>Ga0307377_10006455_pt1 | contig 12280 bp, 13 predicted proteins | sample TR3MG_FD_202535 | JGI IMG/M metagenome (GOLD analysis project Ga0307377, IMG submission 202535) | Soil microbial communities from Risofladan, Vaasa, Finland - TR-3 | ecosystem: Environmental > Terrestrial > Soil > Coastal area > Acid sulfate soil | place: Finland: Risofladan, Vaasa | collected...
TACGGCCATTGCCGATGCGATCTTTGACGAGGCCCTGAGCGGGCACACCACGGCAGGCACGGCGGGCAAGGCTGTCAGCTATCTCGACCGCTCCATCTCCATCGCCGAGTCCAACATCCGCGGCGCGGACGCCGATACGCTCAAGACGCTGAGCGACCAGGTGGATTCAGTAGAAATCATCAGCGGCGACTTGGCCGCTACCATCACGGAGGCCACGCTAGACACGGACGGGACGGCGCTCGGAACCGTGCAGGATAACCTCAGTAATCCGCTGGCAGGCGCAACGGTTGCGGTCTATGCCGACGCCGACACGGGGCTGACCACGGCGCTCTACCAGGGGACGAGCGACGGGGACGGCGGATTCAGCATCACGGTCATCAAGGGCGCGACCTACAGAATCGTGCCCATCTACAGCGGCTACACGTTTGAGACGCGGAGGGCTACCGTATGAGTTGGCAGGGAACCCCGGTTACGGCGGACGCGCTGGTCACGCTCGCCGACATGAAGACATGGCTCGGAGTCAGCGGCACAAGCGAAGATACGGAAATACAGGACATGCTCCTGAGCGTGACGCGCATTCTGGAGCGCGAGGCGGGACGACACCTGTTGAGCACTACGAGCACGGTCATCCTCGACGGGATGGGCACCGCGAATCTTTGGCTCCCTGAAGGCGCTGAGTCCGTCACGAGCGTGCATGAGAGCACGAGCCAGGATTGGACGGATGCCTACCTGACGGACTCCGATGATTACGTGCTGCTCCCGAATGAAGGCATTCACCGTATGCGTCTCTACAAGCCGTCGGGATTCTGGCTTCACGCGGATGCCTGCGTGCGGGCCGTGTTCGCGGCGGGGTTTGCAACCGTACCCGCAGACCTCAAGGACGCTGTGAAGACCGAGGTGCCTCGTGTCTATCAGGCATGGAAGGCCGCGAAGCAGGGGCACAATATCTTGAAGTCCGTGCGCGTTGAAACGTGGAGTCTGGATTTCCTGGAGCATGACGGTCTGGACAAGCGGACGCGGGAGATCATCGACCAGTACGTGCCACCGAGATTCTAACATGTTCACTGACGGCGCATACGTTGACAGATATGACCTGCACAGGCCGACCGTGGTCAAGAGCGCGGCGCACGAGGAAACGGTAAGCGTGCCCGGTGAGGCGACGAGTGCGGACAACCCATGCCTGTTCTTCCCGAAGCCAGGACAGATGGAGGCCGGGATGACCGGACTCACGATGGATTATGACGCCATCCTGCTAGCACCCGTGGACGCAGACCTGAAACCCGAAGATGAGGACGAGCAGCCGGATTACGTGAAAGTGTATGACAAGGATGGTGTAGAGCAGGGCATATTTCTAGTCGTGAGCGTCGCCAATGCGGCGGGGCGCGGGATATTCACGCGGTGTCTCTTAAGGAAACGGAAATAGCAATGGGACTGTTGACACGAAAGAGCGCGGGCGAGCGGGCGATGCTCAGGCTCAAGGGTCTGTGCAAGACCTCTCGTGTTGATAGATGGCTGCACAAGAAGATAACGGCCATGCCGGGTGCGGCGCGGAAGGCCGTCACGATGGGCGTGGCATGGTGGGAGCGTGAAGCAAAGCCAAAGATTCCTGTGCGGGCGAGCGTGACGAAGACGCAGCGCAAGAAGGGAATCAAGGGGCCACTCTACAGCAAGGTCGGGCGAGGGCAACTGCGCAAGAGCACGCGAGCCGTAGTGCGGCGGGAGGGCGACCGGATGTGGGGCGGGCTTCTCTCGACCGCGCCCTATGCGCTGTGGCTTGCGGCAGGCACGCGGAAGATCGCCCGTGGGCGCGTGCGCAAATGGAAGCCGGGCAAGCCGACAATCAAGAGTTGGCCTGCGAAAACGTACGCCCAGAAAGCGGGCATCCTCAAGAACGCGAACGCAGAGTTGCCCATCCTTTTGCCCTGGCGGAACAAGGCAAGGGACAAGGTGAAGGCCATACTTAGAAAGGCAATGTGATATGGGCATAGAGCATCAACGATTCCGAAAGCTGGTCGGTGATTGGCTGCTCGGCATAAGCGGACTGGCGGGCAAGGTCGGCCAGCGCGTAACCTCGGGCTGGCCTGCGCAGGTAGAGACGCTTCCGCTCGTGGTCTTCGGCACACGCCGCAGACCGCTCACGGAGCACATCAGTTCGGCATGGCGCGGTGAGATGATGGTGCACCTGTTCGCCGTGACGCAAGCTGATCTTGACGTGATGGAAAATGCCATTGTTGAGGACATGGACGACGGCAAGGTCAGCGTGAGCCTGACGGACGCACAGGTGCAGTGCAAGCTCTGTGACCTGACGGACATAGATGAGGACGCACCGACGTATGACCCCGATGACGGGAGCCTGCTGCATATCGAGCGGACGATAACACTGGATGTTGCATTTGTTGGACTGGTGACCTGATATGGCTGTCAGCACGCAAGACAGAGAAGACCTGCAACTCGGCATCGAGGTGCTGCTGGGCGAGTTCAAGCGCGATCTGAATAAGGCGCTTGATAACGTAAAGAACTTCGCCAAGAAAAGCGCTAGCGTACTTGGCAACATTGGCAAGGGACTAAAGCTCGGAATCCCAGGGCCGGGGGCAATCGTCGGCGGACTCACCAAGGGGCTAAGCTCCGTGCTCGGCGTCGTCACGAGCGTAGTAGGCGGTGTAATCAAAATCGTCACGGGGGCGATTACCCAGATATGGAAGCTCACCACATGGCTGCTGAAGGGAATCTTCAATGCTCTGAAGGGCATTACAAAAGCGGCCCTGACCATAGCAACCGGGATCGTGGCGGGGCTTGCCGCGCAGGGGACACTGGCCCTAGTGAGCTACGCGCGGCTGGAGCAACGCATAGCCGAGGTTCGCAGTCTGACGGGGGCCACCAAGGAAGAGTTTGCCGACACACAGAAGGAACTCCAGCGAATGGCCGTAGCATTCGGTGCGAGCTCTACCGATTTGGCCGGGGCGCTATATGACATTGTGAGCGCGAGTTTTGAGGGGGCGGGCGCTGTGGAAGTCCTGCGTCAGAGCGTCATCGCGGCGCAGGCCGGGCTTGTAGACACGAAGGTCGCCGCCGACGCCATCACGACCGTACTCAACTCGTTCAGCATGGGGGCAGACCAGGCCGGGCGTGTGGCGGACGTGCTCTTTATGATCGTCAAGAAGGGCAAAACGACCTTTGGGCAACTCGCCCCGAACATGGGCAAGGTCACTTCCCTTGCCAACGCCGCCGGCGCATCACTGGAAGACGTGGGTGCAGTGATTGCCTCCCTGACGCGCAGCGGCGTGCAGACCGAAGAGGCCATGACGGGGCTGCGCGCCATGCTCACCTCAGTGATTAAGCCGACTACGGAAGCCAAGACTGCATTTGAGGCCCTGCGCAAACAGAATACGTGGATGACGGCGGAACTTAGCGCGTCCAGCGTGAAACGCCTTGGCTTTGTCGAGTGGATGCGTCAGGTGATGACGGCGGGGAAGGGGGACGTTGAAGTGCTCGCCGAGATATTCCCGAATATCCGCGCACTGGCAGGTGCTTCAGTTTTCGCAGGGGCAAAGCTTCAGGGGTTGACGGATGACCTCGCAGCCATGAAGAATGCCACGGGCGCAGCAGCGGAAGCCCAGAAGATTATGACGGATACACTGGCCTTCCAGTACAAGCGTTTCGTGCAAACGACCATAGAGCAGTTCGCCGTGCTCGGTGGGGCGCTTGCGCCGTTGGCGTCAAAGACCCTGAAGTGGCTGAATGAAATGCGGGCCAGGCATTTCCCCGGTCTGCAGGCACAGATGGAACAGTTGGGCAAGGGCGTTGAGAAGTTTACCGACGAGCAGGTGCTTCCTCGACTCCAGAAAATCTATGACTACCTGATGACCCGTGACTGGGGCGCGGCATGGAAGGGGCTGCCGGAAACCCTAGGGGCGGTGGGCAGCAATCTCAAGGACATGCTCAAGCTGTTCGTGATGCGCGGGGCGGAAGGTGAGATAATTGCAGGCCCGCTTACTGAGACATTCCTTACGGCATTCCGCTGGCTTGGCGAACAGATACGCGAACTCTTTCATTGGCTGTGGCAGGACGTGCTGGACGATTTGCGTAAATCTCTGGCTGCCGGGCTCGCCCAAATGGCAATGAGCCTAGGCAAGCGCGTTAATGCGATGCTCAAGGAGTCGCGGGAGGAATCGGCACAGAAACAATGGGAAGACCTTCAGCGGATGGCCTTCCCTGGACAACGCAAGAAGTGGGAGGACATTAGTCCAGAGGACCGGACAGCCTTTACAAACAAGATGGGGAGGGAGTCGCTGGCTACGCTCGCAGCAGTCAAGGGAATGAATACTGCCATCGCGGGACTGACGGGAGCGGCAAACGTACTCCGCGAGACTGCTACGACAGAAGCGCAAGGATTGTGGCAACAAGAGCACCAGGCCCGCATAGCCGAGGTCGTAGAGCGATTAGGACAGGTTGGATTTGCAACGCGCGAGGAGTTCGGCGCGAGGATTGACAACCTCATACATGCCTTGACACGTGGGCTTCCCGGGAGCGATCTTGGGGGCGTCCCGACTGCTATCCCAGGCGTTGCGCCGCAGACAATCAACCTGAATCTTACCGTCAATGGCGTCATGGATAAAAAGGTTATCTATCAGGTGCTAATCCCAGAACTCGAAGCCGCCTTTCATCATGGTCTCTTTAGCCCGGTAAGGAAATAGCATGGGCGTCATACAATCCAAGGTCACATTCGCGCGTGGAGAGGACACGATAGACCTTTCCCCGCCGCCCCCCGGATACAGCCACGCCAAGGAGCGCGCGCAGGCCGTCGGCGAAACCGCCGCCGGCACGTGGTACGTGTATGACAAGGAGGTGGACAACCGTATCCTCACGCTTTCCCTTGTGCTCACGCTTGCAGAGAAGGATGCGCTGGAAACCTTCTTCGACTCAACGGTGGTCGCCTCGCTCAACACATTCACCTACACCGACCATCTCGGAGTCGCGCACACGAGTTGCCGCCTGCGCAACCCGCGCCTCGAATGGACGAAGACGCCGGGCGGCAGATACCGCGTAGACCTCGAAATCATTATGGCAGCCGACCCAGACTAGGAGAGCCGCATGGCCGGATCGCGCACGCTCACGGTAAACGCCACAGCCCGCAAGAACACGGCGAACGTCGCCGCCATCAATGCCGTCAAGGTGGAATGGGGCGGAGCCACGGGCACGAAGTGGTATAGTGATGCAGCCCGCACAATAGACAGCGTGAGCATGGAGGCGCGAGTCGTCGAGTGGGGCGATATCACCAGCAGTCTGGGCAGCGGCGGAAGCTGGAGCGTGCGGCTCGCAGACCATGACGGCGCTGTCCGTGCGGCGGCCGCCGCAGAAGGAATCTCTCGCCACCGCGTCACGCTCTACCAGGTATGGCCCGACCTGGCGCAATCCGACTGGACGGTGCTATGGTCTGGTGTCACCGAGGCGCGCGGAAGCTGGCGAGAGGTGGACGCCGTGTACATGCTCGCCTGCCTCGGTGCGGAGCACGAACTGGATGGCCCGCTCTGCACCGTGGTGAATCGAGACGACTTTCCGTATGCGCCGGAAGACGCTTTCGGGCGTCCCCTGCCCGTGGTGTACGGCAAGCGGCGCGGCGTGGCGCCCGCGTGGGTAGAGGGCGGGGGCCCGGAGACGAAGACCACGACCCGCCTATCGCAAGCCGGTTCCTATGTCTACGTCGCGGATGCTACGGAGTTCCCGGAGTCGAGTGCGGAGAGCCCCATCCGCGTATGGATAGAGCGCGAGATGGTCGAGGGATATTTCGACGCGGGCGAGACCAACAAGTTCGTCGTCACCGACCGGAGCATCGAACTCTGGAGCGGCACGGCCACGTGGGAGGCCGACTCGTACAATCATCTGCACGTGACCGGGCTGACCGGGGAAGTCCACGGCTACTGGACGGGCTTCAGCGTCGCCATGCAGATTGCCGACTCGTATGACCTGGAGGGCGTGCCGAGCTACACCGGCCCGGTGCAGTGCCGCACCATCGTCAAACACACGGTGAGCGGGGCCGACGAGGATATCTGGTTTCGCCCCGACCTCAGCGACGGGCGCGGGAACATGCCGTGGTGCGAGGCGGAGTACATGGTCTACAACGGATTCCGCCCGTGGCGTCCGCCGCAGACGTATATCGGGAGTGAGCACGCCGTGAGCATCCGCACGCACCGTCAGACGCACCGGCGGGGGGGCACGTTCCGCTATGCGGGGAGTGCTGGCGCGTGCACGTTTATCGTTAATGACCGCCCGAGCCATGCCGTGTCGCGGGTATACGTCGAGTCGGGAGACGCCAAAATCCTGCTCCCCACGGGCTGCTACACCGTGAACCTGAACGATCCCCAGTTTGCCGATGAGGTCGGCGGGAACTGTACGACTATCACGTTCCGTATGCCGCCTGAGTACATCCGCTGGACGGAATCGCAGGTGCGGGAACTCGCATGGCTGCAACGGTTTGACGAGCCGGAATCGCAACTGATGCGCTGGCAGACCATCAACAAGCGGATGCAGGCGAACAACGGGGTCTTCTGTGACGTAGAAGGCCCGACCGATGATTATGATACGGTGCTGGAGCATCCGGCGGATATCATTGCGGATATAGCCGAACGCGCCGGGCTTTCGGCGGGGCGTATCGTGTCCGCCAGCATCACCGCCGCGAAGGCGGCCAAGCCCGACTACCGCGCCGCCTTTGTGCTCGCCCAAGAGAACGCGCGGGCGGGGGACATCCTCCACGAACTCGCCCGGCAGTGCGAGTGCGCCATAGACTGGACGGAGGGCAACCTGCGGCTCGTGGCTCTGACGAACGCACTCGACGAAGCCCCGCTCGCCCTGACCGTGGCGGCGGCCAACCGTAAGCTCGACGGATACGAACTCTCTCAGGAGGGCATACAGGCGCTCACCACGCAGATGATAGGGACGTACCGCGATTGTGAGGATGCAGAGCGCCGCATCAGCCTGCGGGCGGAAACCGCTATGGCCGCCGTCGGTCTCCTGAGCGAAACGTTCGACTGCTGGGCCTACAATCATCCGAACCCCGTGAGCGCCGTCTGCTCGTTCTGGCTCTACCGGCAACGCTACCCGCTGGATACGGAGACCGTGGACGGGTTTCTCAACTACCTGGACGTACTGCCGGGCGACGTCGTGAGCATCGGCGGCAACCTCGGCTGGGTGGACGAGGTGCGGGCGCACCCCGGCAGCCGTGGAGACGACATAGACGTGATCACCCTCGTCATCTCCGTGCCGCCCGCAGAATGGTACGACGAGGGCTGGTCTTACCCCAGCGCGGCGTACACCGACCCTGCGGAACCGAGCAGCGCGGAAGAGGACGCCGACGAACCGGACAATCGCCGCCCGCCCGGCCCATCGTCCGACGCGCCGGAAGATGTTGCGGGCACCATCTGGCAGGTTACGGCCGTGGACTATGAGGCGATGACCTGCACCGTGCGGGCCGTGGCGAATGCCGAAGGCGACCTGGACGCAGAGACGGAGCAGTCGGGCGTGCCTTTCCCCGGTGATGCGCGGGTGCTGATAGGCGACTGGGGCACGCTCGGCACGACGCAGGACCAGGAGAGCATGTTCATTCCGATAGACATTCTGCCCGTGGCCGTGACCGCGACTGAGGACATGAGCGCGGACGAAACGCTGTACACGGTGTCGCTGGACGGCACAGCTGTAACGGTTCAGGTTTATCGGCCCACGGGCATCTTCGTTGCGAACACGGAACGCGGATTCCTCGCGCGGAGCCTCGGGCCAGCTGGGTACATGTTCATGCCGCACAGTCGCCGCCTCACGTGGCAGGTGACGGCGGTGGACTATGACAACAAGCAGTGCACGGTCAAGGCCCTGCTGGACGTGGCGGGCACGCTGATAGAGGCCACGGAACAGATCGTCAAGTACGCGCCCGGGGTGCGCCCGCTTGTGGGCGACAGGGGACTCCTCGCCTCCACCGCAGACGGCACGGCCTTCTTCCTGCCCTCCGATTTCCTGCCTGCGCAGGGCAGCGCGTCCCAGGCAATGGGGGCGGACGGCACGAACTATCCCGTTGCCGTTGAGGGTGTCGCCGGGACGATCAATGCGCACCGCCTTCCCAATGTCCCGGTCAAGAGCGGTGATCCCGTCATGGTCGGGCGCAAGTTCGTGGACGCAGACACGAACGCCATATTCGTCGCCATGCCCATGCAGTACTACTCGCGCGTTTCGTCGGCTGATACGGGGATAGATTTTCTGTTCGGCAAAATCGTTAAGGCGGGCGGCATTTTCATTGAGATACTGAACCCCGGTGCTGATGAAGACCTGGAAATAGGAACGCCGGTCGTGACGCAGGGGACGGATATCTCGGTGACGGGCGGCACCTCTGCCGCTGATCCGTACGTGGTCTCCTACACGGGCGCGGGGGGCGGCGGCGAGGATATCTACGTCAAGGTCAACATGTACGGGACAGCCGGGTTCCTGGCAGAAAAGCTGGCGGAGGGGACAAAGATATTCCTCGACTCCAGTACGAACGAGGTGGTAGAAATCGGGACGCCCGAGGTCACGGCGGGGGACGGCATAGCCGTAAGCGGCGGGAGCGCGGCGGACGATCCCTACATCATCGAGGCCGCCTATGCCTATTCCGTTACGGTGCAGACCGTGGATTACGCGCAGGCGCTTACCCTCGTGGGTGACGTGGCATCGCCGGGGAATTACAAATACTACGGCACGAGCGCCGCCGGGGGGCGCGGCTGGCAGGCCCTCACCGAGATTACCGTGGTCACGGGGGTACAGTTGTCCGGGGCCACCCTACAAATCAAAACACGCACGGCCTATGTATCCGACCCGTCCGCCGAGAGCGGTTGGGCAACCGTTATGACGTTCGATGAGTTTGCCTGCCCGTAGTGAGGAGGGGATATGGCGTTCTGGCGAAATCCGGTGACGGGAAATCCGTACAAGTTCACGGCGACACAGGAACAACTGGAGGACTGCTGCTGCGCACCCGTCATTGACCCGGATAAGTGGTACTGCGTGAACGAGAGCGGATGGATGAATGACACATGTGATGGCGAACCGTCTTACTCGTCTGATTTGTGTATTCCGGGGAGTGACATCATTCAGTTTGGGATAGCTGTCTGTAATTCGCCGATGCCGGGGGAGTCATGGATGATCAATTATATTATCAGCGGCCCCTATGATACAGGCGAAGCCTGCATGATCGCATGTAAGCCCTAATTAGGGATTTAGACATCATGGCTGGGATACAGACAAGCCAGATAACCCATGGCGTGCCTTATCGTTCTGAGGCTTTACGCTCCATCTTCATCCTTATGGACCGAGCAAGTCCGTTCGTAGTTGCCCGATGCACGACCTCCATATACCGGACATCCTGACGGAGTATCTGTAACTGGTAGATGACAAGGGCATACGAAATCACAAATACAGCAGCAAACGGAATCCAGAACAGTTGTCTTGTCGGCAGCATCTTCATCTCCCATTCTCCTCTTTCATCCTCTGGAGCATCTTTTGTTTGCACGGCACACAGCGCCGCAGGTCTACCCGCCCGCCGAGGTCGAGTCGGCTCCCCGGCAGTCGCCGCACCTTGGTAGGCTTCTGGCATGGCAATCCCCGACAACTACACGCCGAGAACACGCCCGCCCGTTTCCGCGCCGCGCACGTGGCCGGCATCCGTAATTCGCCGTACGGCGAATCCGCCCCTGCGTCCCGCGCGTGACGGCACAGCACCCGTACCCACGATATGCGCTTCATGTTACTGGTCACTGTCGTTCCCCCGCAGCCACCTCAGCAGTGCCGCCTGATAGAGTCCCGTCGGGTGCAGCTCCCCCCGCTCCCAGCGGGCCAGTGTATTGTAGTGAATCCCCAGCGCAACAGCAAGGGCCTGGCAGCTAAGGCCCCGTGCCTGCCGCACCTCGCGGAGCATCCCCGCCGCCAGCGCCTCCTCCAGTGAATGCGACTGGCCCCCGCGCACGTAGACCGGCAACCCGTACGAGGAGGCCGCGTGCTCCGTCGTCTCCGTCCATCCCCTGCCAAGATCAATCGTGCTCACCGCCCACCTCCTCAGTTAGAGTTTGCGTCCTCCGCCGGCCAGTCCGGGGTGTACTGGCACATGCGCGCGTAGTAGTCGCCGTCTCGCCACATCCAATCCGTAACGACCTCGTCCGTCTCGCCCGTCTCCGCCTGTCGCGCCTCGCATGCGGCGCGGAATCGGGCCAAATCGGCCTCCGTCGTGTCTCCGCCCATGTGCTCCGTGGTCATCTCGCGGTATGTCGACTCTCCGCTCATCGTCCGCCTCCTCTCAGTTAATGCCAGTAATGAGCGCCAGCCCTACCCGGTGCATCAGTATTCACAATCGGGGATGGACCGCGCCACCCGGGCGAACTCAGCGGTGACCTGCGCGCGCGGGGTCATTTCTGTTTGCTGCTGCTGTTCGGCGAACCGCGCCCGTTCCCGCGCGCCGCCGTCCACCACGCCTCCGATCTCTGTCAGATACTGACGCGTCGCCTCGGCCTCTGCATCACCCCAGAGGGCGCGCGCGCCCTCGATGATGTCCTCCGGGTTGTGGGGTTCGCCCGCTCGGTAGGCGTCTATCATGTCCTCAATGGCTGCGAGTGCCAACTGCCTGCCGATACCCATCGTCCGTCCCTCCTGTCTCTCGGGTCTCTGGTCTGTGCTCTGTATCGTCATGCCCATATGATACCACAGTATATACGCTGTGTCAAGCCCCTGGGGGCGGGGGTTGGAGGAAATGTCATAAGTCCTTACCAGTTTAGGGCTTGCGTGGGGCGAGATTCTTGCGGAAAATCTGGTGGCTCGTCCGATTTTTACGCCGATTTACCAGCAGCGCAATAAGGGCTACCCACGTAGTCGCGCGCGTGTATGTTTGCGCGCCCGCACGCGCCCGCGCGAGAGCGCCGTCCCACAGCGATAGAGCTCGACCGTTTGGCCCTCAGGGTGCACGCGCCAGAGCACGCAGTAGCAACCGAGGGCCGCCCGCCGTAGTAGTTGCGCGCGGTGCGGACGCGACCAGAGTGAGATCGTCCGGGCACGCGGGTAGCCGTTTTTCTCACGCCAATCGGGCCGCTGGAGCAGGAGGGAGTACGGCGGGCGTCCGTGGCGGATGAGCATGAGTTGGCGGCAATCGTGGTGGGGGGCGCGGGAAAATCTTTCCCTGAGGAATGCGTTTTTCCGCGTCGAAACGCATAATCGGGCGCGGTCAGCAATTTTCCCCTTGACTGGCGGCGCGTCATCGCGTAACATTGAAGTCGTCTCAGTGGAGCCGTGGACATGGAGCGATGCGACACCAACATGCGAGTCGGGTACAAACGGGTGAGGGGCTTTTCCCCCTCGTTTTTTTTGTATCTGATAAGGGCCGATAATGTGTACCCCCTTCCCCTCACAACATCACACGGGCGGACGGGCAGCCGACTACCTACCATTGTACCCCACGATTCGCCAGCACGCAATCCTCTGACCGGCCCGCAGGTCACTCCATGCCTGCTCCCATCACGGCGAGTGCATGTCACGCGTACATGCCGGGCCGGTCATTCATTTCGGAGCGAGCGATGACAGACGAACTACGCGCTGACATTCCGGGAGCATCGCGCTGGCGCACGTGTCCGGTCTGCAAGCGGAGCATCGTCCCCTCGCGCGCGACGCGACTGGTGGGCATGTGCAATGACTGTGAGATACGTCGTGCGCTCCACGGTGACGGGGGCAAGCGCCGCACTGGGCAGACGCGTCATTGCCCGGACTGCGGTCAGACGCTCAAGCCCCGGGCGCGACTCTGCCCGGATTGCCGCCAAAAACGCAGGCGGGAATCATACCGTGCGGCGCAGCGGGCCAGGCGTCAACAGTTAACTCTGAGCGAGGGCTAATTCGTGCGCGAAACCGGCAAATGGAGGGCCTGTTTTCCCAGACCCATGCTATCCCCCCGTACAACAGTTAACGGGTGGGAAAACGCCTGTAGGGAGGCGGATGATGCGCGAGCCTGACAACCCCACGGCGAGTGATTTCCTGCGGCGCGCCCATCAACGGGCGCAAGATGCGGTTCCGAGTTCAGTGCCGGAGTCGGAGATTGGCCGCCTACGGTATGTGACCAGTTGGCTGGCAGCGGAGTGCGCGGGACTCGCGGCGGATAACCGCAACCTCCGCCGGGAACTCTCCGAACTCCAGGAAGCGCCGCTCCATGACGCGCGACTCAAAGCGCTCAACGGGGCGCTGCAACTTACCGAGGCTGCGCTTGCCAAGGGGAGTGAGCAATCGCCGTCGCGGG
>Ga0307377_10006457_pt1 | contig 12279 bp, 26 predicted proteins | sample TR3MG_FD_202535 | JGI IMG/M metagenome (GOLD analysis project Ga0307377, IMG submission 202535) | Soil microbial communities from Risofladan, Vaasa, Finland - TR-3 | ecosystem: Environmental > Terrestrial > Soil > Coastal area > Acid sulfate soil | place: Finland: Risofladan, Vaasa | collected...
CTTCTATAAATTGAAGAATTGCATCAGTTTTTTTACCTCTTGAAGATACTCTACCTTCGTTTAATGATTCATTAACAGATTTTGCTTTCATAATATATTTTTATTTTATATATTCAATAAAAAAAATGGTGCAGTCCTTTAAAAGTTTCCCCATGCCTTTGGTTTTACAGGATACACACCATTTTGTTAGTCTATCTATATATAAGCAAATTAATGTTTTAGACCATATGCGAAACTACATACTACAACAACCATCATGTCTAAAACAGCCGCCGAACCGGTTCCATTTTCTATCTCAAAGTTGCATGAGATCTAGCGCTATGGAAACGCATTAGGTAAAATCAACTAATCGGTTTTGATTAAACCCTGACAGTTTTTTATTTAACTTCCTAACTGTAAAAAGAAGATTGTATTAATTTATTGCTTAAGAAGTCCGGCACTGATTCGTATATTAAGATGATCTCCAACTTATCGGCATTTTTACCGCCACCCAGGACCTCTATAAAAGTACTTTTGTATTTAGCTGTTGTCAGCAGTGTCGACCATATATGGCCTTACACCTCAAAAGTACCAGGTTATCCAGTATTCATTGGACCCAAATCCCCACGCATAATTTGATGGGTTTAACTTTTATTCCATCTACAATAAATTTCTGCAATATTTTAAAGAACGTTTATTCTTTTACTTTAGCCCACTCAACTGATGGATTTTGTAATACAGATTTGATATAGGTTTCAGTATTTTTAATTTTATCATACTCATATACTCTTCCAGATTTTAATTTAACTATAACAATTGAACCACCTGGAGTAGTTGACATTTCATTTGTTCTAAATTTATCTCCAACTTTAAATCCCATAACTTTATTTTTTAATTTATATTTATATTTATTTTAATTAAATACAACAAAAAAGTTTTACTATAAAAAATAAAGTATGTTAAAGTTTTTATTTAATTTAAAGTTAAATTAATATCTATAATATTATCATATAATTCATATTTCTTAAACAGTTTATATTGTTTTTCCATAGCTATTAAAAATGCATTATCTTGAATTTTTAGAAAATTTTCAAGAGTAATTAGTTTATTATTATAGCAATAATAAACTAATTCATAATGCCCTAATACAGATACAGCATATGTATGATACATATTAATAATTAATTTAAGTCGTTTACGTCTAAAATTACAAAAAATTCTCCAAATTGATCTTCACCTTTAGTGTATTTGATATTTCTATTATCTAATAATTCAAGAGTATAAGACCTCCATGAACCGGAATAATCATCAGGAGCAACAATAGATTGTAAAATAAAAGCATCTTCATATTTAACATGACTTCTTGTTAAAGTTTTTTGAATTTCTTCCCAACTTTCAGGATCTTCATCGATCATATGTTCTACATCCGATAAATAATATCCTTCTTCTTTTATTTGATCATTAGATATAGGAGTATTTTCGTTTAAAGATTCATTAACTTTTTTTGCTTTCATATGGTTTAATTATTTTAATTGGTTTAATTATTTTAATTTGTTAGTTAAATATAACAATAATTTCCGACAAATAAAATTTTTTTATGAATTATTTTCATCTAAAATGAAACAATTTTTAACATTTACATTCTTCTTCATGGCCTTCATAAACATCCATGGGTTTTCAATTCCATAAATTTCTTTTCTATAATTATTATCATATATGACTACTACACAGTATGTGACAGTTTTAAGAGGTACATATCCATCAAAGAATTTATTTGGGTTTATGTCAAAGCCCTTCATAAATTTATCATTATTAAACATAGGCTTTATTTTATATATTCTAAAATACGAAACCCAATATAAATATTAGGTTTCGTTTTAATACCGAGAAAATAAGAAAGTGTGTTTTTTTAAGTTGTCTCTTAATTTAATTAATCTCACTTCAAATTATAATTTGAAGTTTTAGAGAAATTTAACAGAAGTAAATCACTTTCATGATTAGTTGTTATTTACGAAGTACCACTTTACTTTACTACGGGTTAATTTATAACTGAGAATGATTAGTATTGTGCTGGTTTAGGAGTTTCTCTCCGAAGATTTTTTTAAGGATTTTCTACCACATCCTTGTAAGTACGGGATTTATTTTTTCGTCCCATGAGCCATCTTACACTCAAGCATAACTAAAGCTTTTGGCATTTTTTCGAGATTTAAACTTAGCATAATTGTACAGCTGAATTTCATCAGCAGATCTCCTCTTACGAGGCTTAAACGAAGTATCACAAAACTTTACTACAGTTGTTTATTTAAATTTGTTAAAGAACGTGTATATTATATATTGATATAAAAAGTAATAGTTTTTTAACTTAATGCACTAAAATGTTAAAAATAAGTTAATTTAAGGTTTATAGTGAACAATTGTAACATCCATGTCTTTTAGTTCAGTTTTAATTATTTCTTCTATTATTACCCAATTGCCTCCTGCAAGACCAGATCCTATTAATGGTAAACCAATTGTTTTACCAGCAAATTTATTATTAATTTTTCTTAAGCATAATGTTAAAGCTTCATAATCAAGAGGTTTATCTATTGGATTATGTCCATATTGAGTATATGCATTTATTATAATTAAATTTTTTATTTGATTTAATTCATCTAAAGATTTAAATAATCTAGTATCACTTGATTCTAATTGTTTTATACTATATGAATAATTTCCAAGTTTATTCATATCTCCAGGGTATGAATATTTTTTGTCAGCATTAAATGCTTCGGGGAATATTTCTTTAATTTGGAGAGCTATACCTCTTCCCATTCTACAAAAACAATTACAGCCATGTATTATAACATCAAAATTACCTTCTAAAGAAAGTTTTATTAAGTCACCGTTAATTTGTTTCATTTCTATTGCTTCCTTTTTAGTCACAGTTTTTTATTTATCTTCCTGTTATTTCTTTTCTAGTTCTAATTGCGTTTCTTCGTATAATATTTAATTCTTCCCTTCTTATTTCGGCACTAATTAAACCAAGCAATTCAGGCATTAATTTATGAGCATTATGATAAAATTTATTTAATTCATGCATTCTATCACTATAATACCTTGCATATGTAGGATCATAATTCTTGGATAAATCATTCATTTTTTTATAATATTTGTAAATTCTTTAGAGGTAAATATTTTTAATAAAGCAGCCTCTAAGGCTTCTTCATACGTTTTTTGTATTTGCATTCTTATACCATTTTCTTTTAAGATTACAGGATCACATATATTTCCTATAGTCATTGGCTTAATATACATATAAATACCATGTTTATCTCTTAACCATGTTTGTAATGCTGATTGTGTGGGTCGAAAACATATAAAAATCCAACCATCTCCAATAAGTCCTGTATATGAATCTAATAATTGTCCTGTTGACGAATCTTCGTCACGTACAAAACATTCAGGAGAATATTCTTTATATCCTACTGCTGCAGCTGCTGTTGCGGTTTCTGGTGAGATTAATTTATCTCCATATTCAGTCCATTCTCTAATAGGTATCATAATTTTTATTTTTTAGTTAGTCACTACAGAATCAATGATCTTTAAAATTTCATATCACTTACATCTGGATATCTCCATTCTATTATACAATAATCCCAGAAATCTCCAGATATTTTAACTTTAATTTGTTTTCCTTCTTTGAATATTTTTCCAATTACTGTTTCTCCCTCTTTAGGTTGACGATCTATGCTTTTAAACCATTCCATAACTATATATTTGGGTTCGATTCAAAAGTAAATATTGTACATCTTTTGTAAATATCATAATCTACTTGAAATTCCTCATTCGGTATGAACTGGGAGGCGAATTCGTCAAGTAATAAAGCTAATTTATCTTCGTTTATTCCAAGATACCCACCTTCATCATATTCTTCAAGAAATTCTAACACACCTTGATATTTCTGTGCCAAAAATTCTTTTCCTTTTATGGGTTTTGTTTTGTTGTCGTGCATCATAATTTATTATTTATTTATTATACCCAAATAGATCTATAAGGACTTATTCCTAATGAATTTAAATGATCTGGATAAGATTCAGCATCATCTCTAATAACTTGAACTTCTTCATTTTCTTCCATCAACTTAAGAAGTTCTTCTTTTCGCCATAACATATATTTCATTGGAATATCAAAATAATTTATGCCAATTTCATTTTTATAGCGTTCTCTTAATTCAGATTCTTTAATTTTCATATAATATTTTTAACACATATTTTGCTATTTCAATTTCTTTTTCATCTCCAGTATGTTTCCTTTCAGAGTCTGAAAGTTTAATACATTGAATCCAATCATCTCCTTCAGGTTTTGCTTCCATTATTTTAATAACCATATTTAATGGTGTTACACCAACATCATTTGAAAAATTAGTTCCAATACCAAATGAACACATTATATTTCCTCTACAATAATCTTTTATTTCTTTCGCTTTTTCTGGATTCAAACTATCAGAAAAAATTATCACCTTTGTTTTAGGATCAATTCCTAATTTTTTATAATGTGCAATTACTTTATCAGTAAATTCAAATGGATCTCCAGAATCTTGTCTTACACCATCATAAAGCTTTGCAAACTTTTTATCAAATGATTTTAAGAAAACATCTGTGGTAAAAGTATCAGATAATGCAATACCAAGATCTCCTCTGAAAACTTCAGCCCAATTTTCCATTGCTAAATGATTAGCTATTTTATAACCATATTTAGCAGCATGGAACATAAACCACTCATGTGCATGAGTTCCAATAGGCTTTATATTATGTTTATATGCAAGAAATACATTAGAAGTTCCAACAAAATTTTCAGTATTTAATGATAATCTCCCAGCAAAATGTCCAACCACTTCATCATGAACAAGAAAAGAATATCTACGCCTTGTAGCAAAATCAGCATAATGCATTCCATTCATTTTGAATAGATTTTTCTTAACTAGATTATTTTTCTCTCTTTTTGCAGCATCCCAAGGCTCCTGTTTTGTCATTTTGAAATACAATTCAGAAATAAGAGCCATCAATGGAACTTCCCAAAGAATTGTCCTGTACCAATATCCTTCTATTGAAATTTCAAGTTCTCCACCCTTTTGAATAATTCCAACTTCAGAAGAATCGTATTGATATCCATGAAGAAAATCCAAATAAGTAGGATCAAGAAAATAACATTTATCTTTCAACCAATATTTTTCATCTTTTGAAAGTTTAAGTTTTTCCATAAGTTTTATTTGCTTACGGAGTTCTTCAGCAAATCCTTCCGGAAATTTAGTTTTCCCTCTATTTATAAAAGCATAACGAACTTTAGCATAAGGAAATTTCTTTATGACAGCCATTTGCATGGTAAGTTTATAAAGATCTGTATCAAGAATAGAATTAATTATTGGTTCCATTTAATTTTATTAAAAAATTATACTACCTTCGTCATCCCATGACGAATAAAGTTTTCCGTTTTCTCTTAGAATAGCGTATTTTAATTTATCAGTAACATTTTTATTCATACAGTTATCATCTACTACTACACTCATTCCCATAATTGAATATACCATAGCACCAAAGGGTAAACGATAACGTTGTACACCATTTATACTCATATATTCATTTATTTTAAATAAGACAGAAGGATCACAAGCATGTTCATTAACCCATTTAGTTTGTTCTGAATCATCTTCTCCATGATACAGTTTACGAAATGTTACTTGATTTGCGCCAAGATCTTTAGCTCTTTGTAAAATATTTTCAGGTAATACATTATCATAATCATCTGTCATACTTAAAGAAAGACGAAGATTAAATCCATTTGTTTTAATAAAAAAACATCTTTTATCAAGATCAAATTTTAATTTTTCTGGAATGCCAATTATTTCAGCATTAATTTCAGAACTAAATACATTTGAAACTGAAAGATTTATAGTGTTAACTCCGAGCTCTTTAAGTATATTAATATTGTCATATATGCTAATCAAAAGGTTATGTTGGAAGCCTTCATGACTGTCTGCAAGCATTACACCTGAAGTTTGAAGTTCAACATTAGGGAATGGATGATTTAGTTCTTTAAAAATATCAGCTAAACGTCCAAGAAAATGATAATTTTGAAATACTTCTCCTGTTCCTGTTATAATACAAGTATCTACACCGTTTTTCTCGGCCCATTTAATACGTTTTTTTATTTGAAATACATCAAATATATTATCATAATCATTTCCGTGCATACGAGATACACAGAATTTGCATTTATTAACACATCCTTTAGTAGGAACTACTATTTGTATAGTCATTTTTTTAGATTAAATACTTGTACGAACCATTTTTTCAAGTTTGTTTTTATCAGAAATTTTAATAACTTGCATCCAATATTTCGGCATTTTTTTATAAACAATAGCCATTTGTTTAGGTGATAAAAAACCACGACATGTATATTGTTTAGCAAATGAAGTAAGAATTTCTCCATCAATTCCGGTAAAACCTACACCATTATTTTCTTGTGTAAATTCCTGATATTTTTCTGCTTCTGTTTGAAATTCAAAAATCTTAAGAAGAGCCTTAATAGCCCAAATCTTATTTGTAGCCAACTGTTTCTTTACATAAGATTTTGTATCACCTTTTGTAATTTTACCAATGCCCATTGAAATGATAGGATCTTCGTTTTCTACAAACATAATATTTATTTTTAATTATAGTATAAATATAACTATAATTTCCGACAAATAAAAATTTTCTTTAACAAAATTTTAACAATTATTCTAAAAATTTATAATATTTTAGCGTAGATATAAAATCTATATAATGTTTTTCAAGTTCATTTTTGGTAATTTCGTAATTTTTAACTATATGATCTATAATTTCTTCTTCAGTTTTTCCGGATTTAATATAATTTAATATTTCTAATCCAATTTCATTAGTAGAGTATGATTCTCCGGTTGCAGAATCAAATATAAATCCGGAATCACTTATGGCTACAGTTCTTTTTATCATCTAGTTTTTGTTCTATACAAAATTGATTAAATATGATAGTTCCTGTTGCAATTATAAGCATATATTCAAATCCTAATGTATCATTGATAATACTTAATAATATCATAATTACAAAAGTTCCCAAAAGTTTTTTAATAAAGGATTTTGTATAAGAATTTTTCCACCATCTCTTAAGTTTATTCATATGCTCTAATTTTTGTAGTATTTTCTATTAGAAGTTAAACTAATTGAAAGTTCTAAGTCACTAATTTTTTTTTCGTAACTCATTTCATTGTTTTAAAATGTTAAATAATTCTATTTCATCGCTTTCTATAACTTTTATATCATTATCTAAAAACACCTGTAGCGTAGGTTTTATATCAGGTAATATTGATCGACAAGCATCTATTACAACTCTTGTGTTATATCCAAATAAACCGGCGGCATCTACTGCGGTTTCTTTAACACAAAAATCAGTTGCTAATCCACAAATAAACACTTCATCAACATTTCTTTCATCTAAGAATTTGGCTAAACCATCTTGTTCATTTGAAAAAGCACTATAGGGGTGATGTTTTATATTATTTCCCTTTTTAAAAATATAAAAATCTTTTTTACATAGTGAAAAATTGATATTCATATGTAAATCAGATCCCCATGTATCTTGTATACAATGTTCTGGCCATACAGTATCTCCATTAAATAATGTTGAAAATGGCTCTAATCCATGAACATGAGCAAATCCAATATTATTATATGGATGCCAATCTTTTGTAAAAATTACAAGATCAAATTTTGAAAGAAGTTTATTTATTACAGGTACCACTTTATTTCCTTCTGGTACTGCTAGTGCTCCGCCGGGACAGAAATCATTCTGTACATCGACTACAATTAGTGCTTTCATATTTTTAAATTAAATTTTGCCATCCCATAGTTCAAATAATATTTTTGCATTATGTCTATCAATATATTCTTTGATAGCATATTGTACATGTTTTTTAAAAAAAGCAAGGTTATGTACTTGATCGTTGAATGCATACTCTGAAGAAGATTCGCCATTAACACAAAATCTTAATTTGGTATAACCATATTCTTCAAAGGATATATCATATGTCTTGCTTTCGTATTCTACTTTCTTTTTTAGTGCTTTCATATTTTTAAATTCCTTTTTCTGTAAATACATTACATAAACTTAATCTATCTAATTTTGCTTCATTAAATATTTTAACAAATTCATCAGAAACCTCAAATACTTCAACTATTTTTGCATCTATAAGTTCTTGATTTAAATAAAAATCAGAAAATTGATCTTCAAATCCTTCTCCACTATTTCCAAGATATGCATATATATAGGAATTAACCTTTTTGGGATGGTGTAAATATTTATAATTATATCTATACTCTTTTTCTAGATCTTTTAAATCTTGACGATCTTCAGGAATTAATGAAGTATTTTCAATGCCCTCATCTTTTAACAATTTCCAAAAATCTGTGCTTCTTTTCTCATTTGCCCTGTAAGCTTTTTTAAGCTCATCAAAATTAGGATTTAATAATCCAGCTTCTGCTTCTCTCCAAGCATTATATTCTTCTTCATTCATAATATTTAATGCAGGAACATTATGTTCATCTGCATAATCTTCACAAAAAGTAAGTAAGTAATTTTTCATATTTTTAAATTATTTCTTTTTCACATGATGAAGCACAATACTCAGAACCCTTTTGATTACAATCTACACAGACCTCTGGTTCTTTATAAAAATATGAATTATAAAAATCACTTCCTGCTGAATGAACTGACATATCATAAGGATCTCCGTCATCTTCTATTACAGCTCTTTTTATATTAGTTGGATTATGTCTTTTATAATGAGATCTAAGATGTCTTTCAATAACAGGATCTTTAATCATTTTATCAATTGCTCTAATTATTTGCGGAGTCATTAAAGCTTTATTTTTTAAAAGAAGAAAAGCCTTAAGTTTTTGATCAACTTCTTTATAACCATCTCTTGAAGTTCCTTCAAATTCTGGCATTATTTGTCCAAGATCTCCACGATTTGTAACTCCAAGACCATCAGTTGCCATAGCGTCAATAGAATCTTTTAATGCTGTGTATTGATCACTATTAAAATCATAATCATGATCGATTAAATATTCAGCCATTTCATAAACTTCAGTTTTCCAAAGTTCTTGTATCATTCCGTAATCACCAACATCACCGTGGAGGGTCCAAAATCCAAGAAGATATTCAGTCCAATTATCTGTAGAAAGAACCATCCCTTTATATTTTGAAGCAAGATTGTAAAGAAACATCATTCTCATTCTGGCCTTTATATTGCCATTACGAATTTTAAATTCTTTTTTTGATTGCTTAGTTTCTTCTATATCATCATTAATATAATGTGATATTTGATTACAAAATTCAGGAAAATTATTATATGTCCTATATTCAGTGCAAAAAAGTTCACATGTAAGTAATGCACGATCTATTTCATCTTGTTTATTTGATGGTGTAGGTAAACTTACTCCTATAAGTGGAATATTTAACTCAACACAAACCGGTTTGGCAAGAGCCGCACATAGGGCACTATCTATGCCTCCAGAGACACCTAATACTAAGGATTTAAGGTTACCTTTAACAATATAATCCTTTAACTCAGACCTAATATTTTTAATTGCTAATTCGTAATTCATACTAAATTATTTTATAAGATATTTTTTATTCCAAGTAGATTTCTTTGTCTTAGAATCTATCCAATCCCAAGTTTCTTCGGCAAGTTTTATATCTTTAGAAGTATTGTATTTCAAATACCAAAGAATCATTTCATAATACTTATCATTATTGGCATATTTCTTTCCTTCTAATTTTGGAGCATTCCACCATATACAAAATTGTAATCCAAAAAAGTATATAAAGAATGCTGGTTGCCATTCAAATCTAGGTGAATCAAATTTATCTTTCCACCCTAAACCATTTGTCTTTATAGAAATTGGCCACCCTAATTCTATAAAATATTGATTTCCAAATAATTTAATAATCCAATTCTTTGAGCGTCTCACCACTGGGAAATTAGAAAACTTATTATCTGGTTTATCTTTAAGATGAGGATATTTAAAGGATTTTTCAATATAATCTTCTTCAGTTCTAAGCTTAAGTTTTCTCACAGTGATAATAGAAGAAATAAAATTTCTTGGATAAAAATAAGGACATCCAAATTTAGATTTTCCAAAGTAATATTCTTTCTTAGGCGGTATGAACACACCTTTAGTTTCTTTTAATATTTCTTTTATATACATTTAATTGTAAAATTATATCCTTGATATTCTTTTCCGTTTCTAACAAATTCTACTGTCATTCCAATGAAAGGTTTAACAGATTGACGATGAAAACATCCATACCCACCAACTTCTTTAGCATCAATTAAAATTTCTGGATAACCTTCATCATCTGTACCTCTAGCTCCAGGATAATGAATAGTTCCATCTTCTGCTAGAACTGAACCATCTTCTTGTATTATGCCTGTAAGTATTTCCATTACTTCCAATCTGCATTTCTATCATTAAATTCAGGTCTATCATCAGGATCTGGATGAGCTATTTGATCACCATATTGTTCCTTCAGGTTTTCCTGATCTCTTTCAAGTATAGCCCAATTATAATTAGTTCCAGGTCTTTCTTCAATACTTACGAAACAATAATTTGGATGCTTGGGACCCAATTCATATTTGTCTATTTCTACTGATGAAATAGTCGCAATACCGCCTTCAAAATCATCTGCTCCACGATATACATATAAAGAAGTTGGCACATAAATTTTTTCTCCGACTTTAGGGATTCTTTTAACCATGATAATTTATTTAAATGTATATAAATATAATCATAATTTCTGACAAAAAAAATTATTTGTCTTTATAGTTACATCTTGTTTCTATAACTATTACTTCTTTAGTTGTAGGAGCTCCACATATTTTACATAATTTTTTCCTATATTCTTGAGCTTCTTCTATAGTGTCAAAATATCTAATAACATCCATATAACCGCCATAATCGCCTGTTGTACGTTTAATACTTTTCCAATATTTAATTCCTAAAACTGAAACGCGTTCTTTAATGTAAAATTGTGTACTGTATATGTTCCCATATTCATCTAATTTATCTTCTTTAAGAATTCTGTGGATTTTTAAGTGTTTCATAATTTTTATTTATTTTTTTCTTTGATCTTGCCCTGTTAAATATTCATTTTGATCTTCAATCCACTTTAATAATTCTGGATCATTAACTTGTTCATGTTCTATTAAACTCCATAATGGATTATTTTTTGTAGATTTATCATAGGGGATAACATAATAAATTTTCTTAATCTTAGCACCTATAATATTTTTAAGACATTCATCACAAGGTTGTAATATTGTATATAATTCTGTACCTTCAATAGCTTTTCCTTCAGCTGCAGCAAAAATAATTGCGTTCATTTCTGCATGAATTTCATTCATTTTTGACCAATTATGATGTTCTTCACGATATATAGTTGCATCGTAATTTGGAAAATGATCCTTACAGTTTACATGTCCCGATGGAGTACCATTTATACCGGTTGATATAATTCTTTTATGATCAGCAATAATGGCTCCAACTTGACGAGAAACACATTTGGATTCTTGACCAAGTAAGAAGGCTGTTTTTAGAAAAAAGTTTTTCATTTAGGTTTAAGGACTATTAGTGTTAATTTTAATAGTTATCATCTTATCTGTTTTAGGATTTATACCCTCAAATGATAATAAATTTCTATCTATTTCCTTTGATGTAGTACAATCAATTATTTCATATCCATAAACATCGCTAATTTGAGATGCTATAATATCACGAGTTTCTTGATTGTTAGGTTCAAACAAATATTTTTCTATAATCTCATTAATTTTTTCTGATTTTATCATTATGTTAATTTTTAGGTTTAATATAACATATTATCTGTTATTGTATTCCATTTTCCCTTTTCCTGAGTTTCGTGGGTTACTCCATTATTATCCGTGTATCTTAATAGATATTTATAACTGCCATTTCCCATCATATATTTATTTGCTATTACACATTTAGTAGAATCGGGTTTTAAATATACAATTGCGCCTATTCTATATTTAGATGCAGGCGGGGGAGTATATTCATAATCACTACATCCATTTAGAAAAATGGTAAAAAATAAAATTATTAATATTTTTTTCATAATTTAAGTTTTATGAATATTTTATAGTTTTTAGATCAATAAAATTACAACCATGATGTTTACAAGGAAAACATGTAGAAAATTGATCTATTTCTGGATTTTCTGTGTCCC
>Ga0307377_10006458_pt1 | contig 12276 bp, 9 predicted proteins | sample TR3MG_FD_202535 | JGI IMG/M metagenome (GOLD analysis project Ga0307377, IMG submission 202535) | Soil microbial communities from Risofladan, Vaasa, Finland - TR-3 | ecosystem: Environmental > Terrestrial > Soil > Coastal area > Acid sulfate soil | place: Finland: Risofladan, Vaasa | collected...
CGTCTTTAATGCTGCCCAGTCGTCCCAATAAGGAAGTCACTCCCTCTAGCGTCTCCACATCAATTGGAGGTGGACCCATCATTTCAGGACTAGGAGGAGAACTCAGAGACTCAAGGTTTTTGTTGACGAACTCTTCTTTGAAGTCATCTACCTTCATAGTCTTCATTGAGCCGAAGAATCGTGAGTCGTTGTAATGAGCCAGGTACGCCTGTTTGGCGTCCTTTGGGGACTCGAATCCAATCATGACCTTGTCTTCGTCGTAGTGTTTGAAGTTAGGCTTCTTCATCTGGTGAACGATGTAAACCTCGTCCACTGATTCATTAGGTCCAACGTAGACGTCTACATGCTCGTCATCGTTGCCCATAGTCCTGCGGATGTACCCGTATGGGTACTCCATCTTGGTAGTACCTTTTTCACCATCACCGTGCGGGTCACCCCAGTGACGGAGCTGGCCCTTATCGGTTTCGATAGATAGGTCCATGCCGCGGAACTTCATGCGACGAGCTAGTTTTCTGGCCTTCTTAACATCAGCCTTCTTACGCATGCGCTCTTGGCGCTCTTTCAGCTTGTCTGGATGGTCCTGAAAGTACTGCAACATGTCACCATTCTTAGAAACAGTCTCGGAAGCGTCGGACTTTGTCTTGTGGACGGTGCCATCAGGATGATGTGGCGGCGAGTAGATGGTGTAAACCTTCAGTGGCGTAGAGCCAGTGTTGATGATGTTGTGCTTCAGTCCAGCGTCCACAGTGACAGCAGAACCATCCATTAGAGGAGTCGTTTTACCGTCAATAATGGCCTTCCCAGTTCCTGACTCAACGCGGATGAACTGGTCAGTGTCTTTGTGAACCTCCTCGCCAATGTCGTCGTGTGGCTGGATGGACATAACGACCAACTGATTGCGCGGCCCAGTATGGAGGACACGGCGGAAGTCCGTGTTCTCAATAGTTCGCTTCTCTATGTCAAAATGGTTAAGTGAGGTCTGTCCTTTTTCGACAGCCTCACAAACACCCCCAACATCGCATGATGAGCAACACGCCACCCAAAACCCCTAGTCCATAAGGTCAAAGAGACCAGCAATGCCAGGGATAGACTTACGAGTCGGTGTTGCTCGAGCGAGACCGGCTTTCAAAGAAGCTGGATTATTCTTACTAGTGACAGCTAGAGGCTTCATCCTCATCGGCTTGTTCTGAGCAACCTGTGGCTTAGGTTTGTTGAGATTTGTCTCAGTCATCGCAGGAATCTTAGTAGCCTGTGCGACTTTGGGCACTGGCCCTTTGCTTGGAGCCAGTGAAGCACTCTGATTTCTAAGAGCAGGACGACTAGTGTTACCAGACGCAGCAGATGGAGCAGGCATCGCAGCTGGCTTACCGTAGGGCTTCATCGGAGCAAGAGGTGCGGACTGGTTGCGCAGCTGTGGGAGGGCTTTACGCGTAGGCTTGTTCTGAGCGTACTTAGAAGATGGCTTCTTGCCCCATCCGTAGTCTGTCTCTTCCATATCAGGAAGCTTGGACGACGTCATGTGTGGAATCTTTGTATCACGTCCACCAACGTACTGGGTTGAAGACCTCTTTGGCTGCGGAGTTCTAACGGTGATTGGGGACACCTTGGTGTGTGTCCCACCACCCTCCTTCGGAGTCGTGATGGTCGTAGGTCCAAGCTTCACACGAGAACCCTTTGGAAGATTACCCTTCATAATATCGAATAGATTGTTCACGGACATTCCTTTGTTGTAGTTCTCGGTCTCGTCTTCACTGTTGTCAGTGTCTTCGTCTGCAGAAATATCTTGGTCAGAGCCGTCGCCATCAGAGTCTTCACCATCAGAGTCTTCTGGGTCTCCGTCACCATCGTCGTCATCTTCATCTTCACCGAAGTCAACAGGGTGAAAGCCACCATTGCCTCCTTCACCATCTCCTGGACCGCCAGCTTGCGGACCTTGCGAAGGCTGGACAGGAGTTCCCTGAAACCCTGCATTCGTGGATGGAGCAGAAGGACCAGGAACAATAGGTTGCGGAGCACCTGCGTTACCACCAGCACCTGCCATCGTAGGTGGTGCTGTAATAGACGGTGCTGCCATCTCCATACCAGGAACTGGGCCTTGTCTAGGACCTGGAGCTGGAGGCGGAAGAGGCTTGTTCTGGTCTGGTGACTCTGGCTGCCCCATCTGAGGCGGAGGCACTTGTGGTGGCATCCCTTGAGGAGGCGGAACCTGTGGAGCCATCTGAGGGGCAGGAGGCATACCCTGAGGAGGCATCCCTTGGGGAGGCGGAACCGTGGGCTGCATGCCAGGCTGCGGAGGCATTCCGGGTGGAGGAGAACCAGGCATACCAGGCATAGGAGTCTGCCCACCCATCACAGGACCGGGCATTCCAGGCTGTGGAGGCATCGCACCACCCATTTGAGCGTTGGCCCTGTCCATTGGAGACATGGAGTCATTTGCAAGCTGTTGGTGAGCTTGTGCTGCCATTGGGTTCCCAGCTTGTTCCTGCTGGCCTGCGGCGGCTGCATGGTCCTGGGGGTTAAAATCTTGGTGTGCGGGATGGTAAGGGTCGTTGTAGACCTCGCCTCCACTAGGAGTCAAACCCATCTGGTCGGGAGGTGGCTGTCCTGGCGGAGGTGGAGCGGCACCTGCACCTGGTGGCATTCCTGGAGGAGGAGCACCTGGAGGCTGGCCCTGTAGCTGCTCTTGTTGGGCGTCCATCCCAGGCACTTTGGGGCGAGCCAACTGAGGAGGAATTCCCATACCCTTCAACATCAGCGCAGGAGTCTGTGCATACGACATTGGAGGTTTGAGGGCAGAGCGCATTCCATGAAACGACCCTTGGTTTGTCAACGGCGTCCCAAAACGATGAAACCTGTCTGCTTTAGCCTCATGAGAAATGGACTTTCTCATCTCTGGCTGCAGAACAGGGGCGGCATGGTTAAGGGGTTTTCGGCTTCCGTGGTCGTTATTCATGGTGGCTCCTTACGGGGTTCCCGAGTCTGTGGGCGGCACGTTACCACCACCTCTACCTGTATTCCAATTGGCCACTTGCTTCATGTGGGTCTCAACAAGCTTGCGAACTTCCTTCTTCTCATTTGGAGAAAGCTTGGTTTGGACGTTGGCCTGGGATTCCATAATATCGACTGGAAGCTCAGGGAAGATGGTCTTCAACATCGCAGCTTGGATGGGCTGTAGCCCACCTTGGAACTTTGAATTTCGGATTGCATCAACAACCATGTTCTTGGCCCATTGCATGTCCAACTTCCCGTCATGGTTGCGGCGCATGAGTGACATGGCGTGAGTGTCTTTACGACTGCTCATGTCATTGGGCTTGGACTGGTGCTGAATCAGGTCCCTCCTGACTTGAGCCACAGGACCATCAATCTTCTGGACCCCGCTCTCGAGAGACTTGTGAAGGAGGTTGTTCTGCATGTGCAGTGGGATTCTTGAACCGTTGTAACTCATAGTTATCCTTCACCCTTGTTCATGTAACTGCGGTACGCCTTGAACTGTTTAGTCTCTGGAGACTTCTCATGCGCGACATGCGCCTCCATGTTGTATTGCTTAACTTTCCGACGTACTAGCTTGTCTTCTTTTGGAGAAAGACGCTCTTTATTCGGTTTGTAACCACCATACGCCCAGTGGCTTGCTTTGCGTTCAGCAGACTTGGCTTTGACCTTGGCTATTGAAGGTTCTTTGGGCTGATTACTGAAATGGGCCATTCGTGCGTCGGTACCCTTGTTCAGCTCTCTTTTGAGGTCACCTCGAGATTGGAGAGGGTTGGCAAACGTATCTTTAACGCCCCTACCTGCGCTTCCAAATGTGTTTGGCCTAGATGGACGAACAGATGCCGTCTCTTTTTCAGGCTTCTTATTCAGCGATGGATATTTGCTGAAGTCTATTGGCTTAGGTGTCTCTGGCTTCTTGTTCTTCGCAGCTAGCCTGGCCGTCATTTCTTCGTCTGACTTCTTACCAGAGACCTCAGCACTAGCATTCTCATCTATTTTGTACTGCCGGACTCGTACAGCTGAATCCATCTTCTCTTTAGAAGGCATCAGCGGCCACGCAACAGCGCCGACACCACTACCCTTCAACACTCGTTGGAAGCTCTGGGTTGACCTGCGGGTAATTGCATCACGGACAGGGTGTCCGTCTGCTTTAATCTTTTCAGCCCGAACCATGTTGCGTGAAGGATTCTTTGGTCCCAGCGCTTTGGACACAGGACGTGGAGTCTTCTCATGAGCCACTAAAGGCTTGGGCCTAGTCCTAGGCGTAGGTTTACTAAGAGGAGACTCCTGACCTCCCACTTTAATGCTTGCAATACGCCCAGAGGGCTTTTGCTTTGGAGGAGGTCCTGGTTCTGCCATTGACTCACCAGAGAACCGGCGAGAGTCAGGAACGTTTGGGTCTCTAATTCCACTAGGTCCCTGCTTACCGCCGAGTCGTAGCGCCGGCTTCTTGGCTGGAGACCTCGCACCTTTTGGGTGAATAATATCTGCGACCTTGCCCCAGAAGTCACCCTTCGCAACAGCGATGTACAAAGGAATGCTCTCCTGAGCAGCAGGCACCAAAGACTTGGACAGCACCAGGCTTGGTGACTTTGGAAGTCCTATGTACATAGTTCGTTTCATGGCTATTCCTTATCGGCGTACGAAACGCATATCTGTTCTCTGGACTTCCAGAGACTTGCTCATCTCACAACCAGGGCACTTACCCTCTTTGAGCTGAATACCGTGGTTGGCGCAACTCTTCTCAATCTCTTGATACCGATGAGTGCGGATTGGCTCATCCTGAGCAACCTGTGCCATCGTCTGTCCAACGAGTGGAGCAACACCATCTGGACCCCTAAGAGCGGAGTTTTGACGATTCATGCCAGCAGTAGCTGACCGCATGATTTGCTGCGCAGAGTAGCGGGCCTGAAGTTGGTCGGTTCTAGGGATGACCAATGAGCGTGAGTTGAGCGCCTTCTCAGTATTCTCACCCTCGAGCTTGTCAGCGATGTCTTCCAGCTTCTCGCCCCACTGCTTCATCTCCTTCTTGTGGTTGGAGTTGTTGGCTTTGAGCAAGTCTGTGGCTGATTGAGTAATTGATTTATACACATGGGCTCCTGTGGCTGGGTTCTCGACGTATTTCCCGCCATGCGGACCATAGTGCATTGGCAGATTTGGGTCTTGTCCTGGCATTGCGCCACCGCCTTGAACAGGGGCAAACGGAGTTTGAGACGGATTGACAACTCCAGGCATTGTAGGAGGTGGTGGAGGCACTGGAGCACCAGCTCCCATTCCCATACCAGGCTGCTGTTGGGCGTTTGGGTCTTCTTGTCCCGGTGCTGGAGGCTGTCCAGGTTGTGGAGGTCCTGGAGGCGGCACCACCCCAGGCTGTCCCTGCACACCAGGAGGTGGCGGAGGTGCAGGAAGACCTTGGTCCTGTGCTGCAGGCGTGAAGGTGTTTGGGTCTTGCTGCTGACCTTGGGAGAACTGGAGTGCTTTAAGCAGGTTCGTCGCTTTTTCAGTATTAGAAGTCATTAGCCTCTCCTGTCCCTAATAAACTCAAGTTGAACGTTGCGAGCCTTGTACATGACGTCCTTCTTCTGAAGGGTGTTGGGGCAGTCTGGAGGACAAGGAGACTCCTTATCGTGCGCGTCACAGGACTTGACGACCTCTAGGCTTTTGAACTGCTCCATTAGCCGCTTCCTGGTATCTGATTGTTCAGATGTCTTTGCAGGCGCTTCAGTGCGTTTTGGTGTCGCTGAGGCTGTTTCCTCCTTGGCTCTTTTCATCTGAGCTGGAATGGATTGAGGATGAGCCTCACGAGAAGACCTTTTCCCAGGCTTCTCAATCTTAGGTGTGCCCATCGTTATAGACCCTGTGTTGGATGGCGAGGGTGGTGGTGAAGAAGGGGCAGTACGTTTAGTCGCCTTGTACTTAGGAGTAGCTCCCGACACAACGTCGGCACCACCTGGTGACTCAGTCGTTCTTCTTGGTTTGTACTTTTCATGCCAAGGAGACACCATAGCGGCCATCCTCTTAATACTAGATGAACGCTTTTGACTAGCGTGGACGCCAGGGTCTCTATGCCACGTCTTCTTCCCAGAAGAATCTACTTTCTGCCACGGCTTCTTAGCACCAGACCTATAGCCTGGGTCCATCTTCTCGCCTTTTGCAGGACCAATACCTAGGAAAGGTCTTTTGCTTACGTGAGCACCTGGGTCTCTATCACTGAACGAAGGCTTGGCCTTGTACTCACCTGGTTTAGATGACCACTCACCACGGGTGTGGGAACTCGCTCGCTCAGACGATACTTCGTGAGTTGGTGTTGTCTTTCGACCAACTCCCCAGTTTTTAGGAGTCTTCTTACCTGCGGGAAGCTTCGGAGAAGCACCACTAGTTGCATCAGTGAGGTTGCGTTCAAAGTGGTAGCTGCCTGTCGCAACAGGTTTCTTCTTAGACGTGTTGGACGTAGCTACAGGTTTGCGACCCTGTCCAGCAGGACCAGGACCACCATGAACTTGGAGACTCTTGAATGCGTCCATTTGACTAGGCTGATTGGTCTGCAGCTTAGGTACTGCAAACGTAGGCTTTGAAGTATCTGATGGTGAAGATTGCTTTGGTGGTGTCACTTCTGCATCCCTTGTCTGAGTAGGCGCGTTGGATTTAGGCTTACGTGAACGTTTGCTAGAACCTGCACCACGTCCAGTAGGTGCCCCCATCGTAATGATTGGAGGCTTAGCTGTTATGCTCTGAGTTGGCTTCGCAGTTGGTTTTGGAGCAGAGGACTCTCGTTCTTTACGTATGCCTTCTCGAATCTGCTTCTGAGACATTGAAAAGTTTGTAGGCCGCCAACTAGCACCTTTTGGAGCCTTCTTGGACTGCTTCAGGAAGTGGTCCATCTCCTCTTTTCTAGTTATCTCAGGACCCAAATGAAATGTGCTCTTAGCAGGCTTAGGTGCACCAGAACCACTGTACTCAGACTTCGCACGGTCAGCGTTTGCCTTCGTGCCAGCAGCCATATTCCGTTCAATCTCAGGTGCGTTCTTCTTCCACTCAGCTGCACGCTTGTTGGTCATCCAAGGGTACTTATCGGACTTAGCCTCTGGGTCTGGACCCTTCGCTGGAGTGAATGCAGCTGGATGCTTTCGTGCTAATTTCTTCCAAGCTTTGTCATCGTTTTTGAGTGCCTTCGTTATGCGAACAGGCTTAACACCAGCAACGACTTTCTTAGGCGCTTGCGCACGTTTACGCTCCTCGGCAAACGTAAGAGTCTTGGGGCCTACTGGAGTGTAAATGGACTCAGGTCTGTCACGCTTACGTTCCTCTGCAAACGTAAGAGTGTCCTTAGTTATCGGCTTGAATATAGAATCTGGACGCTTTTGACGCAGTGGGCGTCCTTTTCTAAGTACAAGTTTCATTGCGGTGTCTCCTCACCTTGTCCAGCAAACTGAAGATGGTCGGTGTATTGGGGAGTCGTTGCCATGCCCTGCGGGCCAGCTGGGAGAGCAGCCTGGTCTGCCTCAGCAGTTGCAGCAGTCTGGTCAGCCTCTTGCTGTTGAGCTTGAGCTGCCTGCTCCTGCTGTTGAGCTTGTTGCTGCTGGACCTGGTCTTGCGCTCCCTGCATTGCCTGGAGGTACACAGGGTTCATCGGAATGTCCCCATGTTCTACCGGTGGCAGGTCTAAAGACTTACGAGCTTCATTGAGAGTCATGTAGCTCGAGATTTGCTCGACCAACATCTCATGCTTCTCTTGCTCGCTGAGTTCATCCAGACCAACAAATTCAAGAGTGAAGTGGTCATCAATCCGGTCGATGATGTTCCGGTTGAGGAGCTTCGCAAGGAACTTCAGGAGTGGCTTGAGTCCACGGTCACGAGAAGCCTTGAGCTTCCACTCATTGCTGGATTCAAATAGAGGCTGATTCTGTTGACCACCGTGGACATCAAAGTTGATTTCCGCTGGGTCGATGAGGAACACACCACAAGAGACCTTGATGAGGTACTCAATCCACTGACCAAACTCCATCTCTTGATTGGAGCGTGCGAGGTCAATCCACTCTAGACCCTCAGACTGGAAGATTGGAGTCTTCCAAGCGTTCTCAACACCGGAAGCCATAGCGTTCCAAGAACGACGGAAGCCCTCTAGAGTCTCTGGTGTGTAGTTGTCGCCTTTGAGGTTCATGAGGCCCTTAGGGGCAGAACCTTGGCTGAAGAACTTACGGTTGTACTCTTCTGCGTAGAGGTGTGACGTCACAATAGTAATGAGCTGCTCTAGCTCACCAAACCCATATCCCTGAACGTAGATGTCTGTGCGTGGGTTGCGAATACCAAACGCAATCTCTTTTTGGTCGTAGACGTTCTCAATCTGCCCGTTGATGACCTGGACATAGGCCACTGGGTTCCCCTCGTTCGTCTTGGGAGTGGAACCATACTGAGCATTAGGGTAGAGGCTTGCGAAGCGACTAGGAGCAGAGGGGACAAACCCAGAACGGGAATGATTGGAGCTATTCACCCCAACATACCGGTCATCAGATGCAATTCTGATTGTGGAGGCGTCCACAGCTACGAACTCGTAAGGCAGTCCAATGTTGTCAGGTACGACTTCAAAAGTGCATTGGTCGTAAATCAGACTGTCTCGGACAATCTTACGGAGAAACGCGTCGAAATCATCCCGTGGGTACAGTGAGTGCGGATTTGGTTCCGCCCGACCACAGTTGATGATGAACTGCTCAAGCTCTTTGATGAATTCAACTTCAGCTGGAGTCGTAGCGTGGTCAGGGTCTTTGTGCTTGATGACAAACCCAAGACTCTTGGTCCAACGGTAAGGCTGGCTGAATGCCGCTACCTGTGCAGACCGTGTGTTGATAATTGCGCTAATGATGCTGAGCTGACCTGAGATGCGTTTAAGCGTCTGGTACGTCAGTGCAAAACGTCGGTCCTTGTAACCAAGGCTGTATTGAAGAGCCAGTGGGTCGTTCTGCCAACTCTTAGGGGAACGAGAAGCATCAGCGTTTGGAAGTTGCTTCCAACTCTTCTCCATCTCTTCAGCAACCATTCTAGGAATGTGCTGAGTTGCAGCCTGCATGCGGATGGACTCTTTGATAATTTGGTCAAAGTTCATCCCACCTGCGCCAGATTTGGCAAGGCCGTTCCCCTTATTACGTCTGCGCCTACCCACGGTGTTTTTCAAGCCAACTAGCTAGCGGCGAGATATTCCCACGTAATTCAGTAGACTTCCACTGTTGAAAGGCAGCCTGGTCACGAGGAGAGAAGGTTACGCGCCCTGACTCCACATCTGTCATAGATTTACCAAGATGCTCAGTGGCAAATCTAACCTCCAAAGGGTCTAGTTGAGGACGAATTCTAGGAGCGGTAGCCTGGAGCTGCTGGCCCCAAGCTTTCATCAAAGAACTAGTATTCCAGTGTTGTTCTCCATCGTTAGTGCCTAACGACTTCAAAGCGTCACCAGCACGCCGGATTGGCTCATGCCAATTACGACCTACCTCTGGTTTATCTGGAGTTGGAGCACCAGCTCCATTGTAGTGGTGCTCTGTAGCCATTCGATGCTGGGCTCGTTGGTAGTCATCCTCGTCATCAGGAATGGTCGCGGCACTCGCTTTTTGGGCCACCTCACCATTACGGTTCAAATCACATCCGAGTTTACAGCTCTTGAGGAGCTTCTCGACTTCCCACACTTGATTCGTAGAATCAGCAGGTACTGCCTTGAAAGTATTCTCCTCAGGAGCGTAGTTGAAGTAAAACAGCTCCCCAGTGGTGCTCTTAACCGCACCGCGGTACGCACCCCGCATATAGCCATACCGGATGGTCTCTGGGATAACACCGAAGTCTGTAACTAGACTGTCCACAACGTCCTGGTCAATGTCCACACGGTCAAGGTCCAGCGACCTATACATATCTAGAAACTGGCTCTGAGAGTCGTTGTGACGCTCAGCTAGACGCTTCGGGTCGGACTCACTAGGCATTCCTGATGGTCCGTCTTCCTGTCCCATGTCTTTTTTCAAATCACTCACTGATTAGTCCCTGGATGCCAACCCTGCAGAGCTTGCTGGTGTGTCTGCTGTTGCTGGTTAATGTGACTGCTCTGTTGCTGCAGTTGCTGCTGTCTTGGCACCACTTGCGACCCTACTCGGGTCGGTTGACTAGGTCTATTCAATAAGCCGTGCGCTGCTTGAACACCTAGTCCAACAGTAGGAGCGGTACCACCACCTGGTGAACTCAAGGCTCCACCACCTACGGCAGACCCTTGCCCATACGCACCCATAAAACTAGTACGCCCGGTAGCACCGGACCTCGTAGTTGGGGATGGGCCAGAACCCGCTACTGATGAGTGGGCTCCTCCTGCTGGAGTAGGCGACGAGGGGGGTGTTGGGGGAGTGGGGGAGGTCCCAGAAGGAGGAGAACCGGATGGAGGCGGAGTAGACGCTGGAGACTCTGGAGGGTGAGCCCGCCCTACCGTGGTGGGAGAAGGCACAGGGCCAAGCAAATGAGAAGGCACACCAGCAGCAAGCCGAGCAGAATGAGGGGAGTGACCTTGTGCAATAGCCGCGTCGTATGCGGCTTGTTGGTGGTCAGGTCCCCTTGGGCTGCGCTCTGGACGTTGGAACGGAGTTCGTCCACCAGAACCCTCACCACCCCCAGAACTCTCACCACCAGGCATCAAGTCCGAACTACTGAGTGGAGTAACTGTGTCCACTTTAGTATCAGAGCCTAGTTTAGGAACACGGGGCTTCTCCAAAACCGTATCAGAAGAAGATGGTTTATCGTTTGCTTTGTCTCTGAACCTAGTTTGAGACTTACGTTCTGCAGAACCCTCTGGATGAGTTGTGAAGCGGCCCGTGGCTGCTTCGTGGTTCTGATTACCTGTTCCTGAGCGAGTTGGAACAATCTTCCTACCAGGAGTAGTGACAGCAGTAGCCTTCATCAAAAGGCTCTTTATGGCGTTGCCTCCACAAGGTGTTCCACTCCGGTGGTAGACACCACAGCCAGGACAAAACGTACTTGCAGGTGCACGGTTGTGCTTACCAGTCAAAGGGTTTCCCGCACCCATCATCTGCTTGGCCTGGTCTTGAGCCTTGCCTTTAATGAGTGCGGGGCAGACAAAGCCTGCGGTCCTCGTGAATGGTGAGCGTCCGTTCATTAGTCCCTAAAAGCTGCTGCGCCGCCAGGCATTGGGTTTACACCAGCAACGTTACCGCTGTTAGTGTTCGTGGTTGTGTTCTTGCCGATTCTAGCATCACCGGCACCGCTCTGTGCGGCTTGTACAGCCATACGTTGAGGCTTTCGACGACGACCCTTGGAGGCTGTTCGCAGTGCTTGGGAAACTGCCTGAGTGCGGTCTTCCTTTGAACGACGGGCTGGTCGGTTGGTGGAGCTGGCGGCTGGTTGTACAAAGATTTGAGGCTGCCCAGAAGGAGCAATGGAGTCTTCCAATGATTCCCACGTCTTGTGGTAGTCAGCAGACTCGATGACCAGAATCTCAGCATCAGCAGTGCCAGAAGTGGCGTAGCCGTACTGCGTCTTGCGAGGGGCGCGGAAGTAACCACCAGCCTGGACAGTCTTCATGGCTTTCTCGCCGCCCTCCTCGACAGTGATGTAGAGAACACCGGTCAACACTTTGATAACCCGGTCGGCTTTCTTGTTACAGCCCCACCCAATGGACGAGCCCGCGGCGAGAACCTCTTGGCGAACGGAGAACTTATCGTTCTCAAAGACAGATGCCATGAAACCAGAAGCAGTTTGCTGACGGTTCTCGAGAGGGACCGTAGCTCCCATACCGTTACGACGAACGATGTCGCTGTGCTTGGTGCCAGCGTGTGGATTGGGTGCAAGACGCCTCCGTCTGGAGGGGTTCTTGTAGAAGTTCTTCGCTCGGGTCGGGTTATATGACATATCTTTCGTCTTCCTGCGATAAGTCTATTATCGCATCTTGTCCTCGCTTCAGGACTGCGCCAGAGTTGAGGAAGTCGTCCACCATGAACGCGTGACCACAACTGCAGCATAAACTCCAGTTCTCTTCATCCAAGCTTTGTACATGGATAATCATGCGCAGCGGAGTCAAACGCACCTTCATATTGCATGAAGGACACTCGACTACTCCACTACCTTCGAAGCATAGCCATTGCGCCTGGCTCGTCTCCGGTTGAATTGTTGGGAACGCTGCGCTTCTGCACGCTGTGCCCGAAACGTCTGGCGTCGCTGCCTTTCTAAGCGTTCCTCCGCTACCGCGGCGTCGCAAGGGCAGAGTACGAGAGTCGTCTCGAATACTATTTGAGGCTTTCCGCAATGTTT
>Ga0307377_10006459_pt1 | contig 12275 bp, 18 predicted proteins | sample TR3MG_FD_202535 | JGI IMG/M metagenome (GOLD analysis project Ga0307377, IMG submission 202535) | Soil microbial communities from Risofladan, Vaasa, Finland - TR-3 | ecosystem: Environmental > Terrestrial > Soil > Coastal area > Acid sulfate soil | place: Finland: Risofladan, Vaasa | collected...
GTGGAATTAAATAGCCAGATTATTTGAGGCAAATGGGGGCTTGAGCCGTATGTGTGGCGACACACAAGTACGGTTCTTAGGGGGGAAAGGAGCCGTAAGGCTCCCTACCTACCCGACAAGCAATATTTCGAAACGCTCGACCGACTTTAGCATAGTAGTGTTGTGTTCTAGGGGAGGAATTAAAATGGCGAAAGAGATTTATGAAGAATGTCCAACGTTTAAAAAGAAGCTTATTACTCTCAGACAAACAAACATTGAGGATACCCCAGATTTATTAAAGTGCTATTCTGATGAAAAAGCAGTACCATTCTTCAATTCGGATAATTGCGATGGAGATGATTTTCACTATACATCAATTGAAAGAATGAAAAAGGCAATTGATTTTTGGAACTTTTCTTATGAGATTAAGTATTTTGTGAGATGGACTGTGATTTTAAATGATACAAACGAAAAAATTGGGACAATAGAAATGTTTCATAGAATTGCTGAGGATGAATTTAATCACTATGGCCTATTACGAATTGATTTACAAAGCATTTATGAGACAGAACCAATTATCGATGAAATATTAGAAATTGCTAAAGAAAACTTCTATATGGCATTTGATGTTAAAGCTATTCTTACAAAAGCTATTTCTGATGCTAATGAAAGAATTACGTCATTGGTGAAGAAAGGATTTCAGCCAATTAACAGGAAATTTATTACATATGATGACTATTTTATAAGGCATGAGGTTAAGTAATCTGAGTATATGAAATTACTTCGCTATTTTCTGATTAAGCGAGGTATACCTGTATAAATGATAAGCTTACTCTTATATTTATAAAAAGACAATTAGAAGCTCTGAACGAATCAAATAGGAGAAAAATGATATGGTAAACATCAATGTGAAAAATGACTACAGGATTGAATCGCTGACAATAGATAAACTAATATTGATTGAAACTTTGAACTGTAAATGTTCGGATTATTACTTATTACATGATGGAGCAGTGCCTTCGAAGAGGGAAGCGTTAGAAATATTCAACTCTTTGCCCCCAGGTAAAAACTATGAGGATAAATTCACTTTAGGAATATATAAATATACAAATGAATTGGTAGGAATTATTGACATTGTGAAGGATTTCCCAGTCGAAGGAGAGTGGATGCTCGGATTATTGCTTATTGAACCAAAAGAAAGAGGTAATGGATTAGGTAAGCTGATACATGAAGCATTAGTTCAATGGGCAATTACTTTAGAATCTAAATCTTTTCGAATCGGTGTGATTGAAGATAATTTTGAGGGGAAGAAATTTTGGTCTAATTTAGGCTACATGAAACTTAAGGAAGCTACTGTGGTAAAGCCAGAAAAGACACATCTTGTAAATGTTATGACTTACCAAATAAGCCGAAGTAATGTATGAGTTCTCAAACTTTATTGCACAAGTAACCTTCGTCCAAAATAAATGCATACCTGACTAAGGTGCATAGATTTATTTACGGGAGATTATTACTCTAGGGATAAAAAGGGAATGTAATATGACATATTCTACTCACTTGAATCATAGTTGAATTTTTTTAAGATTTGTTGTTGCCCTTAAGCCTTGAGGCGAAAAGGGTTAAGTATGATTTCCTGCTCTTATCCATGAAGAGGTATTCGTTCTGGAGGTGTCAATTTGAAAGTTATCATTAGAGAATGTGAAATACAGGATTATGTCGATATAGTTTTACTTAATAAAAATGAAATGGGTTATGACTACCCCGCGGAAGATACAAAGGGTCAACTTGAACGATTACTTAGGGATAATAACCATAAATTATATGTAGCCAAAGTTGCTGACAAAATAGTTGGATATATTCACGCAAACAATCACGATTTGCTATATGCACCACATCTGAAGAATATCATGGGTATTGCTGTTTCAGCCGATTTTAGAGGAAAAGGTATTGGTAATATGCTTTTGAATGAAGTTGAGGACTGGGCACGTGATACAGGTGCCAAGGGTGTACGATTAGTTTCAGGAGCAACAAGAACTGGTGCACACGCATTTTATTCGGCTTGTGGATATACTCTCAAGAAAGAACAGAAAAATTTTATTAAGATATTTTGAAAACCCCTTTCATAGTAAATGAAAGCGAAAACTAAAGAGCGTGAGTGTTTAGAGACATTGAGATATCGCTATATGTGTAGAAAATTTAGGGCAACATACCTGATTTATAGAGGAAGGTCAAGAATGAATATTTATATTGAAACTGAAAGACTTATATTAAGACAGTTTACTATTGATGATGCGGAAGAATTACACGCAATCTGCAATCAACTTTATGTATTAAAATGGATGCCTGACTGGAAGATATCACTTGAAGAAAGAAAGGAGTGGATAAGATGGATTGAAAAGCAGTATTCAAAAGCAACCCAAAAAACTGCAAGAATAATGCTTGCTGTTACCCTTAAATCAAATACAAAACTCATTGGCATGGTAGGCATTGGAAATAAATCGGAGGTAAATAACGAAATAGAAATAGCATACTTCGTTTCCGAAGAATATATCCATAATGGATACATAAGCGAGGCTGTAAAGGCAATGACAGAGTGGGCATTTAACAACTTAAAACTTGATTATCTAATCGCTATTGTAGAGCCTGAGAATATTCTATCCCAGAGAGTAGTTGAAAAGTGTGGTTTTGCCAAACTTGAGACAAAAATGGTTTTGAACTCTGGAGAGACTGAAGAAAAGCCATTCTATTATTATCTCTTGTTTAATACAGGTCGGTCGTATAAAAGCATACGTCTAGCTAACAAGGCTCAAATGTCATTTCCAAGAAAATTCTATACATAAATTTGACGTAACGTAAGATGTTGAGAATAAAGAGTGATTTCAATGGAGGCACATAATTGAATAATAATTTAAAAACATACTATGAAAACATGAAAAAACCTTGGGGGGTACTATTTTATAAAGTAGTTTGGGAACAGTTACCTAAGACAACTAATTTTAAAATTCTTGACTTCGGAAGTGGATTAGGAATTACAGCAAATTATTTAGCAAAAAACAATGATGTGGTTGCAATAGAACCAAATGCTGATATGGCAGTAATGAGAATATGTAAAAACAGTTATCAACAGATTATTGGAGATATCAAACAAATAAGACAGCAACCTGATAACTCGTTTGATGTTGTAGTGTGTCATAATGTTTTGGAATATGCAAAAGAGCGAAAAGATATATTAAGAGAATTTTACCGAGTACTTAAGCCTAATGGAATAATATCTATTATAAAACATAATCATGCAGGAAGAATTATGCAGAAAGTTGTTTTTGAAAATAATTTGGATGAAGCAATCATGTTGCTCGATGGTGGAATAGTCGATGTGGCTTATTTTGGTAAAGCAGATTATTATGATATGAATGATATTAAAGAATGGATGGGTGGTTTAGACGTCAATATTGAAAAGGTGCTTGGGATTAGGACGTTTTTTGCTTTGCACCCTAACAATGAAATTAGGTATGACCCAATTTGGCAAGAAAAAATGTTTGAGATTGAGATGAAGGTATCTGATATAAAAAATTATGTAAATATATCCTTTTATAACCATGTATTGCTAAAAAAGATTAGTTAAGTACTACGAATAAAGAGGAAACAAAATGACTGGGAAAGATAACATAGAATTTGAGCAGATTTATAAAAAGAAGGATTACAAACCAGAGTTAAGAAAAGAAACTCAGCATTTTATAATTTATTGCACAGAAACAGACAAGACATGTATCAAACAGGTGTCAGATGTTCTTGAAAAGAACTATAAAAGAATTACCACTCATTTAAATCAACAACTTCAGGAGAAATTGACGATTGAGATTCATTCAGACCTTAATCAACTTCACATCGCTTTAGGATTTCCAAATGCACCAGATTGGATAAGAGGGGGGATTGGAGCGGATAAAATTGTAATAGCGTCTCCTTTAAATCCACCTCCAGGCTCAGGATTCGATAACGTATTAAATACAGCCGTTCACGAGTTTGTGCATATCATAGTAAATGAAATAAATGAGGATACACCCAGATGGCTGAACGAAGGAATTGCATGTTACGAAGCAAAAGACAATAACGAAAGCTGGATAAGAAAAACCGTTAAGAACGGTTTAGAAAGTAATACGCTTCCTACATTCAAAGACTTAGATACTGGTGAGGATTTTGAAACCTTTTTCAAACGTGATGGGTATCAATACTCATACACCATAGTAGAATCGATAATTGATGTGTTTGGCTATGATAAGTTATATCATTTTATACAATCACCTAATAACTTTGTAGATGTTTTCGGCATTACAGAGAACCAAATGCAAAGTAAATGGATTGAGTATATCAAGAAGAACTATCTACTGGCATAAATTCTTAGATTTGTATTCCTTTTAAGTGCCTATGCGAATTTCCCATACTCAGATACATGGAATTCTTCTTGTACGAAGTTTATGTGGGTGCTTAGAGATGAGCTGTACGCGAAGCCCGCTATTCCATACAGATTTCCTGCCATCGGAAAGGAGTCCTCGTATTGCATATAAAGTATTACAATTTGGTTTCTGGTATTATTGTCCTTATGCTTATGTTAACGGGTTGTGGTAATTTGCAATCTAATAGGGTTGGCAACAGCCAGAGTTCCGTCTCTCTAAACAATAATGAGACGTTTTCTAACAGTGATACTAATACTAGCAAACTAAGTTCGAGAACATTGAGTGACTTAGTGTCTATTCATATGGTTGATGCAATGAAGGGGTGGGCACTGAGCAAAGGTTCTTTATTGAGGACTGTCGACGGAGGGGTTAGCTGGACTAACGTCACCCCAAAGGGTGTTGGCAGTATGAGCGAAGGTACATTATCAGTCTATGATGCTCAAACTCTTTGGGTTGTCTTCAATAAAGAATTGTCGACAAGCATTACTGTGTACCGAACTTCAGACGGAGGGCAAAAATGGGAAAGTGCTGAGATTAATACGACCCCTTATCATGGTAGAGTTACTTCACTTGATTTTATCGATTTAACTCATGGTTGGTTATTGACAAGCTATGATGTTTCTATGGGTTCGGAATCGGTAGAAGTATTCCAGACGAATGACGGTGGTGTATCCTGGAAGTCAAATGCCTCGGCGATTATCAATGAGAAATTATCTAATGATTTACCTTTGGCAGGTTCCAAAAACGGTCTAATATTTTCAAACCAGGAAAACGGTTGGCTAACGGGTTTTTCCCATGGTGATGGTATTTGGTTGTATAGCTCATCAGATGGAGGACTGACATGGTCTCAAAAAGCTATTGTAGCTCCACAGGGTTATTTTACTGCGGGAGGGTCGGTGAGTACAGAACCGCCACATTTTTTTAGACAAAAAGAGGGAGTATTGCCCGTCGAGTTTAGAGGTCAGAAACCGCCAGCATTAGTTTTATATAGAACTGAGGACGGAGGATTAAGTTGGACTCCGACAACTCCTGTCCAGACAGCACAAGAGTCGCTAGAATATAGAGGATTTCATTGGAGTATTATCGATGCCACACGGGCATTCGTGAGTGACTGCTATAAATTGTATTTTACGTCGGACGGCTCGCACATGTTCGTCTGCATTACACCAAATATTAGTCTCGAAAATCTTCAACAACTGGATTTTACTTCGGAAAAATTAGGATGGGCAATTATCGATGGAGGCTTATGGAAGACCAGTGATGGTGGGCATACATGGACTCGGATTTCAGCTAAGGCCTGAGCAAACCATTAGTCTTGCTCAGATACTATCAGGGGGGAGAATACACATTTGGAAATAACCATGGCTTCAGAACAACATCTAGATGAAATCCTAAGATTATGTAAGAATTGTTCAAAAAACATGAAACGTAAAGACATTGACCAATGGGATGAGGCCTACCCCAATAAGGAAATATTCCAAGAAGACATAAACAACCATTCACTCTATATCGCCGTACTTGAAAACTCAGGAGAATTGATGGGTTGTATCGTTTTGAATGATTGCCAGGAACCAGAATACAAAGCTGTCGAATGGTTACATGAACAAGGAAAGTTTGCAATTATTCATAGACTCATGGTACATCCAAACTATGAAGGAAAAGGTGTAGCCAGAAGTTTAATCGAGTTTTTAGAGAAATTAGCTAAAGAGAATGGATATACGGCAATTCGCCTGGATGTCTTTAGTGAAAACACTAGAGCAGTAAATTTTTACAAGAAACAGGGGTACAGAGTATCAGGGAAAGTCAATTTTAGAAAAGGAGAGTTCCTTTGTTGCGAGAAGATAATTCCATGAGTTGATAGGTTGCTTAAGACAATGACTTTGTTAGGGGGCGGAAGATTTGGCGGATGTTCATTTCGTTGAAGGAAGTGCGGAACTACTAGATAAGGTTGGTATACTTTGGAGGAAACTTAATAGGCATCATCAAACAATTTCCACCCATTTTCGGGACAGCATGGCATTGATGACATTTGAGCAGAGAAGAGCATCCTGGTTAAAACGGACAGAATCAGGACAATTAAGAATTGACATTGCAGTTCTGCGACAGCAAGAAGACCCTATTGGCTATTGCATTACCACGATTGACAATACTTTGGGGGAAATAGAGTCATTATTCGTTGACGAAGCGTATAGGAAAATGGGTTTAGGGACTGTTCTCATGGAAAGGTCACTTAATTGGTTAGACCAAAATTCCATTACAAAGAAAAGGTTAAATGTCGCTATGGGCAACGACGAAGTACTGAATTTCTACAGAAGATTTGGCTTCCTTCCAAGGGCAATTATCTTAGAGCAACAGATTAATAATTGAATCCTTGTAGGGGTCGGGAATAAAAAGCAACGATTGAATTTCGATGTATGGATTGTGCGGGGTAGGGGAGGGGTTAGTTTTGAAATCATCAATAAAACTAATCGACGTTACATTACTACTATTTTGTCTTTTTATCACGGCTGGGTGTTCCCTTGATACTCCCTCTGGTAAAACGATTAATCAGGCCAAGGTTGAACAAGCAATAAATCAAAATGTTCAGTATGCTCCTGGAGTGAAGAAAAATCAAGGTATTGATAACTTGGACCTAGTACAACTTGCACAGTTGGTTTTTGAGAACCAACTACGGTATGAAGAGGATAGGGATTATCCAAATCGTATCAAAGATTATAAAATTGAATCCGTATACATCTTAAATGATAACAGTTCTGGATTTGACTTCAGCGTATCTTATTCAATTTTACCCGCATCCGATGACTATGTTTTGGCTGGAAATGGTGCGAAGGCTGATAATGGCTGGATTGCTCATATATTTAACTTTGTTAAGGTCGCAAAAACTGATATTAAATATAAAATTACTCAAATGGCAACATCTCCTCCATTGGAGGATGTTAACGCTTCGCATCAACATGAAATAGTAAATACTGTTGAAAACAGAGGGAATCCAATTGAATTAGTTATTAACGTTGGACCCGCTTATGCCCCAAAGTATGTAACATTGGGGCGTACAACAGTCGTTGGGCGAAGCACGGAGATACCAATTATTATTACCCTTAAAAATATAGATATATTACCATCTAGTGAAGCGGAAAAACAAAAGAAACCGCAAATCGTGATAAGCGTAAACCAGAAAAAGTGGGCTTGTTCTCTCCAAAACTCCCAGAAAATACTGTGAATTATTCTTTAGAAACTAATGATTCCGTAAAACAATGTGATGTAACTATCGAGGAGATTTTTGACAAAGACAATAATCAGGTGCTAGATAAACCAATTACCTTCACCTTAAAACTTCCTGATTGATTACAGATGGCGAATAACTAAAATATTTTAACGCCTCAGATGCGTCTGTAAATTCGAGGAGGGTCTCAAATGAAGAACAAAATATCAGCTATTTTCCTTAAAGAAATATTGCTACTATTCGCTGAAACCTTGGTTATTGTATCACCCAGCTACTACGCCTTTAGCCTTCCTAACTCGGAAGGAGAAGGAATTATACTCATACTTTTGTTCATGATTTATCCAGTAATTTCGATTTTCGTAGGGATATTAACATTTAAGTTGAGAATGAGAGCATGGGTTAATGCCATAATAACAACTCTGGTATTCTTGGGGCTGTTTACGAGCTTATACAATTATACTGCCTTTAGTTATATTCCCTTCTATTTAACCCTCTATTTTATTGCCCTAACGGTAACAAAACTACTTTCTAAGAATAACACTGTCAAGACATGAAGTTAGCGTAAAATACTATGTTCTTTATGGAAAGAACGAATAGAGGTGAGGCTGAGGTGGGAAAAATGAAGGTTTTAATCTTTGGTGGAACGGGTTTTGTTGGAAGAAACCTGACTGCGGAACTACTTTCTAATGGATACCAGGTATACGTAGTAACAAGGAAATCCTTAAAAATGGCAATTAGCTTAGAAAATAAGGTTAAGGTCATTGAATGGGACAATCATTCCCCTCTAGCTTCTATTAATCAACTACCTGAAACAGACGTAGTAATTAACTTGGCGGGTGAGTCAATCGGCAATCGTCGATGGTCTAAGTCAGTTAAGCAGGAAATATTAGAGAGTAGGATTATAACCACAGAAGCCATTGTTACAGCCATAAATAATCGCATCATTCAGCCAAAAGTCTTAATTAACGCTTCAGCAGTTGGTTATTATGGAGACCGCCAGGATGAGGAGATAACTGAGTCCGAAGAAGCGGGGGAAGACTTTCTGGCTCAAGTTTGCCGAACTTGGGAGAACGAGGCTTACAAGGTTCAAAGTGATTTAACCAGAGTAGTAACTATTCGGATTGGCGTAGTATTAGGAAGTGACGGTGCTCTTAGCAGAATGGCAATGCCCTTTAAGATTTTCTTGGGGGGTTCGTTGGGTAAAGGGAATCAATGGATTTCGTGGATACACATTCAGGATTTAACAAGTATGATAAGGTTTATAATCGAACATCAAGAGCTAACTGGTCCTGTAAACGCAACAACGCCATACCCCATGCGAATGAAAGAATTTTGTGAGATTTTAGGCGAGGTTTTAAATAGACCGTCTTGGTTGCCGATGCCTGAGTTATTATTGAGAATAGCATTAGGAGAAATGGCGGAAATGTTATTACACGGACAACGGGTTATCCCGAAGAAACTTCTTAACGCTGGCTTTGAATTCAAGTATCCGAAGATAAGGTCTGCTCTAGAGAACGCTATAGGAAATAAATAAACATGTCACATCATTCTTATGTTGCGACACATTCGTAAGAAAATGTGCAGTAAAGAATATTTGTAAAAGTCATAGATAAATTGTAATTTATGGAGGGTAAAATAATGAGCGATTTCCACATTATAGAATCTAATGATGTTACCTTTGATGTTTATAAAGGGTGGTTTGAAAAGTACAAAAAAAATAATGATGGAAGTGAAAAAAAAATTCAGAACGAAATAGTTAAAAAATTTATACGTGCCATTTGTGCCGACCTTGATGTTGAAAGTAGTGACGAAAAAGGACCAGACACGAATAAACATGATTATTTGCAATATTGTGGAACATACTGCGATAAGACGGGAAAGGAAAAGGCCGCTACACCTGATTTGGTAATAGCCAAAAATTGGAACTGGCTAAATAAAGAAAATGATGTTGATTATCGTGCTGTTGTAGAGGTTAAATCACCGTTTCAGCAACCTATCTATCATAAGAATTATGATAAATATGGGGAAGACTTAAAAAATGAACTAAGGCGTCATTTGTCCGCTAATGATAAAGTAATTTTAACAGATGCGATGAAATGGGAATTCTATGAAAAAAGAGAAGATAACGAATTAAAGCCAATACGAACATTCAGATTATATGATTCTGGTAAAAGGGGAAAATGGGAATGGAAAAAAGGTGAACAAGTAATGGATGATTTTATTAAAGAAATGTTTGGAGATAACCTTGAAGATGAGTCGCCGATAAAAGAGTTTGAAGAACTCAAGAACTTTTTTATAGAATTTCTTAATAAAGAAGGCTAACAAATTCCAATTTGTCAAGCTGAATAGAATTAGTATAATGTGTAGTTTGAATAATGCATATTTTTCAAATTTAGTCCAACATCGTGTATAAACCAAATGTTGGTTTAGATAAGGAGGTCTTAATACGAATTTGACGAGAAAGTCCCTTTTAGTGGTAATTTTGATTTCTCTTTTCTTGATAGCTACGGGGTGTGGAAAAGAGTCGGTCTCGGTAGGCGGAACAAATGTAGTTTCAGCCAACAAGATTAATCCAATTGAAAAGGGAAAAATAGGCGTAGTAGAAATACACAAAGGCTCTGATGTGAAGAAACTGACAGACACCAATATAATATCGACAATGATTGATTGCCTAATGAAGGTTAACGTTAAAAAACTGGGTCGAGATGAAGACAGGAAAGCATTAGACAGTGGAAATGCCCTCAAAAAAGCATCGACTATAACCATTTATTTTTTTCCAGATAACAATAGCAAGATGAAGAGTATGGCAATACTACTTTCCGAAAAACAGCTTTACCTGCCTGACGTGAAAAGTATGCAAAGTAATAGTTACACAGTTTCCTACTGTAATGATAATGATGAAACATCGTTAAAATCTATACAAACACTGTACTCAATAGCTGAAGACGTAATGAAAAAATAGCTATAACCCCAAAAACTGTTTTAATCCTAAATGTCTCTTATCAGGACTGATTGAATCTGAGCATCTTTACGAAGGTAACACAGGGTTTTAAGTTTTATCGCTGTAATTTCGGATGGAGGGATTGTCAATTATGGGTGGAAATCCAATAACATTTGATTTTACTCTCGTTTTGCATTTGCTCTTGAGTATTGGGTTATTTGCATTCGTTGTTGCGTTTGTTGTCTATTTTATGGTTAGTACTTTGCGGTTTTTTAAACGTAAAACCCAAAATGATAAAGAACTGCTGTATAAGCTGGACGAACTAATCAAGTTGCAAACACAACAATCTGAGAAACCTTCTACTAAGTTGGGGTGTGATGTATGAACTGGAGAAAAAATTCTTTTCCAGCAGTTCTTATTTTAAGCTTAATTATAATGCTTGCAGGATGTACTAAAGAAAACAATGCCATTAATGCTAGTCAAAGCTCTTGGGTAAGCAACATTAAAGCAAGTGACACAGTAACCGCCAAGGTATCTTTTACCGTCATGGACTCCAAATTGCAACCGATTCAGGGTGTAAAAATACTGATAATCAATGGGGACGGGGAGGTAATTGATTCTATAACATCTGATGACAAGGGAAAAGCAGAAAAGAAATTAACAGTCCCCATCGATAAAAGGTACTTCTGGGCAGACCCCAATGACATAGGAACACGAGGCACGGTTACAGTCATAGCATTCAAAGAAGGGTATCGTGAGACCGTTCTTTTTGAAGTCCCTGTTAGTGAAGGTGATACAATCCAACCATTCTATATCAAGCCAATTATCCCAGGGGAAAGAAATGAACCAGATGTACAATTGGGGAATAATCATCATCTTGAAATACTTTCGCTTGTTGATAAGTACGCTCAATACTTGAAAAATGGAGAGTTAAAATGATTAAGAAAAATATCATAGAATTTTTGATGGAAGCAAAAAGGGCAACCTACGCAGGAAAGGGTCCCGAAAAACTATCGTCACGTCCTAATTCTCATGATTTAGAGTATGAGAAGGACGGTTTGAAGTATATTGACAGCTATTTGGGAGGGCGTAATTTTGCGGGAGAAGAAGCATTGTGGGAAAATAATCAACCGTTTTGGTCAATGAACTATATTGGTCGAATTCTTGCCAATGGATTTAACGGCGATTTTTTGAAGGAAGCTTTGTTAAATGTTCCAATCAATATGCCATACCGTGGACCTAATGAATATAAAAATGGTGATTTCACATATAAATGTGCCGTTGAAGGTGATTTTGAGTGGTTTCGTGGATATGAGGAAATATTTAACGGAACCATAAAAGTTTATGAATGTATGTTTCATGGAGGTGCAATAGAATAAGAATTTAATTTGCAAGGGGTATGTCTTCTGAATTCGCACAAAATAATTAAATCGCATGGATGTCTTTTAATCTCACAAGGGAGGAAGATTTGATGAAGCAGTGGAAAATTGGAATTCTGCTCTTTAACGAGGTCGAGGTGTTGGATTTTTCGGGACCGTTTGAAGTGTTTTCTATCTCATATCACCTGAAAACAGGAATTTCCAATTGGGTATTTAATTCAATACCCTAAAATAAAAGTGCTGGCCAAACGCGCATCTTTATTGTATGATAGTCTTAAAACCGTTTGCTAAAGCAAGGAGAG
>Ga0307377_10006462_pt1 | contig 12266 bp, 10 predicted proteins | sample TR3MG_FD_202535 | JGI IMG/M metagenome (GOLD analysis project Ga0307377, IMG submission 202535) | Soil microbial communities from Risofladan, Vaasa, Finland - TR-3 | ecosystem: Environmental > Terrestrial > Soil > Coastal area > Acid sulfate soil | place: Finland: Risofladan, Vaasa | collected...
CTTTGCGTTCCCGCAGGGGAGGAATCAGGATGTTCACGACGTTCAGCCGGTAGTACAGATCTTCGCGAAATCTTCCTTTCGCGATTTCCTCCTTCAAATCCTTATTGGTCGCTGAGATGATGCGCACGTCAACTTCGAGAGTCTCCTCTCCGCCGACCCGCTCAAACTTCTTGTCCTGCAGGACTCGCAGGATCTTTATCTGCACAGTCTGATTGATCTCGCCGATTTCATCGAGAAAGATGCTGCCGGTATGGGCAAGCTCGAAACGACCGCGTTTACGCGCAATTGCGCCGGTGAACGATCCCTTCTCGTGTCCGAAAAGTTCGCTCTCAAGAAGCGATTCGGAGAGAGCCGCACAATGCACTTTGATGAACGGCTTCTCGCCTCGCGGCGAGAGATTATGGATCGCATCGGCAATGAGTTCCTTCCCGACGCCGCTCTCGCCGGAGATGAGCACCGAAGCCTTTGTCGTGGCGACCTGCTGCACAACGTCGAATATCTTGCGCATCACGTTGCTCTTTCCGATGATGTTGCTGAACTGGCGCTGTTTGGCAAGCTCATCCTGAAGCGCACGATGCTGCAGTACGAGTTCCCGCGTCTGCAGTGCCCGTTTCACGAGCAGCGAAAGCCGGTCGAGATTCACCGGCTTCGTGAGGAAGTCGTACGCGCCGTCACGCATTGCGCGGACTGCGGTCTCGATGGTTCCATGGCCGGTGAGTATGATCACCGGCACCGTCGGATGGGCACTGGCCACGTTTCGCAACAGTTCCTCGCCGGAGAGGCGCGGCATCTTCAGATCCGCGATCACGAGATCCACATCGTCGTTGTTGACGAAGGTCATAGCTTCTTCACCGTCCGCGGCGAGCAGCACATGATGTCCGTCAAGCTCGAGCGCACGGCCAAGACCTTCGCGGATATTCTTTTCGTCGTCGACAACGAGGACATTGAACTTCATTCTGTTGTTCCCTCCCAGCTCAGCAGGTGTTGATACTTCTGCGGAATCCGGAGAGTGATACTGAACGTGGTGCCGATCCCCTCCTGGGAGGAAACACTGATCTCACCCATGTGTTCCTTCACCACCTTGTAGACGAGTGTAAGCCCCAGTCCCGATCCGAAATCTTTCGTTGTGAAGTATGGTTCGAATATCTTGTTGATGATGTCATCGGACATGCCGATTCCATTATCCGCAATACTGAGGATCGCTTCACCTGCCTGTCGCTCAGTTGACACGCGCAATTCGCCGCCCTTCGGCATCGCCGAAATTGCGTTCTTGATGATGTTCAGAATCGCCTGCTTCATGTACTTCTCATCGAGCATCACTGGTGGCAAATCAGCGTCAAGAGATTCGGTGAGCGTAATGTTCGCTTCCTCGAGCTCGTACCGAACAAACTCGAGCAGGTCCGACACGACATGGTTCAAATTGCTCTCTTCGAGTTTTGTGTCCATCGGGCGCACGGCAAACAGAAAGTCGACAACGATACGGTTAAGTCGCTCGACTTCCTCGTTCACAATGTCGATGAACGGTTCAATCGTGGTCGGATCCACCGAATCACGATTCCGGATGGCCTTCTGTATGAGCTGGATGTGGATGCCGATCGAACCGAGCGGGTTCTTGATCTCATGCGCGACCCCCGCGGCGAGGGTCGTCAGTGATGCGAGACTCTCGGCGCGCCGCAACCGCGCCTCCCTTCCCCGCTTTTCGGTTATGTCATCTATGTGAAGAATGTTCCCTTGAATATGACCGGCGCGGACCAACGGCATTATGCTGCAGTTGAGAACGCGAGGCACTCCTTTGACCATCAGCGTGAACTCTTCGTCGACGACTGTCTCCTGATTCTCGAGCACCTGTCGGACGAACAGGGAAATCTCGTTGTCCTGAATTGCTTCCCAGACTTTCTGCTCCACCGCGTCGTTCGATGCGAAGGGAACGAGCCGCTCGGCCGACTTGTTGAACAGAACCAGGTTGTGCTCGACGTCCGAAACGATAACCCCTTCTCCGAGCGAATCGAGCACTACCTCGAGCCGCTCATTCTCAGACGCAAGACCAAAGAGCAATTCCTTGATCTGAGCCTTGTCGAGCTTGGGAAGTTTCATCAGCGCCCGCTGAAGGAATTTTCTCACCCCGCCCTCCGCATCTGGTAATACAACGTTTCGAGTGCCGAGTCGGCACTCATGTTGAACTGTTCAACTCTCGTTACCTGCTCTCTCAGCAGTTCGTTCCACTGTTCAAGCCGCCCGAGAATACGGTGATGTTCGCGGGACTCGCCGACGGGTTCAGTCCCGAGACCCCCGTCCAGATTTCGCAGTATTTCCTGTGCCTGCCGCGAAAGCTCTTCCATGAAATAACGGAATGCCGATCTCGTCGGAGCCGACCTGAGCGTTGTCGCAACTTCCGCGATTGCATCGGCATCGGGTTTGGCCGAAAGTACCGATTGAATGAAATTGTGCGCCTGCAGGCGGATGTCCGCCGCGCCGCTGAACTCCATCCGGAGGAAGAAGTCGCGCATGGTTGCGCACCCTTCGGCCGGGAGCCGGAATATGCGCTCAAGTACCGACTGAGTCTCATCGAGCCCGCGATCCCTGAGCGAGTAGCTGCGCGTGCGCGAAAGGATCGTTGCAATTACGGCTCCCCGTCTCGGGGTAGTCAGCACAAAGTATACTCCGCGGGGCGGCTCCTCGAGCACCTTCAGCAATGCATTTCGCGAACTTTCCTGCATCGCCTCGGCATTTTCGATGATGATGACTTTTCGTGCGGCCTGTGTGGTCATGTGCGCCCAGTAGGTCGCCCGGCGTACCATATTGACCGGTATATTGTCGGTGACCAGTGCCGCACACACTTTTCCGGATGAGGCGAGCGCACGCTCAAGGATCTTCTCGAGCTTTGCCTCCGTGGGCAACTCCGGTCCCGGCGTCAGAGACTCGGCAATCTCCTGAAGCGAGCTCAGATGCTCCATCACCTTCGACAGCTTCGATTCCTCGCCCTCCCACAGAACCGGATCGAATCTCCGCAGAAGTTTCCGAAGCGCCCGGATGTAGAGAAATCGGGATGCGTCTTTTCGGTTATATTTGAGAGACTCCCCGCACGCCACGATATCCTGCAGAAAATAACGGCCACCGAGCAGCAATGTCTCCTGGTGCAGCAGGTGCCGCTGCTGGAAACAGGAGCGGCAGTTACAGTTCCACGCAGCGTCGCCGGTTTCACATGTCAATGCTCTCGCAAGTTCGAGTGCCGTCGAAAGCTTGCCGGAGTATTGCGGTCCGTGGATCAGAACCGAGGCCGGCAGCTCACCGCTCTGAACATCACGGGAAAGCTGGGAAATAGTCTGCTGTTGACCGATTATATTCTCAAACATTATGAACTCAGGTTAAACACGCGACTTGCGTACGGCATGAGCGGCAGAAGGATCCGGGCGAATACACTCCGATCGATCACCGTTTTCAGGTCGAAGAATGGCTGGATCCTCAACACCAGAATTATGATGAATATGAGCACGAGTCCTTCGGCAATGCCGAGAAAGAAGCCCAGCGCGCGGTCAAGGCTGTCGAGATTGATCTGCTCAACCAACCGATTCAGAGCTCGTTCGAAGATCTTGACGATGACGTATACAAGCAGAAACAGGCCGAGAAATGCGGCAATCTGGGTCCAGGAGCTGTTACCGATATAGGGAGCAATCTTCACCGCAACGACGCCGGAAAGCAGCACCGCAACGATAATGCCGAGAATAAGCGCTGCCATGGACATGAACTCATGCACGAAACCGCGAAAGATCGCACGGACTACCGCGAATATCAGAATGATGATGAACACGATATCGATGCCGGTTATTGTCATGTTACCGCCTTCATTTGCGTCATTCGGCCGTTTGCAAGCTCGGCAACTGTATCCGCTATCACGGTAGCCGCTCCCGTGCGCCCGATCGTTCGTGCTGCGTTCGCCATCTTCGTCCGCAGAGCAGAATTATCTGCAAGCTCGTTCGCTCGTGACAGAAGCACATCCGCCCGGGGAGCACCGTACGCAGCGCCCTGCCCGCTCTCCGAAAGCACGTATGCAGCCCCGCGGACGGCAAAGAGCTCAGCGTTTCGCACCTGATCTCCCCGTGTCGCGACACCCGCGAGCGGCACGAGGATCGACGGCTTACCCGTCAGCGCAAGCTCCCAGAGCGTTCCCGCACCTGCGCGGCAAAGAACAAGGTCTGCAGCCGCAAGGATGTCGCTGTACTCATCCTGCATGAAATCCACAGGAAAGTATGAGCCGGGAATCGGACGGGTTGCACCGTCCTTCCGTTGTCCTGTCTGGTGAACAACGACAAAGTGCTCAATGAGTCCCGAAAGCGCGCCTTCGACGAGCCGGTTCACCTGTGCTGCGCCCTGGCTGCCGCCGAGCACAAGCAGCACAAGCTTGTCGTCAGGGGCCCCCACAATCGCGCGTCCTCTCACACGGTCACCGGAGAAAATGTCGAGCCGGACCGGATTTCCGGAGACCTGAACACGGCTGCGAAGCCCCTCCGGAAAGTAGTCGCGCGTCTCATCGTATGCAACAAAAATCACGCTGGCGAATCTCGCGTTGATCCGTGTGGCAAGTCCCGGATCGGCGTCCGATTCGTGGGTAACAACGGGTATTCGGCAGAGTCGTGCGGCAATTACCGGCGGAACACTGACGTAACCGCCTTTGGAAAAAAGTGCCGCGGGTCGAATCCTGCGCAGGAGAAAAAACGCGGCGATTATTCCGCCAACGACCCGGAAAGCATCGAAGAAATTGCGGATCGACAGCTCTCTTCGTAACTTTCCTGAAGGAATGGCTCGATAGGGAACGCCCCATTTCTCCACTATGCTTCGCTCAATTCCTTTCGCTGAGCCTATCCACAGGAACTCGCCCGACCACCTCTTCCTGAGTTCTTCCATGACGGCAAGGCCGGGAAACACATGGCCTCCGCTGCCTCCGCCGGTGAAAACGATAACACTTCCCATACCCAACCCTTGTGATGAAGTGGCCAACTTCGTATACTCGATACTACCATGTGGCATTCCGCTTATGCAATCTTGAAGGCAATTCCAGCACTTTTCGCTGCATTGCGGCGCATGGACGGAAGAGTGAACCTAACGCATTCCTAACGCGATCCTTACGCTTCGCTTACATGACTCCTATACATGTAGGTTGGGCGTGAAGAGCATGCAAGGAGCGGAGCAACCGATGCATAATCCAGAGGGACATATGAGTTCGGCGCAGATTGAAACGCCCGCAATTGAAATCCGAAATCTCGATTTCTTCTATGGCTCGTTCCAGGCAGTCAAGGACGTGGATATCGCGTTCAGTCGGCACCAGGTGACCGCGCTCATCGGACCTTCGGGTTGCGGAAAGAGCACGGTGTTGCGAACCATGAATCGCATGAACGATCTCATTCCCGAGACGAGAACCCAGGGAGAGATCCTCTTTCACGGAAAGAACATCTATGACCGTGATATAGATCCGGTTGATATCAGGCGGAGAATCGGGATGGTGTTCCAGCGGCCCAACCCGTTCCCGAAGAGCATCTATGAAAACATTGCGTGGGGAGCACGCATCAACGGCTACCGCGGCAATCTCGATCAGCTCGTTGAGACTTCGCTGCGAAGAACCGCGCTCTGGGATGAGGTGAAGGACAAGTTGCGCCAAAGCGCACTTCGACTCTCCGGAGGCCAGCAACAACGCTTGTGTATAGCGCGCGCGATAGCCATCGAACCGGAAATTCTTCTCATGGATGAACCTGCCTCCGCACTTGATCCGATATCGACGGCAAAAATAGAAGATCTGATCGACGAACTGAAGAAGAACTTCACAATTGTGATCGTCACGCACAATATGCAGCAGGCAGGCCGCATCTCGGATCGCACCGCGTTCTTCATGGTCGACGAGACTCGGTCCGGATTCCTGGTTGAATATGGCGATACCAAAGAGATCTTCTTCAATCCCCGAGACTCTCGCACTGAAGCCTACATATCCGGACGCTTCGGTTGAGACTCCCGCCTTTCGGTTTCCTTTCGATCTGAGCAAATTCGAGTCACGGTAATCGTGGCCAGTGAGGTACCAGTATGGAATTACGACAACATTTTTCACAGAGCATGAGTGTGCTCTACCAGAATATATTGCGCATGGGCACCATGGTTGAAGAGGCTCATCAGAAGGCGCTGATCGCTCTCTCAGACCGTGACCTGACACTTGCACGCGAAGTGATTGAGGGCGACGCCAAAGTCGACGAAATGCAGGCGATAATCGAAGACCAGTGCGCCCGCCTGATCGCTACCGAGCAACCAGTTGCTACCGACATGCGGGAGATCTTCACTGCGGTGAAGATCGTATCGAACATGGAACGGATCGGCGATCACGCGCGGCATGTTGCCCGCGCCGTCGAGAAGGTAAATGATCCAACTTTCCTCGCAACAATTCCGCGCTTCAAACAACTCGCACAGATCGGAATTCTCATGGTTCATGATGTGATTACCGCATTTGTGGAACAGGATGCGGACAAGGCTCGTGAGATAGCCGGCCGCGACGACCAGATCGACAGGATGCACGACGAGCTGACCAAGGAGCTCATTGCGCTCATGAAGAAGAATCCAGAAAGCATCGAGCAGGGCATGACCATGATTCTGCTGGCACGGTTCATGGAGCGCATGGGTGATCACGTGACAAACATGTGTGAATGGATCGTGTTCGCAAAGCAGGGCCGGCACATCGAGCTGAACAACTGAAGAGAAAGAGAACAGGAAGAAGGTTCCGTTCATGGCAAAAGAAACGGTCCTGGTTGTGGACGATGAGGAAGATATCCTCGAACTCATAAACTACAATCTGAGCAAAGAGGGATACACCGTACACACGGTAACGAGCGGTGAAGCGGCATTGTCGCATGTACTGAGACATCCGCCTGATGTGATCGTGCTGGACCTCATGCTTCCCGGTGTTGACGGAATCGAGGTGTGTCGACGCCTGAAAAGGGACGACGCGACGCGCAGGATCCCCGTCATAATGGTTACCGCGAAAACTGAAGATGCGGATATTGTTACCGGACTCGAAGTCGGTGCAGACGACTATGTAACCAAACCGTTCAGTCCTCGTGTTCTCATAGCTCACCTTCGGGCGCTCATTCGTCGTATGACGGAGAATGACACATCATCCGCGGAAGAAACTTCGCTTCAGCTACACAACATCACCGTTGACATCGCCCGACACGAGGTGAACGTTGGCAATGACATCGTGAATCTGTCCGCAACTGAGTTTGCGATTCTCGAATTTTTCATGCGCAATCCGGGATGGGTATTTTCGCGAAACCGAATCATCGATTCGGTAAAGGGAAAGGACTACCCGGTGACTGAACGATCGGTTGATGTGCAGATCCTCGGGCTCCGAAAGAAACTTGGGGCAGCTGGAGACCTCATCGAGACGGTGCGGGGCGTCGGGTACCGCATCCGGGCAAACTAGAGATGCCGCACCGGCCAAACTTCCTTCGACTCCTGTTTCCCGCGCTTCTGGGGCTGTTCGCGTTGACGGCGGGCCTCGTGTTGATCTCTCAGCAACTGCGTGCTTCGGCACGGAATGTCGAACATCTCGCGAAGAGCGCTTCTCGCGCGGCCGCGCTGTTGTCGGATACGCTGTCGACGCTACCGAACACAAATGGCAATAAGAACGAGGCGGCAGACCGGAAATTGAACGCTGCCCTGAAGTCGATCGCCGACAATTCCTCCGTATTGATAGCCGTAATCGAGCGACACTCACGCCAGATCTCTGGTTCGTCAGCACCGATCTCCACCTCATTTGTCTCCGCGGTACTCGGACTTGACCCGGCTTCCGATAAAGCCACACTGAGCGGTTTCGTCCAGGCGAACGGCATACGATACGTGGTCGCTGTAACTGCGGCGGGCTCTGACGGAACAGACCGGAAACTCCTGGCCGTCGCGGCAATTCCGGTCGGGAGATTTCCGTCTTCGGTTCTGGCGTTCCTCCTCTTCACGCTTTCCACATTCCTCGGGATATCCGGAGTTGCGGTACTTGTTCGTTTCATCCGGAGATCCATACTTCAGCCGATCGAGCGTCTCGCGCAGGACACAGTGCGGTACTCCCGCGAGGGTTCGACCGGAGAGGCCTTTCACGCCGAAACCCCGGGGCTTGAGTCGCTCACTGCCGGCCTGAACGCAATTGCCAGTACAATGAGCCAGAAGATCACTACGCTCACCCGGGAACGAAACGAACTTCAGACAATCCACTCGAGCATGGTCGAAGGGATCATCCTTCTCGATTCCGAACTTCGAATTCGATCGATGAACAGAGCAGCTTCGCGCATGTTTCAGAGACCGTATGTTGAGGCGAACGGAAAGAGTCTGCTCGACTACTGTCGTAATACCGGTCTTTCAGACCTCGCCGAGCGCGCAATGAGATCGCGCACTCCTGTGGAGGAGACGATCGCACTCTATCAATCGTCGATTCAGTATGTTCAGGTCAATGGCGTTTCACTAGCGTTATCGGAACCGCCGGGAGAAGGAATTCTTCTGGTACTGAATGATATCACGCGGCAGAAACAGACTGATGAGATCCGCAAGGACTTTGTCTCGAATGTCTCACACGAACTGAGAACACCTATTACCTCAATTAAGGGTTTTGTCGAAACGCTTCTTGACGGTGCAATCGATGACCCGCAGAACGCCCGACGATTTCTCTCGATTATCCTGAACCAGTCCAACAGAATTAACTTCATTATCGAGGATCTCCTGAGCCTCTCGCGGCTTGAGCAGAACGATGCCCCAATTAAGATACAGATTGTGGATATCAGGAACGTAGTTCATTCGAGTCTTGAATCGTGCGAACAAGCCGCTGCCGCGAAGACGATCCGCCTCGATCATCATATTTCGGGCGACTTCAGTATTGAGTGCAATCCGAGCCTGCTGGAACAGGCGCTTACAAATCTGGTGGAAAATGCGATCAAGTACTCACCACCCGGATCTCGTGTTCACCTCGGGGTGGAATCTGCTTCAGACTCCGTCAGCATTTGCGTTCGGGATAACGGCACCGGAATCCCGGCTAAAGATCTGCCGCGCATCTTCGAACGATTCTACCGGGTCGACCGTGCACGCGCCCGGGATGTTGGTGGAACCGGCCTCGGTCTATCGATTGTGAAACACATTGCGCTGGCGCACCACGGTGAGGTTTTTGTAACGAGCGAACTCGGCAGCGGGAGCGAGTTTACGCTGCGCATTCCACGCACACAGACCCGCTAGAAAGCGAGTATACTCTCCGTCTCCACGCGATTGCGCCCATTTTGTTTTGCCGCATACATTGCACGATCGGCCCGCGAAATCCACATTTCCCGGGATTCTCCGGACCGGAACTGGGCAATTCCGGCAGACGCAGTCACTCTGGCTGACGTATCCGCGCACGTCGCAGTGCTCGACTCGAGCATTCGCCGAAAACGATCGCCAAACCGACGAGCCTGCTGGAGCGTAGTGTTCGGCAACAGCACGAAGAACTCCTCCCCGCCGTAGCGTCCCGCGTGATCGTACTTCCGGAGTTCATTTCTGAGGACCTCACCGATCATTCGGATAACTGAATCCCCACATTGATGTCCATAGCTATCGTTTATGTTCTTGAAATGGTCGATATCCACCATGATTCCGCACAACGGCGCGCCTGTTCGGGTTGCCCGATCAACTTCGACATCGATCATATTGAAGATGCTGAGACGGCTCATGAGACCGGAGAGCGTGTCATACCTCGCAACCCGCTGCAACTCCCGATTGCTGCGTTCAAGTTCCTGGTTTGCCAGCTCAATAGATTGATATGCTCGCTTCAGATTCAGGTTCTGGTCGAGGACCCGGGACGAGAGTTCCTCTTCCTGCTTTACCGCCTGACGGTAGAACTCCCGCTCGCCAAATACCTGTGACTGCCCTTCAAAACGAACGCGGGCAGCGTGCACTCTGAGCCGCAGCTCATCCGGATCGATCGGATTCCGAATTATGTCATCCACTCCCGCGTCGATGGATTTTGCAAGAAGATCCATGTCCCAGGCTGATGAAATGAGGATAATCTGCAGCGGACGCTGGTAATATGTACGGCGAATGCTGCGGCAAATATCGTATCCGCTTTCGTCAGGAAGCTCGAGATTCAGGAGGATGATGCTGAGCTCCTCGCGTTCTGCGGCTTCAAGACCTCGTTGTCCGCGATCAACCGCAACCACGCGGAATCCCTCCTCCTGCAGGAGCCGACTGGTATTCTTGAGTTTCTCTTCGGATGGCTCGACGACCAGACAGACAAGTGGGCCACTATCCATATCAGCCCCTCTCAGCTGATCGCGGTGTCAAGACGAGTTTCAACCGAACAGACCAATTACGACCTGCACGCCACCTATGAGAGCCCCAAGCACACCACCGAACAGATTGATCCATTTTAGTTGTTTTTCAATAATCATAAGTAATAGATTTTCAACATTCAGGATATCCAGTGCATTGATCTTGTCCTCGACCAACCCCTGCACATCAAGCGCCTCGACGACGTCGGGAAGCTTCAGGTCTATAATATCGTATATTCGGTGCGAAACAAAGTTGTCTATAGCAGCTTTTTGCTCGACGGTCAGGGCAAGCAGTTCGCCGAGTGGTCGCGTACTGACTTCCTCGAGCAGACCTGAAAGAAGAGTAGATACGACTGACAAGGCATCGCCGGCGGCTGCGGGACTGTCCCTCAAAGTGAAAACCTTTTCGTCAAGCCAGGAGTGCACGCTCTGTTCGGTAATTCCGAGTACATCCCTAAGAACTTCGATGAGCGAACGCCCGGAGTGTTCGTCAATAGCGCGATAAACGAGTCGCGCAATCCGCTCCTGGCCGCCGGGTCCTACCACCACGCCGGCGACCATTGCGAAAGCACGCCGGGCGACCCCCGGCAGATCGATTCCGCCATCGTCGCACACGTCTGCAAGCCCACGTTCACGAAGCTGCTGAAGCCATCGGGATCCGCCGTCGATAATCCGCGCCTTTGTCTCGGGACTCTGTGCTGCCTCTCGAATTGCTTCGATGAGATCATCGATTATCTGCGGCATGCGCTCTTCGAGGCTGCGATCGTACTGACCTGCAGTCACCAAAAATCTCTGGAAGAAATTCAGTCGTTCGAAAACATGTTTGAGAACATCCTTACCGCGAACCGAAAGATCGGATTTCACCTCGTCTTCAGAAAGCCAGTGTAGCACCGCTCGGACGGTCGGCATGTAGAGCCGGGACACGACCAGGGTCAACCGTGATACGAGTTCGTCACTTACTACCGTGTTGAGTCGGATGTTCTCGGCGAGTAGCTCCTGAACCCAGCGAACTCCGGCTTCAGTAATGGCACCTTCCGCCCTATCTCCGAGGATGCGAGCGACAATCGGCTGAAGTTGCGCGACGATTTCTGCTTCCGTGCCGCGATAAGCAGCGGGGATCAAGTCATGTATTGAGAGACCCGAGAGGAACTGGAAGCCGCGCCGAACGAAGTCGTGAGAGACTCTATCGAAACTTGGTGAATGGATGAACCGGGAAAACAGGCCACGAAGAAACCCCGAAAGTCCCGTACCGATCGCCGTTACGTCCGAGTCGTTGCTTCCTGCGGGCGGAGTTGCAAGAAGATGATTCGTCATTCCGGCAATCTGGTTGCGGATGCTCTCCTTGAACGCCGCAGTTGCAATGTGGGTGCGTACCGTATCCGCGTTCAGCAACTGCGTGGACACCATTCTGCCGATACTCTCGGCGAGCTGACGGCGTTGACGCGGGATTATGCCGGGCGTGAACGGCAGGCGAATTCCGAGAACTCGCACTTCAGTGAGCGGCCGAAAGAGCATCTTGATGGCGATCGCGTTGGTTACATAACCGATGATTGCGCCGAGAAGCGGAGGTACTACGAACGGCAGGATGTGATGGACCAGTTCAACCATTGGAAAGTAACCTGGAAGCGTTTTCGGCGCGTTCCCGTGATTCGTACAGATCCAGTCCGTTGCCGAAGACCCACCCATTCCTGCTGTCGGAAATTACGTGATACCAGTAGTCGCGCACTCCGCGCACGTCATCGGTGTATCCGCTCTTCGCGGATATCTCGACTATGTCTCCGGAACGCAGGATGAATTCCAGCCGGCTACCCGTTGACGGATCCGCGAAAACCCGCAGATAAGCCTCCTGGGCAACACCCCAGTGGGCCCTCACCGAGAGAACCGGAGTTGGGGGGAGGACAATGGGTTTCAGTCCATCTGATCGGCTGCAGCCGACCAGGACGACGATAGATG
>Ga0307377_10006464_pt1 | contig 12262 bp, 5 predicted proteins | sample TR3MG_FD_202535 | JGI IMG/M metagenome (GOLD analysis project Ga0307377, IMG submission 202535) | Soil microbial communities from Risofladan, Vaasa, Finland - TR-3 | ecosystem: Environmental > Terrestrial > Soil > Coastal area > Acid sulfate soil | place: Finland: Risofladan, Vaasa | collected...
ACTCAACCTGAATAAGTCTTGACTTGTATACAAATTCCAGATTATCAAAAGTAACAGTAAACCTTATTGACAACAAAATAGATTTAAGATTTGATAACAATTCTACGCTATCTGTTAATGTTAAAAAACCTCTTGATAAACCATTGTCTAATTTTGTGACAGTTAAACCATATAGTTCATTTATGTTTGGTGCGTTTACATCGGAGTCTCCTGAGAAAACGTCTTCAGCAACATCGTCTGGATATGTATAAGATGCATTTTCAACTTCCCATGAGATACTATAATCTCTACTTATCGGATTGTCCGATTGATCAGTCATCTTCATAAAGAAAACGATATTCTCATCAAAGAAGGTACTGATGTCTCTCTTAACAACAACATCATCCCACAATATCTTTAAACTCGAACCACTTACTATTTCATAACGTATATTCTTTACGTCTTCTAAGGGTATCTGAGATTCATTTAATCCGCTTGCTGGGATTACGCTGACAGTACTAGAACTAGACGGTCTTCCATATTTATCAACAGTGGATATTGTATAGTAATAACGCACACCATTGCTCAGCGATCTGTCTATATATCTTACCTCAAATACATCACCGTCGAAGACTAACTCCCCATCACTATTTCCCATTTCATCAAATATAGGAAAACCCGATGTCGATCTGTATATTCTTATTCTTTTAACTCTATTATCTGAAGAATCAAGACCCCATTGCAAATAAACCTTCCTGTCCCCAGATGCACCAATGAAATCATAAAGAGAAGATAAAGCAGAAGATAAAGGAGAAACAAACTCTCTATTCTCTATATCTGGGACAAAAACAACAATAGACATAGCATCATCTATATGACACATATTGCCGCTGCTATTCTGAGAAAAAATTCTAAAATAATAATTTTCGCCCAAAACAAAATTGTCTTGAAAAGTAGTATAGAAATCTCCATCAGAAGTTATATCAATAGAATATATTTCCTGTCCATCTCCCTCGTAAGAAGGAACATTCATATCGTTTGATATAATACTAACAGTGCTGCCATTCAAATTATAAATCTCAGGAATCGTGAATTTAAGAACAACAAGCCTGTCGCCGTTATCGTTCCTCAGTATATTGTGTTGATCTGAGATGTATTCAAAATCTTTTATCGTATTATATATAGCAACTTCGCATATCTCCCCAAAAAAGCTATCTACATTTGCAACCGACCCTCTATTATATCCTATATCAAAATACATATCTCCTATAGACAGATTAAGAGATCCCAAAACATCAGATCCAACAGGAGAACCATTAACATAAAAAGATACAGAACCAGTTGACATGTCTACAGCAACATCTATTTTATTCCATTGATTTAAAGTTAAAATATCGTTAGCAGACGAGACAGAAGCAAAACCAGTACCAAAAGTTAAACCTCCTGATGAGTTTAAGTACAAAGCATAATTAACGTTTGTTTCATCTTGTCTAATGACAATCGCTTTGTTAGATGAAAAATTATAGGGTTTAATCCAAGAACTTATTGTTATACTTTCACCCTCTCTCAGGTCAAAAGTAGAAATAGTAGATTGAGTAGTAACAGCCGTTGTCTCTCCGTTAAAACGCAACCCTGATTTACCAACTGGGACATTATCCTCATTAAGCCAAATAGCATTAGATTCTGATACAGAAAGATCAACAGAAGAAGTGAAATCATACAAAATTTGCCCATCTGCCTCATCAAAATGCCACACACCCCAAACTGTATTATCTGCTATTACTCCAGAACCAATTAAAACTTCAGAACTAAATGTTTTTACGCCTCTAGGAAGACTTGCGTTATTAGGTGTTAACTGTATTCTTACTCCATCACTGAATTGATAGTCAGTATTAAATGTATAAATTCCATAATAATATGTTTTATTAGCTTCAGTCCCTAGATCCTGTATACCATTAGAAACACCATCAAACAATATCTCTCCGTCTATCGGATTGGAAGGGAAACCGTCTTCTCTCCTTACTACTCTAATCCCTGCAAAATTATTAATACTATCATTAAATAAATATTGTTGAAAAAACTTCGAGTTTAAAGCACTGACTTGGTTATTCGACTCTAAATCAGCCGCTACAGAGAGTTTTATTTTTTGACCTCCAAAAGTAAAGATTTTATATAAAACTTCGGCAGGATAGCTGCCAGATACCTTGCTGACGAACCTCTTGGCTAGATCATGCCTGAATCCATTCTCATCATTCCAAGACATACTGCCACTTTCATCGAACAGTAATGCTACAATGCTATTATTAAAATCAAGACCTATGTCATTAAACCCATATGCATCAGATTCCAGTCTTGTTCCATGTAATACTAGATTATCTTCATCAAAATATGTTCTTGTCAGCGTACTTTGACTTGGAGAAGATACGTTTATTCTTTGATTGCTAGAATCAAAACCGCTATCACCGTCTGAGAAAATCTTCATGGCATGTTTTTTGTTTGTATTAACATACCAAGTCCCAGTAATCCAACTACCACTCATATTATAGTAAAGGCAATAATAATTAGCGATAGACCACTGATCGTTGTCAGGATTAAATAAACATATATCCATAGTGTATTTTTCGGCTAGAACAGACTGAATCCTTTAACCTTTAATTGCAGATGGTCCATCTGTGTCTTCATCAGCATCTAACATCTCCCAAACAATATATTTGTTTTGGTTTGAACCGACTGAGTATAAAACGAGAGCATGTTTATCTTCAAAGTCGATTGCTCTTGATTCTTCTAAAAAATTGAGACTGAAATTATACCAATCATCAGTTCGGACTTCATCTATTGTTGTTTTATAATCATATATATACATCTCTGAATCAGGTCTGTTGTCTGTATCTACGGTATAAAGATTTGTGTGTATTGTAATATACGCATCAGCATAATTATTAACTGTATCAAGTGTAAGCCATTCACTAGACATTATTATTTTATCAAGTGCGGAATCGGCTTCTCGTAAAGACAAACCTAATGTATGTATTTCTGTATCAGGTATTTCTACAGTTATAAAGAACCAATTCCATACTCCAGTAGCAACCATATTTTCATTAATTGTATCTATTAAAACATCATCAAAATATACTCTCATTACAAATGGATTGTCTGCCTTTCTACAACGAAACATAATATTATAATCACCAACAGAACTTGCCTTAATAGGGTACTCAACAATCCCATAAGGACCAGTAGAGTCAAACTCATCTACGTACAAATGACCATGACCAGAATAGTCGGCAAAAGTAGTAGACGGTAATAATTTGTTTGTCCCTTGCGACAATTCAGAAAAGTTAAGAGCATCTACAGCTACGCCTCCATCTATGAGAATGTATGGTATATTTTCATATGTTTTTTGTCTAAGATAAACAGATGCCTTGGTTGGTACAAATTGATCATATACCCCGAAAACTTGTGCCAACTTTACATTAGTAAGTTCTGGCAACGGAAGAGCATCAGGACCAATCAGTCCAGAGGTGATATATATAACGGGAGTAGAAGAAGGCTCTAAAAGAGCATCCCCGCATGGGACGCCAGATGTCATATACATATAAGTAGTCACTAAATCTCTATTTCCTTACGCCTTCCAATAGCATCAGGCATTAAATTAAAATTAGCGTTATTAATATCAGCATAACCAGTAACACCGCTAGTTATTCTAGTATCTTCTCCACGAAAAGTATAAATATCAGTTATATTACTTGTATTAGCTGTATTGTCTTTAAAAAAGTTCCAAAAATTAAAAACAGTGGCTGAACCGTCTCCTAGAATCCCAACAGCATGATTCGTTATCCTACAACCAAGAACATAAGTTATATCTTCTGTATAAATAGCGGCATTACCGTTATTATTCAAAACACAATTGTCTATAGAAACAGATTCATAACCAGTCTCAGATAATATGCCATAACTGATATTATTATATATAACTGAATTTGTTATATCGGTGGTTTTTCTACCATAAATTCCATATCTGCCATTGTCATTGACAGTACAACCAAAAATAGTACCCCTATATATATTTATGCCATCATTCCCGTTGTTATAAGATTTACAAAAGAAAAATCTACAATCATAAAAATCATCAGTTCCTGGCCCCCAACCGTCACCTGCTACAGAACCATGAGAAATGCAGTTTATAAAAAACCAATCTCTAGCATAATCACCATTACATATAAGATTAGAACCAGTAGCGTTTTTAAATTCTATATTTTCCCAAATCCAATGATTCTTTTCGTTAACTACAACACAATTTGCAGCTACGTTATTAGCATCAACTACTGCTCTTGTCCCATCAACTACTAAAGAACCACTATTATAATTATACCCAATAACTCTAATTGGTTTACCGTCCGTTCCACTTGCTATATCTATATCTATAGCAGCAGTAAGAGTAAAGGTTCTAGTTATATGAAGTATATCACCAGCAACAGCAGCATCACAAGCAGCTTGCAAACCAGCTTCTCCTTGATAAGCATTTACCCAAGAAGTACCGTTATTAGCTCCTGTCCCAAGTTGACCGTCTACATATATATCTGCCATTATAACTCCACTTGCATTCTACGAGACGTAGCATTGCGATTCAGTCTATAATCTCCATTAGATGAGTCCATGTAACCTGTTTCACCAGAAATAACGCGAGTATCTTCACCACGAAATGTAGATATAACCGAACCGATAACAGCATCGATATTAACAGTATTGTCTTTAAAAAAATTCCAAAAATCTATCACAGTTGTTGTTGCGTCCCCTGCGATACCAGTTGTGTTATTTGTAATCCTACAAGCATATATAGGAGCAATATCATTAATATTTATACCTATTAAATTATTGTCTATGACACAATTGCGTACTGCACAATGATCGTCAGCCAAATATATACCGAAAGTAACATTTTTATATGACAAACAATTTATTAGCTTTGACCGCCAGGCATAAAACCCAACAGCCCCGTTATCATGAGCCACACAACCAAAATTCCAAGTTCTATGAGACTTAAATCCATTACCTGTATTATTGTAGGCATTACAAATAATAAATTTTGCATGGAGAAAAGAAATTGCCGCAGTTTCTCCCCAACCATCAGCAACCGCATGATGAGAAATACAATTTATAAAAGTCCAATATAAAGGCTCATCTACAGTCGCAGTGACATTATCATCAGTAGCATTTTTAAATTCTATATTTTCCAAAACCCAATAATGAACACCATTTGCTGCAACACAATTAACAGCAGCATTATCAGCATCAATTATAGATCTTGTACCATCTACTACTGGAGAGCCACTATTATAATTATACCCAATAACTCTAATTGGCGAACTTTGGCTCCCACTTGCTATGTCTATATCTATAGAAACAGTAAGAGCAGTAAGAGTAAAGGTTCTAGTTATATGAAGTATATCACCAGCAACAGCAGCGTCACAAGCAGCTTGCAAACCAGCTTCTCCTTGATAAGCATTTACCCAAGAAGTACCGTTATTAGCTCCTGTCCCAAGTTGACCATCTGCATATATATCTGCCATTTAAAAAGGTACTCCTAATGTTATTTTTATCGAGTGACCAACAGATGCGATCCAAAAACTATCATATCCGAAAGCCCAAATATCATCTCCAACGTATATAATTTTATGTATTGAAGAAAGATCAGTACTATAAAGAGTATGAGATTCTCCTGCCCACTTATAGTATCGACCATTACTTGTCCCCCCGACATATTCTTCTGTAGACTTAACAGCGACATCATTGAACTTAATACTATCTGATTCACTAAGATTCCCTTCAACGTCTATCAAAGACGTTGCAGCAGAATTAGTATAGAACGTTGAATTATCATATCTTATCCCTTTGTCCGTGGCTAATAATAATATCCCTTTATATGATCCTATAGCATTAACTCTTACATTTTTCAAAAGATCGTCTACGGAACCAGCCAAACCACTTATAAGTCTACCAGCAAAAACCCAATCTACAGCGTTTGTACTGTAGTAAATATCGTCTCCATTTTTAACAGCAGTCAAATATATACCAGAATGCAAAAGCATTACTCCAGAATGAGCAAGTGATTTCTCCCAATAACCATTAATCAAACTCTTATGATAAACTCCATTATCTGTCGAAATTACAAAAGAATTTCTAAATCTCAAAAACTGAAAATATTTTCCACTTAATCCTGGTAATTCTTCTTTATCCCATGATACTCCGAAATCACTACTTTTATATAAAGCATCATCAGTCAATATGTACAATTCATCATCATAAGATTTAATTTCTCTTACAAACTCATTTTTAAACCCATTAAAATTAAGTATTCCAAAACTGTAATCAGTTGTTGATATAGAAACAACACCTATATCACTTCCAACTAAAACTATGTCTCTTTCATTTACATACAGAATGGAAGTTGGAAGACGAAAATCAAATCCCAAATCATCTTGAATAATTTCATCTTTATAGTCAACAGTAGAATTCAAAACATCGTACCAACTATCATTAGTAATAAGATTATAATTCAAATTATTAGTTGATGTCATAGGGAGGAAACATTCGTCCACTTCTTCCTGTTCTCCCGGCCATCGTCTTTCAAAAAACAATCCCATTTTCAATATGTTAGTTTCATGAGCCTCGCCGAGAGACAACGGAAGTCCTGAGTTTATTTGTTGTAGATTATCATCTATAGATCTATGAGTATACTCCCAATCTCCTTCCAAAGTCGTATTTAACAAATTGATAGTTAAAAAATCATACTTGTTATGAGCAGTAAGAAAAGAAAAGAATCCATTTACAGCATTAACGCTAACTAGACCGTCTGTATCAGAAGCCGAAACATTAGGAATATCTGGGACAATCTCATAATCTGATAATATTTGCGTATACAGGTCAAATGGTATTTTTTGATATTCAAAAATAACAAAACTTTCTCCGTCTATTTCTTCTACTGTGGTAAATCGTACTCTTCCGTGAACATTCGAATAAACCTTATTATAAGCACTAACAGAGTCTGAAACATATGGCTGCAACTCGTCTGTGCCATTAGACTGTTCAAGAACAAGTTTAGCTACTTCCGCTGCATATGCTATTTGATCTTCTGCTGCCTTTTCAGTATTAGAATCAAATTCTGTAAAATCGTCAAATTCAACAGAAAGCAGAGATGCTACGACATTAGCATCCTCTCCAGTGACCTCTGAAAGGACTGTTCCGTTTTGATATACTGTCAAATCAGCATCATATCTTTTATCTATCCATCCTTGGTTTCTAGCTCTATAAGTCTTATATTGATTCGCTACAGTAACAGTAGAATCGTTAGAAACAAAACGATCAAACCTTACTGTATTACTTACCGTATAATACGTAAAACCGATACTTTGCATCTCATAGTCTACAAAAACAGAAGGGATAGTAGATGTTGTCTCTTCAAAAGCAGAAGACACACTTTCTGAATCGTCTCCAGAAAATATCTTAACATCTGTACCAAGTATTATAGATATAGAATTACTGTTTAAAGATGTTATAGGGACATCTTTGTGAGAAAAATTGATAGCGGGGATACTCTTTTCAAAAACGATAATAGAATCTGTATATATATTGTAACCATTGCTAGAGACTAACAATCCGATATCAGAACTTATCCAAAGTTTGTTGTCAAATACAAGAATCTTTCTAGCCAAAGAAGAACCCAGTGAAGCTATTGCTTCAAATGCTTCGGCATCTACATGTTTTCTCCAAACGCTACTATTAGTAAGAGCAAAAATATAACCAGAAGAATCTTCAACAATTCGCCATACAATTTCATCTGTATCTATTTCTGCTATTGAGCCCCATGAAATTCCACCATTGACTGTAGAAAATAATCCACTTTCTCCAGATACTACTATCCTACTTTTACTGCTGTCATTCCATATGGCAAATGAATTAGATGTAAAAGCGTCCAACTGAGTTGTTTGTTCAAAAAACAAATACTCGCCAAAAGGATCTACTTCGTCAAGCTTGTAAACACCTCTGTCTGTAGTTATAAAAACGTTTCTGTCATTGTCTTCTGTGATGTCTCTTACAGCATATACCCCATCCAAACCAAAACATTGAACCCATGTTATTCCGTCGCTACTGACATAAACAGATGTTCCAGTAAGAGCGAAATAACGTTCTACCGAAGCTGCATAGTAAATTCTGTGCGGTGCAGAATCTGTTTCTATAGCGACTGCCCAACTAGAACCTCCCCATCTAATCAATCCCCTACTTGTAGCTGCGACAAATCGTGAACTCTTGCTTAAAGAAAAAGACTGTACAGTTGGAGAAATATCCATAATGTCATAAAAAGTTACAGAATTGCCTATAGATTCTTCAACTCCTAACGTATTCTGAAGGATCTCGAAACCATAACCGCTATTTGTTGTCATAGGCAACTGCAATGGCAATAGGTCTTCTTCTTGTCTCCCAGTGTGATCTATTAATGGAAGCTGAGCTTTAGGGAAACGACCAGAATAAACCTTAACTGAACTTGGATATCCAACTCTGGACGCAGGCAAAATAGAATCTACTTCTTCGAGACCTATACATTCTAAAGCTATATTAGAAACTGTTAACTCTTCAGAAAAAAGTATAGTTTTATTTTCAGTGTCAACATTAAAAGGCACATCTAAGACAACCCCATTTTGCCACACGACATAACTTGTGGCTCCTGATATTTCTTCATTCGTAGTAAAAGTTTTATTATCTGTTGTAGCCCAGTTAGTGACAACTACGTTTTTATCAAGAATAATCCTCAAATCTTGAATTGACGTAGATGTTAAGTCGTGAGAATTTTTATTAAATTCTTCTTCTACCAAAGTTTCTATCAAATCAGAGAATACAACCACATCTTCTTTGACAGAAGAATCAATAGAAAAAGAGCCTCCTGAAGATGTGACTTTAGCAAGCAAAACAGATCCAATAGGACGTATAGAAGAGCTTGTCGTAAATACGTTTGCTTCGTTTCTGTATTTTCTAACCATATAGTGATAGTTCTGTGCACCGACTAAAAGAGCATTTTCATCTATAAATACGGTAAATTCTTTTGAAGTCTGCCCAACTTTTTTCCAAGATGATCGATTTCCGTCTGATCTCCAAATTTCATAACCATCAAATTCATATCCGTTTTCTAACCAAGAAATAATAGCGTCATATTCATCCGATATAACTTGAACATCTAATACAGCAGAAAAGGTTTGATCATCACTATAATAACCAAACGTTAACGGATGGTAAAAATATCCATCGTCTACAGGATTAAGAGATTCCCTTCCGTATATGTCAACTGTGGTAACAAAATAATAATACCTTCCTCCAGCCATTATAGAGTAATCATCATAAACAAAATTGTCTGCTGTTATAGTATCTAAGAGAACGAAGTCTGAAGCTACTAAACCAAAAACAGAATACGGAGATCTCCATATTTTATAATGTGATGGCGTTGTACTCGTAACCTCGTCCCATTGCAAGTGAACAAATCCATCTCCACGGAGAGAAACAACGCCAGTTGGGACACCTATAACACCTGTTATAGAGACAGGAGTATTAAATGAATTGCTGGCAGTGCTACTAGTAAGACCAGAAGAGGCTACAGAATTAAGACTAATTGTATATGTAGAGTTAAGAACAAGATCGTCTCTTTCAATTCTATATGACACTTTTTTAAGATAGTTAATTCCATCTTCTATAACTGTCTCAGCCCCTGTTCCCAAATCAACTCTTTTTAAAGAAAGCTTATTATGATCAAAATCACTTATAGTATTAATCCATGAAAAAATAAGGTTACTACTACTGTCTTGATAAGATTGTAGAGATGAAGGAGATGCTGGCAATATATATTCTGATGTAGTTATTCTCTCAACAACTGTATTACTGGAATTTCCATTGGCATCTTCGGATACTATCTTTACAATATAGTCGGTCAAAGGTAAAACTGGATTATACGTACCGTCTACAGTAAAAAGATCGATAGAAACAGAATTCTCTTCATAAACATAAATAGGATCTGATGTTTTTTCTCCATTTTCTATTAATGTAACAATATATCTCTCTGTTATAAACTCGTTGTACGGGTCCACCCCAGGAACAAAACTAACGTTTAATCTAATACCATATTGGTTTTTAGAGTTCTTTTGATCAGACAAAGAAATAGATGAAACATCTTCTGGCCCAAAATTAGATTTAGGAGCATCTATTATTTCTACTACAGATGAGTATATATTATTAATATTAACAGCATATACTGAGACACGATAAAAAATACCGTTAACCAAACTTTCTATTTTAATATCAGTGCTATCAGCACTTAGATTTTCTATCGATATAGAACCAATATTATTATATTCTTTGTCTAATTCTTGAATCCAAACTTCATATTTTTGGATATTATCTGATTCAGATTTTTTCCACATAACATCTATAAACTCGTCTCCAGGAAAAACTAAAGCATAATAAGGACTCAATGGTGGAGTTACGTCTAAAAGAGTCAATATATTAGCCGTAGACGGAGAAGGGACGCTTTCGTTCCCAGTTAAATCTATTGATGTTATCCTGTATGCTTAAATTGTATTTTCGACTACAGAAACATCTATGTATTCGTTAGAAGTTGAGTTTGCGACTAATGTTTCTGTCGCAAAATTATCAGAACTTCTATAAATAGCATATTTATCAAAATCAGGCTCATCACTTGGGCTGGAGTCCCATCTCAAAGATATAAAATTATAGTCCCAACCTAAAACTGTAATAGAGGCAGGTGGAGGAGGAGGTATAGTATCCTCATTAAATACAGAAACCGAATCAGAAAAAGCACTAAACCCTCCAAGATATTCAAACTTCTTCTGCATATAGACAAAAACAGTAGTATCATCATTAACACTAAAAACTATATCTCCGAATGTTCTTGTAACAACTTTATCTATCATACCCATGCCAGGACTGACCCTAACAAACAAGTTATTAGATTGGGCTATATCTGAGATATCCCATCCAGTGATTGTTCCATCTCCGACATATGAAGAAAGAGCATCTAAATGATTATCTATAGTAGAAAAACGAGCGAAATCAGAGTTCGCACTATAGATATCATTGAGCAAAAATACTGGGAGACCATAGTTTTTAGTGTTAAATGGCATATTTTCTTAAAAATTTAATGTTGTAAACTGACTATTCTCTAACTCAAACATAATACCAAAATTCTTTACTATCGGAAGATAATCATATTTTGTACATAAATCTACATTACTGCCGCCTGCTACTCTAAATGTAGCAGGACTAGACTCAAGGGTATAGGAAGATCCATCCCATACATCTACGACAACATAATATCTTTTATTAAGCAAAAATCTTGATAAATCAGGATAGTAGTTTATAACAACTTCTTCATCTGTATCGACCTCATAACCACAACATGGTAAACTATCAGTAAAAGTCTGAGCTTGATTTGTAACAAACCATCTTTCTTGGTCAACAATGCTCTCGGCTGTAAAGAATAACCCATTAACATTCACTCCATCAAACGATTCATAAAATCTCATTCTGAAATGAAAATCTTGCTTCGCCCCTGTATTTTCAAAATAGAAATATACGAAATCAAGGAAATCATCTTCCGCTTCATCGAATACTGGAACCTCTCCTGTCCAAACAAACTTAATACCAACTCTTAAATTAGTCCCAGCTAAAGGAATATCTGACACTGAGTTTTCTACGATTGCAGTATAATCGTCAAAATCTATAGAGTTAGTGGTGTTAACTCCAAAAGTTATTGAAGAATCTGCTGGAACAGATTTATTGCTAGTTATAATGGCTTTTGTAGGTCTAGATGGAAGTGAAAAATTTTGAGTAAAAAAGAAAGTCTCACTACTACCAACAGGATAACCAATGATACAACCAGTATCTTCCTCTATAAGAGCAGAACTAGCGTTTTTGTCGATTTGACTATCTGGCGATAATCCTGGGATAATAACAAGTTCATTAACAAAATGTTTGTCTACGTCGTCATACCTGTAGCGTAAAAAAATGATTTGTTTCAACTGATTAATCGTAGAGACTTCACCAAGTAGTCCCAAATTGTTGTCGCTAATAGTATCTATTACACCGTCTATCTGTTCGTGCGAGAGATTGCCAGCATTCTCTAGTTCACTATGATCCAATAGAGGTATCCGTTCTTCGTTTAGTTTCCCTGTTTCTGATTTATCTACGTCGAACCCATCTATCTTCGAGCCAGGTAAAAGAC
>Ga0307377_10006465_pt1 | contig 12262 bp, 10 predicted proteins | sample TR3MG_FD_202535 | JGI IMG/M metagenome (GOLD analysis project Ga0307377, IMG submission 202535) | Soil microbial communities from Risofladan, Vaasa, Finland - TR-3 | ecosystem: Environmental > Terrestrial > Soil > Coastal area > Acid sulfate soil | place: Finland: Risofladan, Vaasa | collected...
GCTGGATCTGGTAGTAGGTGTTGGTGTAGATGGTCCCGCCCGGAAATCCACCCAGGGAAGCATTTGTGACATAACTGCCATCGTAGTAGAAATCTCCGTAAATATTCCCCGGCTTGCCGACACATCCGGCAAGGAGCACGCTCGCAAGGAGCGCAATAAGTAGTGGTGCTGTTCGCAGAAGTAATCTCTTGTTTGACGCGAGCTTCATTCGGCCCCCCTTCGCTTCCGGTGCCCTCCCGTCGGCATCACTGAAATTCTAAGAGATGCGCATCCGGAATGCAAGGGTTCGCGAGCGGAAACCTTATCGGAAAGGTAGTAGTCGCTCCTTTCAACGCACGATCAATCGTGCAGGCATTCCACATGCCCCCGGATTGCCGCTTCGCCGACCCAGCGGCGGACTATCGGTACTATTTCGAAAATTTCTCACAAAATTTCTTTTTCCCCATTGCGTTATTTTTCGCAGTGAACATACTTAATAGTGAATCCACAACACCACGCAACGGAGGAAGTACTGTGAGAAGGGTTAGTTATGCAGCAGGGGTTGCCATAGTGGCAACCGCGTTTGTGTTGCTCGCCGCGTGTCAGCAACCAACCACAACGCCGACGGTCAGCACCACCAAATGGGCATCCGACGGCAACGGGAACATCGAGTTCATCACCAACGACAGTGCAAATTACGGGTACGGTTACTGGGAGACCTTTTTGTTTATTGCAAACTAAGAATACCCCAAGTTGCAAAGAGAATTCCCCACTTTTGCAGGGAGAATTCCCCAGAAATGCAGAAGGCCATTGCGGATCCCTGGGTGGGCCGCCTACTCTCGTGGTAACGAAACAACTCGAGAGGGGCACCAGCAAGGATGTACACAATGGCCAGTATCCAGAGTATCAGAGACGAGTATTTCCGCAAAGGGAAGAACCTTTCTGAGATAGCCCGAGAGCAGCAGGTGGATCGGAAAACGGTGAGAAAGTTCGTGGAGCGAGAGGATTGGAATCAAAGCACAGAGGTTGCCGAGACACGAAGCTCCATTCTTGATCCGTTCAAGCCGGTCATAGACGGCTGGCTCGAGGAGGATCGCAACAGGAGACGCAAGCAGCGTCACACCGCAAAGCGGGTGTACGACAGACTGTGCAGCGAGTACGGTGATGAGTTTCATTGCTCTTATCGCACGGTGGCAGGCTACGTTGCCGAACGGCGCAAGGAAATCTACCAGGAGATGCGCGCTGCACTGCCTCTTGAGCACCGATGGGGAGAAGCACAGGTTGATTTCGGAGAGGCGGACTTCGTAGAGAACGGTACGCTGTTCCATGGTGCATATCTTGTGGTCTCGTTCCCGAAGAGCAACGCCGGGTTCCTGCAGGTGTTCAAGGGGCAGAACCTGGAATGCCTCCTCTCGGGGCTCATCGCCGTTTTCACGCACATTGGCGGGGTGCCACACCGGATGTGGTTCGATAACGCCTCCACGGTGGTGACGAAAATCCTGAAAAACGGCGAGCGGAAGCTCACCGATGGGTTCCTGCGATTCGGTGAACACTTCGGCTTTGAAGCGGCCTTCTGCAATCCGGCTTCCGGAAATGAGAAGGGCAACGTGGAGAACAAGGTCGGCTACCACCGCAGGAACCTGCTTGTTCCCCGCCCTGAGTTCGAATCGATCCAGGTGTTCAACCAGCAGGTGCTTCAGCGGTGCGAGCAAGATCACAAGCGGGAACACTACCGCTTGAGCCGGCAGATCGATGAGTTATTTGCTCACGACCGGAAAGCTCTGCTTGACCTGCCCCGCATCCCCTTCGACCCGTGCCGCTACATGAGCGTTCACACCGACGCGTACGGCAAGTTTACCCTGGAAGCCGGGCTGCACAGGTACTCCAGTTCGCCGAAATGGGCTTCCGACTGGGTGAGGATACGCATTTCGGCACATGAGGTGACCGTTCTTGACGAAAGCCTGCGGGAAATCGTCACGCATCGCAGGTTGTACGGTGCAACAAAGCAGGAGGCGATGGACTGGCTGCCATATCTGCACCAGCTTTCGAGGCGGCCGGCGGCGTTGAAGTACTCCGCGGTGTACGAGATGATGCCTGAACCGCTTCAGCAATGGATCGAGCGGCAACCCCGCGATGCAGTGGGCACAGCACTTTCACTCATCGCAGAGCTCTGTGAGCACAGCGATTTCTCCACAGCCTGCGCCGCAGTCTCTCAATCAGTGCAACACGGCGCAACCGATGCCGACAGCCTCGTTGCCCTCTACGACCGCATGACCCGGTATGCGCCGTTCATGCTTGTCTCTGCAGCTACTCCGTCGGACTCAACCGTTCGCTTCGACCCAAACCGCTACGACAGCATGCTCAAAGGAGGTGCCTCGTGAGCTCCATTGGCGACCAGATCGACGAACACTGCAGACACTTAAGGCTGCGCGGCATGGCAGCTCTGCTTGAAGGGATTTCAGAGACCGATCCGAAGCAGTTTCTCTTGCGGTTCCTCCAGCTCCAGGCTGAAAGCCGCGACCATACCCGCATCGACCGGGCGATAAAGAGCGCAGGTTTTTACATGCTCAAGCACTTCGATGATTTCCGCTTCGATGAGGTGAAGCTGCCTGCGGCACTCACCCCACAGGCCCTGTGCCAGCTGCAGTTCGTTGAAGACAGGCAGAACCTCATCTGCTACGGCAACGTAGGTACCGGCAAGACCCATCTTGCTACCGCCCTGGGCCTTGAAGCATGCAAGCGTGGCAAACGGGTCGCATTCTACCGAACCGCGGCGCTTGTGAACAAACTCACCCGACTGAACGACGGAGGTGAACTGGAAAAGTTTCTGAAAAGCATCGAAAAGCTGGATCTGCTGATCTGCGACGAGTGGGGCTACGTCCCGGTCAACTGCGATGGCGCCCAGCTGCTGTTCCAGGTGATCTCAGCCTGCTACGAAAAGCGCAGCCTGATACTCACCACAAACCTTGAGTTCAGCAAATGGACGAACATCTTCCTGGATGAAGCGATGACCACGGCCATGATTGACCGGCTCATTCACTATAGCCATCTGCTGATCTTCGACGGAGAGAGCCACAGAGTGAAACACTCGCTCATGCGGCAGTAACTTTTTCCCCACCCGGGGTTGGGGAATTTCTTTGCAACTTTGGGGACTTCGTGCTTGCAGAAAACAGCCATTGCCGCGGTGAACCGCTCGACCTGGTACTATCAGGCGAAAGAGGAACCCGAGCAGAACGTGAAGTTGATGAACCTGATCGATGAGATTCACCTGAATCACCCGACCTGGGGAAGCCGGATGATCCGCGATCACTTGCGCAACTGCGGCCATACGGTGAATCGCAAGCGGATACGGCGGCTTATGGCGATTATGCGGGTTTCAGTGCTGTATCCCAAGCGCAATCTGTCCAAGAGGAGCCTTGAGCACCGAGTATATCCGTATCTGTTGCGCGATGTCCGCATTGAGCGGCCCAACCAGGTATGGAGCGCCGATGTCACCTACATACGCATGGAGAAGGGCTGGGCGTATCTGGTCGCCGTCATCGATTGGCACTCGCGGGCCATTCTCGCGTGGCGTCTGTCGAACACCTGCGACACGGACTTCTGTTGCCAGACGCTTGTGGAAGCAATATCGCGCTACGGGTGCCCCGAGATATTCAACACGGATCAGGGAGCTACGTTTACCTCCCCATCGTTCCTTGCGATACTTCAAGACCGACAGATCAAAATCAGCATGGACGGCAAGGGGCGGGCTCTGGACAATGTCATCATCGAACGATTCTGGCGAAGCCTGAAACAGGAGGAGGTGTACCTCAAATCGTATGGCGATCTACGCGTCGCAGCAGCAAGCATCGGGTCGTATATACACCACTACAATAATGAACGTCCTCATGCCGCGCATGGAGGCAGGTGGCCAATGGAAGTTTATCTCAAGATGGTGGCCTGACGGTCACACCATAAGATGGCCGTATGGCTGTCTTGACATTGGGGTCCACTATAGGCCACCTTCGGAACATGAGCAGCTGTTTCTCACCAGCACCGTACCGATACGTCCGTTTGGTCTTCATTCCTGTGGTCTGAACCATATCCTTGCAAAGCGGGTTCAGCAAGCGGGAGTACGGACTCCGGTCAGTGTGCCGAAGGGGATGCATGCCCTTCGGCACACTCTGGCAAGTGTCATGCTTGCAAACAACATCGATCTTCCGGTCATTTCATCGGTTCTCGGTCACGTGAGCTCAGAGGCTACTGGGATCTATCTCCACATCGATTTTGCTCGGTTGAAAGAGTGCGTCCTGGATCCAGAGGAGGTATTGTCACATGCGACAAAATGAAAGAACCTTCGCCTCGGTTGTCGACCACTACATCGAAGAGAAACGGGCAATCGGATATGGTTTTGGAAAAGGAGCGCAAGTACTTCAACGCATCATTCGGGTTCAGAATGAAGTCGATCACAATCTTCCGATTCTATCGACGGAACTGGCAAATCACTGGGTTGAAAAGACGCCGTGGGAAACCGATACCAACCGGAATCATCGCATCTCGGTCCTGCGTGGACTGGGCGAATATATGGTTCGAATGGGATACGACGCGTATGTTGCTCCGAAGTACTTGGCGTCCACAAAAGACTACGCCTACCGGCCCTGCATCCTTTCTGAGCAGGAACTGGGGCTGGTTCTTGGTTCTATAGACCGCTTGTGTAAACTCGGCATCTCGACGCGTTCCGATCTGGTCTTCCCGGTTGTGTTCCGCATCCTCATCGGCTGTGGGACGCGAATCACTGAAACGCTGCGCATCGAAAAGCGTGATGTTGATCTTGAGAACGGAACGATATTGCTGCGCCACACGAAAAACGTCAAGGAACGGATCATTCCGGTTGCCCGGTCTGTGGTAGAAAAATGCCGGTTGTATCTGAAGAAAAGCGAGGGCGTTCAAAGATTCGACTCTTCTCCGTGGTTTCTCCCAAACAAGCAGGGAGCACCATATGAGTCCGGCACAGCCTACCAACTGTTTCGGTCCGCACTTCGTAACGCCGGCATCTCTCATGGAGGCCGGGGAAAAGGGCCGCGTCTGCATGATCTTCGTCACACATATGCCGTCCGCGTTCTGAACAAATGGGTCCTGGAAGGAAAAAATCTCACGACCGCGCTTCCCTACCTTGCCGCGTATATGGGGCATGAAGGGCTGAAAGCCTCCCAGCATTATCTGCGGCTGACGGCGACGATGTTTCCCGAACTGATCCGAACTGTCGAACGGCAATACGGATGGGTCATACCGGAGGCGTACCGTGGGTGAAACCGATTTTGCTCGACATGTTACCGGTTTTTTCTCACGCTATCTTCCCGGTCAACGAAACCTGAGTAGCAATACCATTGTTTATTGCAAACTAAGAATACCCCAAGGGGGGTGCGGACAAAAACTTGGACTACTTCGGGGGTAGTCTATGTATTCGTTTGAAGACAGAATGAGAGCGGTGAGACTCTACATTCAGTATGATTGTGGAGCACCAGCAACGGTTCGTGAGCTGGGATGTCCAAAAGCAAAGGTACTGCGGAGCTGGCACACAGAGTATGTGGCATCGGATGTCAACCGGTACCGGAAATTGGCGTTTGTAGGGGCCTAAACGGATGTGCCTTGGTCAGTCGGATGATCGTGTATCGTCACATTGCATATTAGTACAATAGGGTGAACGCTCGAATGGGAAATTCCGCCGAGCGATGGCTAAGGCATTTGGCAGTGGTGACGCAGTAGAGCCTCCCCCGCTGTGAGCCCTGCCGGGACCCACAGCGGAAAATGAAGGCTGTCTCTCCGCCTACGAACTGATAGGGGCGCCTCTGTCACAGGCCCAACGAGGCCCTATGATAATTAGGACTCCCTCCACTCTGTGCCCCAACGTGCCACGTGGATCGCGAAGATATGATTCCGCTGAAACGCTCGGACGACCAATGTTTCTGTTCAGCAGGTTCCACCCTGGAGTCATGAACCGGAAGGATACTCTGACTTGATCGATACAACGCTCCCGGATATGACAGAAAGGCTTGCTAAAAAACGGTGTTCACCTATAGCCAGCGTTCAAAGAACGGGAATATCATGTTCCCGCGAAACTCGTGGAGACCTTCGAACTCCTCCACTCCCAGTCGATCAGGGACGCCAGCAACCCGGTAGATCTCCTTAACCCGCTCAAACGACGCACGACTTCCTTCTATCGGGAAAATGGGATCACTGATGCCTGATTCAATGAACAGAGGCCGCGGACATATGAGTCCTATAACTTCTGGGTGATCACCGTACTCGAGCAAACCGGGCACAATCTGCGACCCGCAGATTTGGCCGGTCATAAGCGGGAAAACTTTCCAGGAGTTCAGATATCCGCTGATTCCGGCCACTTTGATGCGCTCGTCGAACGCTGTACTGAACATCGTGGTGGTTCCACCTTGAGACAATCCAACGCACCCGATTCTGGATTCATCGACTTCTGGAAGGCTTTCCAGCAGATCGATTCCTCGTCCGATGTCATGGATGTGAAGACTCAAGAGATTGTACCCCATCAACATCCCCATTACGAAGTTGATGTCGCACCAATGATCTCCTTCCTCGATTGTCATATGTCCGTAGACTTCTTCCGGTACGTCGACACGTTCGCCGAAGCATCGCAGGTCAGGAGCGAGGGAAACATAGCCGCGTCGCGCGAACTGTTCAGCATAGTTGTAGTTGTACTTGGATAGCTGTCCACGTTCGTGGTCATTTGACACTATCCCGGCAGTGTCCATCTTCCCTCGGCCATGCCCATGAGGACAGACAATCGCCGGCCGAGGAAATGACACGTTTTTCGGAATGAAAAGATAGGCTGGGATACTTGAGTACGGATCGGCCCGATAGATGATCTTGCGGCGGAAATAGTCGGGTGTTTCGACCTCCTCGATTGTCTGAACCTCAAGTGGCGGGTGTTCATCTGGCATTTTCCCGAGACACTCCCGAAACTTCTTGGCGAATAGACTCTTCCAAGAATGGTATTCCGCCATGTCCGTCGCTTGAAACATCATGCGCGGTTGAAACTCTCTATACCGTTTCTGCCAGTAAGACAAACACGAAAACTCTTCTCTTGTCATTTGTTATCCCTCAAACGAATTCTCTCTTATCCCTTAACCGCGCCTGCGGAAAGACCTTCGATAAACTGTTTCTGCAAGACGAGAAATAGAAGTAAGAACGGAAGTGCACTCAGAACAAGAACCGAGAACGCCAAATTCCATTCGTTACTATAATTACCAAAGAAGACGTAGACTGTGAGCATAATTGGTTTCAATCGGTCGACATCTATGAGCAGAAGGGGAACAAGGAAATCATTCCACAGAAAAATCATATTCTCGATCACGATCGTGGCGGTAATTGGCCGCAATAGTGGAAAGTAGATCTGCCACAGCATCCGAAAATAACTACATCCATCGAGAACGGAGGCCTCCTCTATCTCTGGAGGAATCGTTCGAATGAATTGGGTAAAGAAGAAGATCGAGAGCGGCAAAGTCATAGCAAGATAGACAAATATGGGACCGGGCAGTGTGTTAGTGAGTTTCAGAACTCGGCCCATCAAATGGTACAAAGGAATCATGACTGCTTGGAAGGGTAGCATGAGTCCGACAATGAAAACATAGAAAGAGGATTTGAATAGCCTATTATGACCGCGGATACCGATGGGAAATGATGCAAGCGCGCCAAGCACCACGTTTAAAATGAGAGTTGATCCAGTGATTATGAGGCTATTCCTGAATGCCGTCAAGAAATGAGATTGTTCCCAGGCGTTCGCATAATTGCTGAAGTTAAGTTGCTTCGGAAAGCTCAGGATACCCTGGCTTGATTGCTGCACTGACTGGAATGTTGGCAGAATCACAATTAGCAACGGGAACAGTATGACCAGGGCGTAAATCAGTAGGACCGAACGAAGAAAAATACCGGAGCGACGCATGTTCGGCCGAGAAACTTGGATTGCGGATGCCATATCGATACCCCACCCTATGAATAGGACACTTCGCCCCGTGTAAGAATTTTCAACTCGACGAGGGAAAATAACACCACAAAGATCGTTAAGAGCGCTGCAACGGCACTTCCGTAGGCAAATTGCGGACTGTAAATAGTATAGTTGTAAACTGTCAGGGTCAGCACTTCTGTCGACCAACCAGGACCGCCGTTGGTCATGATGAAAATGAACGCGAACGTCTTGAAGCTCCCTATCGTCGAAATAACGAAGTTGAACGTTAATGCTGGCATCAATAGCGGAAGAGTGACATGTCGGAAGTGCTGCACATAGTTTACACCGTCTATTCTGGCGGCTTCGTGGTATTGCATGGGAATGTTGATAAGACCGGCGAGGTACACGATCATGACATTCCCGCCCCACTGCCACAATGGAACGAACATAACCGAACTTAGCGCAAGACCGGGATTGCCGAGCCAGTCCTGCCCCAAGCTTCCCAAACCAACGGCAGACAAAAATGTGTTGATTACTCCGCTATTTGGTGCATACATGTACTTCCAAACAAACGAGATTACGACCGGACTGAGGACCGCAGGCGTGAAGAAAATGGTGCGAAAAATGTTGTTCTCACGGGTGCGTTTCTCGACCATCAGGGCCAGTGCCAATCCGATGACATTCGAAAGAATAGTCACTACGACAGTATAGATGAAAGTATTTCCGATAGATGTAAGTACATGAGGATCACTGAGAACATGCCAGTAGTTCTTCAGTCCAACAAAGTGCATAACGGTTCCGAAGCCGTTCCAATCCGTCATGCTGTAGTATAACCCTTGAAACATCGGGAAAATGTAGAAGAACAGGTAGACCGCCATTGCAGGTAGAACAAAGAGGTAGAGAACTCTTTCAGACCTGCTTCTTGCATACATTCCTTCATTTCTCCTATAATATTTTATGTCTCAAAAAGGGAGAGCGCAGGGCATATCCGTCTCCGACGGAGTAGGTTCCCACCACCCTGCGCTCTCCTGCTTAGTTTCTCTGATCCTCGAAGGTAACCATCAATGGATGCCTATATTACTTTCTGTTCGATTGAAAGTACTGATCCATCTGCTTGAGGGCGTCCGGGATTGCGATCTGATTCAGCATAACTTGCTGGAACAATTTGAACATCAGAAGGTCCTGCCCCGTCGGCCATTCTCTCGACATGGAAGGAAATGTCTTGTTCTGCACCAGATAATTGTCGGTAATGTACTTCACGGAAGGATCAAACGCAACGCTGATCCCTTTGATGTTTGAAAATCCCTTTTTCAACCTAAGGTATTCTTCATAGGGTTTTTTGGTGTAGAAGAAGTTCATATACTCTTCGGCCTGCTTGACATGCTTGGAGGTCTTCGAAATCGCCATGCCTAACTCGGACTCAAACAAGGCATACAGGGGGCTTCCAGCACTATTAAACGGAACCGGGAACATACTCAGTTCCAGATTCGGATTGAGTTTGTATAGATCGGGAATTATCCAAGTACCGAGAATGAGCATAGCGGCTTTCCCATTGGCGAAATTCGAAAGTGCGCTTTCATATTTGCCACCCATCGGATTTGGACCGAAATAGCCCTTGTCGTAGAGTTCCTTAACCTTCTCAAACGTCTTGATCCAACCCGGGCTGTCGAATTTCGCTTTTCCGGCCACAAGACTCTGATCCCAAGCAGGGTAACCATCCTTGGCATAGATAATGTTAATGCCTGCCGTATATACAGGGTACTGGCTGGTCCATCCATCGCCGAGAGGACTCGCAATCGGTGTCACGCCGTTCGACTTAAGGGTCTCGCAGACTTTGAGAAATTCGGGCCAGTCTGTAGGAATGCTCAGGTTGTACTTTGCGAAAATCGCCTTGTTGTAATACGCAGCAACCGCCAAGTAATTCCATGACAGGCCGTACACATTTCCGTCGGATAGCGTCATCGACGATAGTGCAAGGGGATCAAATTTACCGCTCTTCACAATCGCAAGATTCTGAAGATTCACAAAGAGGCCATCCTTTGCCATGCCCTTGTACTGCGGAAACATCTGAACCGTGGGAATGTCAGGCATGTCGCCTGAGGCAGCGAGCGCCTGGATCTTCTGATCGTACTGGCGGGAGTTCATGGTCGTATGCTGAACTTCGATGTTCGGGTACTGTTCCATGAACAACTTATTGACCGCATCGACAGCCGGGCCACCCTCGGGATTGAGGTCAAGCATTGTAAGGGTCACTTTCCCGCTGGACGCCGCTGCCTTTTCGCTCTGCCCACCTGCATAGACAGACAGTGTTGTCAGGACAAAGAGAACAATGCTTATAGGTAAGTACATCTTCGTTGACATAAATTCCTCCTTCGTCAAGTTCGGACGAATACGGACCTGCACACTTGAAACGAATACTCGCAAGGTAGTTTTCTCGCGACGATACTCGAATCTCCGTCATTCACTCTGCTTCATAGGCACCTCCTTCAGCTGAATTAGTGCGAGAAGATACTTAAGAATCGATTTTGATTGATCATCTGAAGAATCTCGTTAAGGAACCCCAGACGTTCGACGGGATTGAGTCCTTGCGCGATTACGTCCGAGATGACCTGTGATGCGAAGGGTACGGATTTGGCAAACAGTGGATGATCTATTGGAAACACCGAAACGGTTTCCATCTGATCCACACACACACGGGCAAACGCATCATCGTGGAAATACGGAGTATTTAGAACATCCCTCAATGGGGGCAACATTCCGAGGATGTCGAAATGGCGCTTTGCGCATTCCTCTTCAGTAGTCAGGTACTCTATCCAGTTGTAGGCGTTCCGGACATTTCGGCACTGAGCCGAGATTGCCAGACTGTGATTCCACAGAATGCTTTCCGATCGCCCGCTGGGGCCAATTGGAAACGTCGCAATTCCATAGTGTGAATCAAACTCTTTCTCGATTCCGCTCAATTGCCGAAACAGGCCTCGAAGCCACGGCCCGTCAAGCCAGAAGCCCAATCGATCCGCTGCAAAGAGCATTCTTCCCTCTGTAATGTCCTTTGCACCGGGGACCCCACCTCGCAAATGTAGATCCGCAAGCCACCGCAGAGCAGTCTGATTCTGCTCAGAATCGACAATGAGATTGCCCGACCGTAGATCAGCGAATCCACCACCAAAGGACAGGAAATACGGATAGAGCCACAAGAAATTCGGGTCATTCGCGGTCAATGGGAGCGATATTCCCCAGTTCTCGCCCTTCGAACTTTGAGTGATCCGAACACTCATTTCCTTGAGTTCTTCAAGTGTCCGTGGCGGTTGGTTTGGATCAAGCCCTGCCTTACGGAACACATTCTTGTTGTAATACAGTATCAGGGGCGATAGACCCCATGTTACTGCAAATAACTTTCGTCCAATCCGGCCGGAATCCACGTCGACCGAATACCTCCGCTTCAGGTGACTGTGGTTAACCACTTCGTCGAGCGGCAGCAGCAGGTTAAGGTCATTTAGTGCGGTAAGAATTGGTGGCGTGAGCTGCATAACGTCTGGAGCCGTGCCATGGAGAGATAAGGAAATGTTCCGATCGATGGTCTGATAATAGGGAAACGGTCGATAGTCAATCCGAATTCCTGGCTGCCGCAAATGGAAGGCTGTCATTAGATCACGAATCGCTAGGTCACCGGGCGGTTCAGTACCAATCCATCCGGAGAAGGTGACACGAGTCTTTTTTTCGACTATGAAAGTGCCTCTCCCCTGAACTTTTTCCAACGTTCCTTCAGAAACGAAGTGCTCCACCGCCTTTCGGATGGTGTAGCGTCCATACGACAGTCGGTGCACAAGTTCAGTTTCGGTCGGCAGTCGATCCACATTGGTGTTCACAAGCAACTCAATGAGTTTCGCTATTTCATGTTCTGCTTCCACTATCTGACTGTTGTTGCTCACAATGCACTCTCTCCTGCGTTCTTGGACACAAATGCATTTGCTGGATCAAACCGTCAACCGCGATTATCAAGTAGGTTCACTCTCAACACGGTTCATTCATCACAAACATTCGAATCAATCGAATGTTTGTGATGAATGGCAACATAACTCTTTTGCTCAGCATTGTCAACTATAGTTTGGAAAGTTTTTCGCAGCACCGGTGAAATTGACAAGATCTTCGAAAACTAGTCCACTCAGAATGGTGAATTCCAGTTCGAAAACAGGCGAAGCGGAGCTGCTCTACCAGAGCATTGCACTGAGGAAAAGATCTTCATTTTTTTGACCGAACATGACGCGAGGCTTGGTGCCGCGTAAGTCTCCGATCAGCACGGGTTGCACGCGTACGCCCTGCGCGAAT
>Ga0307377_10006466_pt1 | contig 12262 bp, 17 predicted proteins | sample TR3MG_FD_202535 | JGI IMG/M metagenome (GOLD analysis project Ga0307377, IMG submission 202535) | Soil microbial communities from Risofladan, Vaasa, Finland - TR-3 | ecosystem: Environmental > Terrestrial > Soil > Coastal area > Acid sulfate soil | place: Finland: Risofladan, Vaasa | collected...
AAAGTTTATTAACTATGAGAAATAAACGTATTATTCTTGTCGGTGCTAGCGCAGCCGGTAAATCATATATTAAGGAAAAATTTCGCAAAAAAGGTTTTAAGTGTGATGTTTCATACACATCTCGTGAACCAAGAGAAGGAGAAGTAAACGGAATTGATTATAAATTCATTTCAAAGGAATCTTTTGAAATTAGAATAGACCATAATATGTTTTATGAACATGTTCAATACGGCGGCAATTATTATGGAACGGGTATGGAAGAGTGGTACGATTCTGATATATTTATAATGGAAACTGATGGTATAAGTAAAATAAAACTGGAAGATAGAGGATCCTGTCTAATATTTTATGTTAATACACCATTAGAAATAAGAATTAAAAGAATGGAAGAACGTAATTGGGATCCGGATAAAATTGTTGCTCGTATTAGAGTAGATAAAGAAAAATTTAATAATTTTACAGATTTTGATTTAGAAATAAGCAGTTATAGTAAATATGAAGTTAAAAATAAATAAAGAAATAAAAAAGATTATAGAAGATTCTATTAAAGTAAAAAAAGAAATCTCTATAATTTCAATTATAGAGATTTGTAATCTTATAATAAATTCTTATAAAAATAACGGGAAATTGCTCGTTTGTGGTAACGGGGGTAGTGCTGCTGATGCTCAACATATGGCAGGAGAATTTATTAACAGATTTCTTATTGAAAGAGCTCCCTTGCCCTGTTTAGCTTTAACAACAGATACATCCGTTATTACTTCAATATCAAACGATTTCGGATTTGAAGATATTTTTTCTAAACAAGTTGAAGCACTTGGAAAAAAAGGAGACATTTTAATAGGAATAAGTACTTCTGGAAATTCAAAAAATATAATTAAAGCAATTGAAATCGCAAAGAAAAAACAAATTAGTACTGTTTGTCTTTTAGGAAACGATGGAGGAATCTTATCTAAATTGTGTGATTATCCTTTAATTGTAAATTCAACCAGCACGCCAAGAATACAAGAAACTCATATACTTATTATTCACATAATCTGTGAAATTGTAGAAAAATCTTTATTATGAAATTTAAATGTATTATATTATTTTTATGTATATTTTTATTTTCTGGGTGTTATGAAACTAAGAAACAATCGTATACTAGTAGAAAAGGTTTGATGTTAATGAAAAAATCAGAATATGATAAAAATCAAAAATTATACAAAGAATCGAAAACATTGAAACAAATTAAAAGAAAATCACAAAGACAATTAAATAACAAAAGATGATAAAATTGTTTTAAGAATAAATAAATTGGAGATATGGTGTAATGGATTAGCATGCGATGCTTCGAACATTGTGGTACGGGTTCGACTCCTGTTATCTCTACTAATTTTTAACTATGACGATAAATTCAAAAGATCAAACAACATTAAATCCAATATTATATAATTACAAGGTGTATTATACCACATCAACTGCAGCAAAACAAACCACATGTAACGAAGATGCATCATCAGAATGGGGATATACTAGTAGTTATTATACTGAAACATATGTATATAATGATTATGATCATCAAAAAATTAAAAAATTATTAAAAAAATTACAGAGTGAAATGTGTAAAATTGGTTGGGTAGACCATAAATTCTTTTATTTAGAACTCTTAGAAATTCCTATGCGTCTTCGTGGTGTCCGTCTTGAAGGTCGAGGGTGGGCTAACAAAAAATAATTCCATTAAAATTTTTATTTGTCAAGTATTTTTATTATATTTGTATTATAAATTAATTATAAATGTATTTTATTAAAATATAAGTAGATATTATTCTTCAATATAAAACGTACTAACACTTGCAGTATTATGAAAAAGATTAAAGCATTTTTAGCAGGATTTATTCTTCTTGTGTATGAAGAATATATAAAAGAAGATTGGAGCATCTATAAGAAATGGGCAAGACCTATCGTTTATGTGGGTTGGTTTTATCGCGCAATCGTAATCTGGATTTTTTCTCCGATTTTTATTCCTGAGTATCTTTTCAAAAAGAGTACGCTGTATAAAAAAATAAAAAGAATTCAAAATTCTCCTGAATTCAAAGCTCAAATGTCTAAAATGGGGGGGTCCGTTTAATTTTCAAATGTAAAAATATTAATAATTTATAATAATTTAATATAATGATATTACCTATTTATACATATGGCGAAGAAATTCTTCGAAAAAAGAGTGATGATGTTGATTTAAATGATATTTCATTATCATCTTTAATTACAAATATGTATGAAACTATGTATAATGCAAAAGGCGCAGGTCTTGCAGCACCTCAAGTAGGACATAATAAACGAATCATAGTTATTGAAGAAGAAATTTCTGATGGCAAAATTTTCAAAATGATTTTGCTTAATCCTGTTATTCTTAATTATTCAGGTTATTATACTACTATGGCTGAAGGATGCCTTAGTTTTCCAACAATAAATGTAGATGTTTTTCGTCCATTAAATATAGAAGTTGAATGGTATAATGAAAATAAAAATCATCATAAAGAATTTTTTACTGGAGTACAATCTCGTATACTTCAGCATGAAATTGATCATTTAAATGGAATATTGTTTATTGATAGAATTGATCCAGAAAAAAATTTTAAAATATTTAAAACTTTAGAGGATATTAAACATAAAAAAATAAAGACGTATTATCCAATAGAATGAAAACAAGTAGTTTTGAACAACAAGCAAAATTAATCCAAGTTGAAGAATTTATTAAATATTTAAGACAGCTTAAGGATAATTATGCTCAACTTCAAAAACATTTCGATAATCTTTGTGATGAATTAGATCATCAACCGATAAATGAAAATTATATTAATCAAATATCATTTAATTTAACAATATATATATCTGAAATGGATTTAATTAATATAAAAATTAAAGAAATTTCTGATATTATTAAAAAAATTAAAATAGAAATTTCAAATTAAAAATGAATAAAAAAGTTTTATTTATAGGAGATATACACGGATTATCTGAATGGGACCAAATAGCCAAAAATGGTTTAAAACAGTTTTATGAAATTGTATTTTTGGGTGATTATGTAGACAGTTTTTATGTTAAAACAGGAGAACAATTATATAATCTTAATAACCTGTGTACATTTATACGTAAAAATAAAAATAATAAAGTTACAGCTCTTCTTGGTAATCATGATTATGCATACATTCATAATATAGATAGCATATCTGGAAAACAGTATATGCATGCATATGAATATAAAAAGATTTTTGATGATAATAAAGATCTTTTCCAGATGGCATGGGGATATACAAATTTAATAACTAAAAAATATACTCTTGCAACACACGCAGGAATTACAAGTAAATTTTATAAAGAACACATTGAGTCTAATATGGAAGAGAGCGAAATGATACATGATGTATTGAACCGGTTGCAAGATTATAAAGAAATGATGTGGAGAGTTGGGCGTATGAGAGGTGGATATGGAACTCCGGGTCCATTATGGACAGATTATCTTGAACTTATAGATGATCCTTATCCTGGCATAAATCAAGTGTTTGGTCATACTCCTAATTTTCCAAGATTAGATCATTTTGGTGATGATTTCATTGCATGCATAGATAGTAGGGGAAATAGTAAAGTTGAGAGTATGATAATTTCATTGTAGAATATATACTTAATTCTAAACAATTGTAAGAGACTTCAAGAAAGTCTCTTTTGTTGTTTATATAAGAATATATAAACAAATAAAGATAATATTCTAGAAAGAGTGAAATTAGTTAGAGAACATATATGCGAAAGGTTTATAAAGGATTCTGATCCTATTTCTGATATGAATATAGGTGGAATTGATATTTATGAAAAGAGTCGAGAATTAATAAAAAATTTAGATATAGGGCCTTGGCTAGAATATTTAGCTTCATTAGAAGGAAAGAGAATAGGTGGGTATTTTAAAAGAGGTGTATTTTTAAAATATCATGAAAATGAAAATTATTATAATTTTATAATTGTAGGATATAAGAGTTATATAAGTGGTCTTCACATATATTTTCTTGACAAAAATAAAAATAATTTTAAAGTAATACAAGGAAGAAGATATATCATAATATGAAGCTAGTTAGAGAACATATAATTGAAAAGTTCATTGAAAAATCAGATCCTATATCTGATATGAGCATTGGTATGAAACATCTTATAAAGAAATGGGTTATAACAGAAACTGAATATGACTATAATGAAAAAGATCTTTTATGGATTTGTGCTAAATATGGAAAACTTGAATTCGTCAAGTACTTATTAGATGTTGGTGCAGACGTGCATGCGGGTGATGATTATGCTTTACAATGGGCAAGTGAAGAAGGACACACTGATATAGTTAAACTCTTGTTAGATGCAGGAGCAAATGTGCATGCACGTGATGATTTCGCTTTACGATGGGCAAGTGGAAATGGACATCCTGATGTAGTCAAACTCTTATTAGATGTTGGTGCAGATGTGCATGCAAGTGATGATACTGCTTTACGATGGGCAAGTGAAGAAGGACATACTGATGTAGTTAAGCTCTTATTAGATGCCGGCGCAGATGTACATGCAGATAATGATCTTGCTTTACAATGGGCAAGTAGCAGTGGACATGCTGATGTAGTCAAAATTCTTAAAGATCACATTGCTAAAGAAAAAAAGAACAAAGTCGTCAAAGAAAGCCTTAGTGAAAAGTTTGTTGAAGATTCAGATCCGATTAGTGATTTAGGCATAGGAAAGTTAGCGCAAATTAAAAAATGGTATAAAACTAAAGAAGGGGATGATAGTTCTGATTATTATGAGTTATTAAGAGCCTGCACTGACTTTAATAAAATAGATTTTATAAAATTTTTATTAGAAAATTATTTAGATCATATAGATTTAAATGCGCATAAATGCAGATTATTACGAGTATCTGCGTTTAATGGTAGGTGGAAAGTTTGCCTTATTCTTATAGAATATGGCGCAGATCTTGAAAAATCTATAATAATGGCCAGAGAAAAACATGAAAGAGTTACTTTAGCTAACTTAATTGGAATAAAAGATGCGTTAAAAACAAATCAAACTAGTTCTCTTGTTGATGAAATGATGATGGGTGTAGGATCTACACCTGGAATGGGAAATGCAACTCCTGCAACAAGTGTAGCTACAACGGGAGCTCAGATGTCAAGTCCTTCTTCAACAGGTTCAGGAGATAATTTTGGAAATACTTTAGGAAATAGATTATACACTCAAAACAAAAGTGTAAAAACTAAAAGAAAGCGAAGAAAACCTACGAAAAAGAGAAAATACGTAAAAGAAGATGTAAATGAAAAATTTATTGAAAATTCAGATCCTATAAAGGATATGAATATAGGTGTAACTGGATTATGGGATTATACTATAGAAGATGCTGCAAAAGAAATATGGGCTCTTATGAAACCTCGAATTCAAAAAAGAATTACTGCAACTCAAAGATTTAACAGCCCTTATACAGTATCATCTCATGTAATCACTGAAAGGGGGTGTGAAGACTTAGGATTTGAGCCTAATAAACATACTTTATCTTATTTAGTAAAATTAGTTCAGAAAGAAATAGATAAATCTATTGCAGATCATACTCTTAGTTTACCCCCAAATGTTAAATATTTAAAAATTAACGAGGAAAATTTGAACCCGTATGATAAAATAAAAATAGTTCGTGAACATTTATGAATATATAAAATAAACAATGAATCATCAAAAAGTTTATGAATCTATAATTCAAAAGGTTAAATCTGAAAATAGAATTAAAAAATCATACTATGAAAGAAAAAAAGAAAATTTTATTTCAACATACTATGAAGACCATCATATAATTCCTCGATGTTTAGGAGGAACAGATGATAAAGAAAATAAAGTTTTATTAACAGCAAAAGAACATTACATTTGTCATAAATTACTTACATATATTTATAAAGGCGATAAAAAAATTGCTAATGCATTTTGTAGAATGACATGGGATAAAAATGGAAGACATAATATTTCAGCAAAAGATTATGCATACGCAAAAGAATTAAAAAGTAAAATTCCAATATCTGAAGAGACAAAATTAAAAATATCTAATGCATTAATTGGAAAAAAGAGAAAACCATTTTCTGAAGAACATAAACATAAAATAAGTCTAAATTCACAAAAAAAACGAAAACCTAGATCTGAAGAAACGAAACAAAAATTAAGTGATTCACATAAAGGAAAAAAATTCTCAAAAGAACATATAAAAAATTTAAGTGAATCACATAAAGGACCTCATCCTAAAAATAGAAATCATGCAGATTTTAAAGGACAAAAAAATCCCTTTTATGGAAAACAACACTCTAATAAAACAAAAAAAATAATAAGCCAAAAAAAATCAGGGGTAATAGAATCAGAAGAAACAAAACAAAAAAAATCTATATCAATGATTGGAAAAAATAAATATAAACGAACCGAAGAAACAAAACGAAAATTATCCAATTCTTTAATGGGAAGAAAATTAACTTCCGAACATAAATTAAATATAAGTAAAAATAACGGAAGACGTAAAAATAAACTAATTATAAATGAAAGTAAAATTAATTAAGGATGAACAAATCTCTCCGTATGATAAACTAGGGCAATACATGTTGAAACGAGCAAAAGTTAAAAATGTATTCAAAAAGAAAAGAAGTAAACGAAACCAAAATGCAATGGTTCAAAGAAAATTTGAACATGAAATTATAACCTTTGATGAATTTTTATTAACTCAAATAAATGAAAATAAATAAATTTATGAAAAATTTAGTCAATCAAAATCTGGATGAATTTTTATTCGAAGCTAAGAAAAAACCTACAACGAAAAAAGCAAAAGAAAAAAAATTTAAAAAAGTAATGAAAGAATTTGGAAAGGATGAATTGAAGCCTTATCATGCAGATAAACCTCTTAAATCAAAAAAATCTGGAGGATCTAGAAAAGAATTAGCTCAAGCAAAAGCAATAGCTTATAGTGAAGCAGGAATGAGTAAAAATAAAAAATAATTTCAACCCAATAAAACTTTTATATTAGTTGTTCGTATAATTATTAAATATTTAAAATTATTATAATGGTTGATACGTCAATGGGTTTTGAAGACAATTGTGGAACAAATTTTTATATTTATGAAACAAATTCTTGTTTTAAAACAAATTCTTTGTCACATTGGACAGCAGGTAAGATAAAGTTTTTGAAAGTTAGACAAGTAAAGTCTCCTACTCGAGCAAATAAATTTGATGCTGGCATAGATTTTTATGTACCAGAGTTTACCCTAGATTTTGTTCACTTATTACGAGAAAAAAATCCAGAAATTTGGATAACTAATGAACGCATAGTTTTAGAAGCCGGTTGCAGAGCTTTAATACCTTCGGGAATATATTGTCAAATGCAAAATCCAGGCAGAGCTTTAATTGCTGCAAATAAATCAGGAGTTTCAACTAAATTAGGTTTAATCTTTGGAGCACAGGTTGTAGATTTTGAATATCAAGGAGAAATACACCTTAGTCTTATTAACACAAATGATGGTGCTATAGTCATAACTCCGGGAATGAAGATTCTTCAGTTTATTGAAACTCCTGTTTTTAATTCAAATATAGAAATAGAAGAAAATAAATCTATAGATGAATTCTATGAAAATAAAACTACACGAGGACCTGGCGGATTTGGTAGTTCGGATAAAACTAAATAAATTAATTAATAAAGTAATTAAATCAATGTTATTATGAAAATAAATTTTAGTAACTTAAAAAAGATAGAAAAACAACTATCATCAGCTGGCAATTCTGTTTCGATAAATGTTATGCAAAAAATGTTAAAAGTTGTATTAGAAGAAAGAATAATCGGAGAGGGCTCTACTTTAGGATATCTACTAGCAGTTAATACTCTAAAAGATATGGGCATACTTGAAGATGACACTAAACCAGTACAACAACTAAACTCTTAATTACATGATTCGCGTCTATGTTGCATCTCCCTATACAAATGGAGATAAAGAAGAAAATGTGAATTTACAAATGAATGTTGCAAATGAACTTTTAGAAAGAGGTTATGCACCATATACTCCATTGCTGACGCATTTTCAACATATTAAATATCCCCGAATAGAAGAAGATTGGCTTAATCTAGATTTTGAATTTTTGTCATGTTGTGATATTTTAATTAGAATAAAACCAATAAAAAACGGAAATGAGGTTATAAGCCCTGGCTCAGATAAAGAAGAAGTGTTGGCTAGAAAATTAAAAATTCCTGTCTTTTCATTTAATACCATAGAAGAGTTATGTAAATATCTAGACACCTATCCATTTGATATTTAAATAACTTTAAACAAAGTTTAACTTTAAATGTTGAACTTTTTTGTTTCTCGAAATATAATATTTAAAAATATCATGTTAATTTCAATTGATCAGCGTCCCGGAAAACTTATTATCTCTTATATAAAAAAAGATGGAACTTTAGGATTTACACAACTGAATATTCCCCCTAATCATCAATATACTTATTTATATTCACAAAAGGGAAGAGGACTTCCAGATATTCAATCTTGGGATTTTAAACCTGTAAGAAAAGTTCCTTCCCAATTTCTTAATAGACATCGTATTCAAGAATTCTTTATAGATGCCGGTGAAGAAAATGTTAAGCATTTATTTGAAGCCAATATGCCTAATTTTTTAGCAGCAGATATAGAAGTTGAGGTAACGTCTGATGGATTTGCAGATCCTGAAACAGCAAGAAATAAAATAACTTCTATATCTTTTTCTCAATATCCTAATATAACAGTTTTTGGCAATAAACAACTATCGGGTGAAGAATGCCAAGAAATTGAGAATAAAATAAACGATCATATATCAAAAACTAGAAAAAAATATCAATTTATTTATAAATATCACGTAAATGAGTCTGATATGATTTATGATTTTCTTTATAATTATCTACGATTAGCTCCATTAGTATCTGGTTGGAACTTTTGGGGATATGATTGGAGATATATCACAAATCGCTGCAAAAAACTTAATATGGATATATCTTGGCTTTCTCCAACAGGTCAATGGTTTCCACATAAAATAAAAGAACGAAACAATGATGTCATTATAATGCTTCCACAGCATAAACTTATAGTGGATTATATGACTATATATAGAAAATGGGATAAAACAGTTGAAGTTAAAGAAAATGATACATTAGATTTTGTAGCTGAAGAAGTTTTAGGAATAAAAAAAGTTAAATATCCTGGAACTTTACAGGATTTATATGAAAAAGATTCTGTTCAATTTACATTTTATAGCGCAGTTGATAGTATCATTGTTGAACTCTTAGATAGTAAGCTTAAAACTATGGGAACGTTTTTAGGTTTAGGAAATATTACAAGAGTTGAGGCCATGTCAGCATTTTCTCCAATAGCAATGTTAGAAGCAACTTTAACAAGATATGCATATCAAAGAAACCGAGTATTTCCAAAAAGAGATGATAGAAAAGAACGACAATCGTATGAAGGTGCATTTGTATTTGAACCTATACCCAATATGTATGAATGGGTGGCATCATTTGATTTTGCATCTCTTTATCCTTCAATAATGAGACAATTTAAAATGTCGATAGAAAATTTCAAATTTAAAGATAAAAATTATATTCCTACCAAAGATGAAATAAAAACTATAAGCGGATCTGTTTTTGATTCTTCATACGAACCTCTCATTTCTGAAATATTAACAGATTATTACTGTCAGAGAAAAACTGCGAAAGAAGTTATGATGAATGCTGAAAGAGAAGTAGATAAACTTATGCATATACTTCAAAAACGAAAACAAGAAAGCAAACTATGATCTCATTAATAAAGGATATATAGATAAAATACATTAATGATAGAGAAAATAAAAATCTTGTTGTTAAACAATGAAAAAATCATATCGCAACGATGTAATGCGTCTTTTTTAAAAAAACATAATATATATGAATTTATTAATAACTACTTTGACGATTCATATTCTTTATCAGAAAAAATATATTGTATTGTACATGAATTACCAGGAAAAAAAACTTGTAAAACATGTGGAAAGAATATTAAATTTAATCACGGATATAATACGTTTTGTTCTAGAAAATGTTCCAATTCTGACGCAGATGTTTTAAATAAAAATAAAATTGGTGTATCAAACTCATTAAAAAGTGCATACAAAAAACGTGGAAATGAAATTAAAACCAAAAGAAATAATACGTTAAAACATCGTTATGGCGAAAATGTTTCAAGTCCTTTTGCATTATCTGAAGTTAAAGATAAAATAGAAACAACTATGTTACAAAAGTATGGTGTAAAAAATATTTTTTATTTAGATCAATATCGTTCAAATGGTAGAAAAATATCTATGGATAAATCTGTTTTACGTAACAAAATGTTCGGCTATGATATAGAATATATTGATAAAAATTTAATTAAAATTCATAACTTATGTAAAATTCATGATGATGTAATAATGAAAGCTAATGATTTTTATAATAGAACATATAGAAGCCGAAATGACATTCAGTGTATTTTATGCAATCCTATTAATTCATTTTCTTCATTTGAACTAAGATTTGAAGAGTTACTTAAGGAATTAAATGTTACAAATTATTTTAAAAATTATAAAAAACTAATTAGTCCTTTAGAAGTAGATTTTTATTTTCCGGATCATAATTTAGCAATAGAATTAAATGGAATCTATTGGCATTCAGAAATTTACAAAGATAAAAATTATCATAAAATTAAAGCCGATTTATGTGAAGATAAAAATGTAAGATTGATACAACTATGGGAAGATGATTTTTATGATAAATATGAAATAATTAAATCAATGATAACGCATACATTTAAAATAAATAACAATTCTATATATGCAAGACAATGTAAAATTTTTGAAATTTCTTCAAAAGAATATGTATCATTTTTAATTGAAAATCATTTACAAGGCAAAGTTAATTCATCTATAAGGTTAGGTTTGTTTAAGGAAAATAATCTAGTTGCAGTAATGGGATTCGGAAAACTTAGATTGCCTTTAGGTAAAAAATCACTTAACAATATCTACGAATTACATAGATTTTGTGTTAAGAAAAATCATAATGTAATAGGTGGAGCATCAAAACTTATGGCGTATTTTAGCAATAATATAAATCATGAGAAAGTAATAAGTTACGCAAAAAGAGATATATCTATAGGTTCAGTATATGAAAAATTGGGATTTGAATTAATAAAAAAATGCGAACCTGGTTATTATTGGATAATTGATGGTACAAGAAAACATCGTTTTAACTATCGAAAAGATAAAATTTCTACTCCTGAAACTCACCACAAAACTGAAATTCAAATAATGCATGATAAAGGATATTTACGATGTTTTGATGCTGGAAATCTGTTATACGAAAAAACTAATAAAATTTTCTAATAAAATTTTAATTTAAAGCGCTGTTAAAAAAAATTAAAATTTTATATATAATTTAACAATCTAAAATAAATTTTTTAAATTTAAAATGAGTAGCGAATATACTGAAAAACAGTTAATTGACGCCGCAAGTGAATATTTCGATAATGATCAACTTGCGGCAGATGTTTGGGTAAAAAAATACGCCCTTAAAAACAATGGTAAATATGAAGAAGGTCATCCAACTGAAACAATTTCAAGAATAATAAACGAATTTGTTAGAATGGAAAATAATTTTCCTAATCCTTTATCAAAAGAAAAAATACAATATCACTTAGAACATTTTAAACACTTTATACCTGCGGGATCGATATTATTTGGTCTTGGAAATCCTTATCAAATTTCATCGCTAGGTAATTGTTTTTTTATTCATAATGAAGCAGATTCGTATGGAGGTATATTTAATACAGATGAATCAATGGTTCAATTGATGAAACGTAGAGGAGGTGTAGGAATAACACTAGAAAATTTAAGACCATCACAGGCAAAAGTTAATAATGCGGCTCAAACATCAACAGGCGCGGTATCTTTTGCACCAAGATTTTCTCATTCAACTCGTGAAGTTGCGCAAGATGGCAGAAGAGGAGCGCTTTTAATTTCTATGCATATAAATCATCCAGATATTATAAAATTTATTTTAATGAAGGATGATACTACAAAAGTAACTGGAGCTAATATTTCTGTTAAAATTACAGATGAATTTATGAAAGCTGTCGAAAATGATGAAGATTATATTTTAAGATGGCCTGTTAAAGATAAACAACCTGTATTTTTAGAACAAATTGTTAATAATAAA
>Ga0307377_10006474_pt1 | contig 12255 bp, 10 predicted proteins | sample TR3MG_FD_202535 | JGI IMG/M metagenome (GOLD analysis project Ga0307377, IMG submission 202535) | Soil microbial communities from Risofladan, Vaasa, Finland - TR-3 | ecosystem: Environmental > Terrestrial > Soil > Coastal area > Acid sulfate soil | place: Finland: Risofladan, Vaasa | collected...
ACGGCATTGGAACTGCGTGCACCTGCGCCCTCCCCCTCCGCGGGAGAGGGACCCGACGAGGGGGCCATCTCCATCAGCGCCGCCCCTTCCCCCGGCGTGCGCCTCGACCTGCGGGGTTGCACCGTCGAGGAAGCGCTCCAGCGGCTGGACCGCCACCTCGATGCCGCATGGCGGGCCGGACTGCCATGGGTGCACATCATCCACGGCAAGGGCACCGGCGCACTGCGGCGGGCGGTGCGCGACTTTGTGGGCGACCACCCGCTCGTCAGCACCTACGAAGCCGGTGGTGACAAGGAGGGCGGCGCCGGCGTCACCATCGCCAAACTCGTCCAGGCGTAGCCGGATGCTGGATGCTGGATACTCGATACTGGAGGATTCTCGGATCATTATCATTGCCCGAACGAGGAGGGAGTCTACAATCATGACCACGATCCACATCGAAGTTTGGCTCTACGGGCCGCTGGCGCGGTACGCCGGCGAGCAAAGTCAGGGCAGTTACGCTGAACTGCACCTGGAGCTGCCCACGGGCAGCACGATGCACGACCTGCTCGACCACCTGGGGCTTCCGCCGGAGGAGAAGGGCATCACCTTCGTCAACGGCAACCTGGCCGCACTGCCCGGCATCGACACCGATCGCGACCTGGTCCTGCACGATGGCGACCGGGTGGGCATCTCCCACCGCCAGAGCATGTGGCCGTTCCAGTACCGCTTTGGCGTTCACATGACACCCGACCTGCGCGAGACGTTCCGTGAGCAACAGGACCGAGGCGTGCACCACGCGTACACCAAGCCTCCGGGCAAGAGCGAAACAGCACAATCGTGAAGACAGCTTTTCGGCTGAGGAAGGAGGATAGAGGCATGGCCAGGTTCATCGTCATTCACCGTATCCCCGCCCAGGCTACCCAAGATCAGACCATCGATGGTGCCAGAAAGGTGGTCGCCTCGCTGGCACCAGGGGTGGAGTGGCTGAACTCGTGGCTCTCGTATGAGGTAGAGCGAATCGACCCCCAGTGGTATGAGTAGAACGCTGGGGCGAGCCCGGGCTCGACACCATCTCAACCGGGGGTTCGGTCACCCATGTCTTCGAGCTGGCCTAGCTTTGGCCTGCGAGGTCTCTGAGATCTCGCAGGCCTTTTTCTGTGGGGGCGGTCTCGCCGGTGCAGGGGGCCGCTTAGGTGCCTGGCACCTGAATTTGCTCCCAATAGGAAATGCCCACCCAAGATCGGGCCTTGTGCTATTCGGGACATTGTGCTATTATAGTAAATGTGGTAATATAAATATAATACTCATAGCTACTCTAGACAAAGTATATCGTCCCCTCCGACTCACTTGGCTCCCTCCGGGACGGGTGAGCGATAAGGTGTATGGAGCAATCCCTGCACCCGCCGTGTTTGCAAAGGAGGTCCTTCACGGCCTGGCGTTCTTTGCCTGGCCCAGATGTGACTTCCTTTTTGTTTTACCCTTCAGGTTCCGCGTTGCACGTTCCAAATCTCTGGTCAAACCGTAAGGAGGCACAGAAATGGCCAAAATGCTGCGTGTCAACATGACCGACCGCACCGCCACGTACGAGGACGTACCCGAAAAGTACAAGTTCCTCGGCGGCCGCGGCCTCTCGTCCACCATCGTCTGCGACGAGGTGGACCCCACCTGCCACCCGCTGGGGCCGAACAACAAGCTCGTCTTTGCCCCGGGCATCATCACCGGGACGAACGCGCCGACCTCCGGCCGCGTCTCGGTGGGTGCCAAGTCCCCCCTCACCGGCGGGATCAAGGAATCGAACGCCGGGACCGCCTGGCCCCAACTGGTCGCCCGCCTGGGGTTGAAGGCGATCGTCGTCGAGGGCTACCCTGAGGATGACGGCTGGTGGGGGCTGCACGTCACGAAGGATGGGGCCAAGTTCTTCGCCGCCGACGAGTACGCCGGCAAGGGCCTGTACGAGATCTTTCCCGGTCTCTTTGATCGCTTTGGCGAGAAGGTGAGCATCGCGGCCATCGGCGTGGCCGGGGAGAAAAAGATGGCCATGGCCGGCATCTGCTACAACGACATCGACAACCGGCCCAGCCGCTATTCCGGCCGCGGCGGGCTAGGCGCGGTGATGGGCTCGAAGCACCTCAAGTTCATCGTCGTCGACGGTGAGGGCGCGCCCGGCGTCGAGATCGCCGACCAGGACCTCTTTGACCAGGGCCGCAAAAAGATGCTCGATGCGCTGCGCACGCACGACATCACCAAGCCCGGCGGCACGCTCAACACCTATGGCACCGCCGCACTGGTCAACGTCCTCAACGAGGCCGGCGGCTATCCGACCCGCAACTTTAGCGAGGGCCGGTTCGAGGGTGCGGCCGCAACCTCCGGCGAGGCCATCGCCGAGACTTGCAAAGAGAGGGGCGGTGTGGGAAGGACTGGCCACTCCTGCCACCCCGGCTGCGTCATCGGCTGCTCCAACGTCTATCCCAGACCCGACGGCACCGAGCACGTCTCCTGCCAGGAGTACGAATCGGTATGGGCCTTTGGGGCCAACTGTGGCATTGACGACCTAGATGTCACTGGCGAACTGATCCGCCTCAGCAACGACATCGGGGTGGATACGATCGAGGCAGGTGGCACCATCGCCGTGGCGATGGAGGCAGGGCTGGCCGAGTTCGGCGACGGCGAGAAGGCCATCGGAATGCTGGAGGAGATCCGCGCGGGCACCCCGCTGGGCCACATCCTCGGGCAGGGGGCGACGACCACCGGCAAGGCGTTCGGCGTCGTGCGCGTGCCCAGCGTCAAGGGGCAGAACATGCCCGCCTACGAGCCCCGCGCCGTCAAGGGCATCGGCATCACCTACGCCACTAGCCCGATGGGCGCCGACCACACCGCCGGCTACACCATCGCGCCCGAGATCCTGGGCGTCAGCGGCAAGGTGGACCAGTTCGACATCGACAAAGCAGAGTTGTCGCGCAACTTCCAGCACTCCACCGGGTTCATCGACACCTCCGGCCACTGCCTGTTCATCGCCTTCGCCATCCTGGATATCCCCGAAGGCTTCCAGGGGATGGTCGACGAGTGCAACGGCGTCCTGGGCACGAACTGGACGGGGGACGACGTCGTCCAACTAGGCAAGGAGATCCTGGACAAGGAGGTGGCCTTCAACCGGGCGGCCGGCTTCACGTCAGTGGACGACCGGATGCCAGAGTTCATGAAGTACGAGAAACTCCCGCCCCACAACGTCGTCTGGGACGTGCCGGACGAGACGCTCGACGCCGTGTTTGGGGCATAGCAGGCAAGAAACCAGGTTTTTCAGCAAAACCTGGTTTCTATCCCCGCGAGCCGCCGGGCCGTAAAGGCCCGGCGGTTTCTGTGTTCACTTCCTCTACTCTGCCCTCTGTGCTATACTATTACAGTGAGAAGTTGACCCTGCAGGCTGCCCCCCAGTTCGGCGTTGACGCCGGAATCAGGAGAAACAGCACATGGACCCGATCAGAATTCTGTTGGTCGAGGATCACAAGATCGTCCGCGAGGGAACGCGCCAGTTACTCGAACAGGCGCCAGACCTGACGGTGATCGGCGAGGCCGCGGACGGCGGGGAGGCGGTGCGTCTGGCCACGGAACTCTCGCCCGACGTGGTGGTCATGGACGTGCGCCTGCCCGTGCTCAACGGCATCGAAGCTACCAAGGCGATCAAGGACCAGCATCCCAACATGCCTATCCTGATCCTGTCTGCCTACGACGACGACCGGTACGTCTTCCCCCTGCTCGACGCCGGGGCCAACGGGTACGTGCTCAAGACCACCAGTTGGGCTGAACTGGCCCAGGCCATCCGCACCGTGCACGCGGGGGAGACGGCGCTCGATCCCCACATCGCCCACAAGGTGGTGGAGCGCCTCACCCAGCGGCAGCGTTACCAGGGCGAAGGGATGGCAGAAGCACTCACCGAGCGGGAGATCGAGGTGCTCCAGGCCGTCGCCCGGGGGAAGGGCAATCGGGAGATCGGCGAGGCGCTGTCCATCAGTCCGCACACCGTGCAGGTCCACGTGCGGAACATCTTTGGAAAACTGGGTGTAAACAGTCGTATCGAGGCGGTGGCATACGCCGTGCGCCAGGGATGGATCACGCTGGAGGAAGAGCGTGAGTGACGCCGGAAGGACAAAGGGCCTGCGCCTCCAACACCAGTTGACGCTCGGTTCTCTTTTGCCCGTCGCCCTGCTGGGCGCTGTAGCAACCCTGGTCAGCATCTATGCACTGCGGCAGATCTCCCTCAACCTGATCCTGCAGCGCAACACCGCGCTGGTCCGGGTTGCAGCGAACGGCCTGGCAAACGACCTGAACGGGTACTTGTGTCCGTTACAGATCGTGGCCGAGGTGCTGGCAGACCACGCCGCGGACACAGCACACCAGGAGCAGATCCTACAGGACTGGACCCCCTTCCTGCAACCATTCGAGGGAGGGGTAGCCCTGCTGGACGAGATGGGTATCGTCATCGCCACCACGCCCGGCCACGAGCAACGCACAGGCCACGACTATTCCTTCCGAGACTATTTTCAGACCGCACGAGTCACGCGGCGGCCCGTCTTCTCCGCGGTGCTCCAGGAGGAGCCCTCGGGACAGGATGCAGTCGTCATCGCCACGCCAATCCTGCACGGCGACGACTTCTCTGGCGTGCTCATCGGCGTCCTGTTCCTGGGACGCCATCCCTGGACCGACCACCTGGAACCGCTGCGCACACAGCAAGGGGGGCAGGCCTATCTCATTGACACCTCGGGGACCGTGATCTACCACCCCGATGGAACTCGAATTGGTAGCACCATCAGGGGGACCGAACCGCTGTGGCGACTGGTAACGGCGGGCCAGCCTGACAGCACAATCCGCGACTCCCGTTTCTTCGGCGAACAGGTCGTCACGTCCTTCGCTCCACTGCCTGGCGTGGGATGGGGGTTGCTTATGAACGAACCCATCAGGGCGCTCCTGGCCCCCACGGTCCCCTACGAGTGGGCCGTGGGCGGGCTGCTGATCGGGGGGGTGTTGCTCTCCATGGCCGTGCTGATCATCAGCGTGGGCCGGGCGACTCGCCCACTGACCGGGCTGGTTCACGAAGCCAGGCAGGTATCAGCGGGCATTCCCTTTCGCCCCCTGGAAGCGCAGGGGCCCCCGGAGATACGCACCCTCATCAGTGCCTTCAACTACATGGTCATCCGCCTGGCGGAGCAACGGGCCACGTTGCGCCAGTATGCCCTTCAGGTGCTGCAGGGCCAGGAAGAGGAACGCAAGCACATCTCGCGGGAGTTGCACGACGAGACGGTGCAGGACCTGGTGGGACTCGTGCAGCGCATCGAGCTGTGTCGCAGTGCCGTGGAACAGGACCCCGCGGCGGCGAGGCGCCGGCTGGACGAGCTGCAATCACTCGCCGAAGGGGCACTGGCTGACGTGCGACGCGTGAGCAACGACCTGCGTCCCCTCATTCTGGAAGACCTGGGCCTGCCGGCTGCCCTGCAGGCTCTGTCCGAGGAGCTGTCCCAACACATGCCGGATGCCCGCGTCCACTGTGAGATCGTCGGCGTCGAGCGACGCCTGGCCCCGGAGCTGGAACTGGCTGTCTTCCGCGTAGTCCAGGAAGCACTGACCAACGTGCGCAGACACGCTCCCACCGCCACCCAGGTCAACGTGACGCTCTATTTTGAGGAGGAGGAAGTCCTGGCCACCGTCGAGGACAACGGGCCGGGCTTCCCACCTCCCGACGTCCGAGGGCTGGTCCGACAGAACCACGTCGGCCTGGCCGGGATGTACGAGCGGGCTCACCTCTTTGGCGGCGAGGTGAGCATCACCCCCACCCCTGGCAAAGGCACGACCGCTGTTCTCCGCCTGCCCAGTCAGAGTACCCCAGGCTGACGCAGATCTACCTCCAGACGGTAGTCCCGCCACCGGCCACTCTCAGTGCAACCCTATTTCCTGCCTACTTGCCTCCCCGCGCCCTTGCCCCTCTGCTCCCCTGCTCCCCTGCCCCCGTGCCCCCCTGCGCCCCTGGGACCGACTATCACACAGAACCCATCCCTATACCTCGATTCTACTAGTTAGTCCTACCCCTCAGATAAGGTTTTTGGATGGCGTGAAATACCCGTGCCGAGTGATGCCCATCGACGCACCCCCTGCTATACTGACGGCAACGCAACGTGGATCGCTGGCATACCAGCCGTTGCAGAAGAGAGGTCACGATGTTCAAAGAGCCGTCATTTGAGGACGCCGTCAAACTGTTCAAGCAATGGGGCTTTCAGGTGGAGCCCGGCCCCCGGCCGGAACAGGTCACGCTGATCGTGGAGGGGCCGGACTACCGGACGTACTCCGTGTACGAGGCCCGTATGCTGCCGCAGATCGCCTCCGTCGCGCTGCGCGTCCGCTGGCAGAACGGGTCCCTGGCGCTCCGCGCGTGGCAAGGCAAAACGGGTAGTTCCGTGGATTTCGAGACGCTCCCCTTTCCAGGTGGCGCAGCATCCTTGCTGCAAGATTGAACGCGATTTCCTGATACCGGCGCTGTAGCCTCAGTCGCTCTTTCCCCCGCTCACTCCTCTCTTGGGGTGAATTCCTCCGGTTCTACGACGACAGCGTACCACAGGGGTATCAAATCGTTACCTCGGCCCAACCACAGCAGTGAGATTGATCCTCGTTCCACACCTCAACCCGGTAATTGCCGGGCAGCAAGTTGGAAATCCTGACATTGACATCGTAGGGACATAGACAGAAACAGGGGGGGAGGGCTCCTGGATAGGCCTCGCGTTCGATGAGCTTGAGCAAGGGGCGTTCATCTATAAAATCCACGACTATGACTGCACAACAATTGTACGTAACATTGTAGTGATGCATGACGATGGCGTCGCCCTCAACATAGATCTCAACCCAGTCATTTGTTGTGGTGGTCGGGGTCAGGCACCCCTGGACATCGTACCCGAAGCTGGTTGCAAGGGAGTTTCTCAGCACTATCGGTAGGTAAACACAGCCATAGTACTCCACAGCACCGATATCCACTACCGCGATGCTGTCACAATCTCCATCCCTCGGGCGAGGGTTGCCGTCTATGTCGGTGGTTATCCCGGCGTCTACCCCGGCGTCAATGGCCGCACTGTTAGACAGAATGTGGTAGTTCCCTGCATCGGGGTCCACGAAGGCCGGGGTGCCCGAAAGGTTGACCGTGCCAGTGATGATCGTGCCTGCGCCATCCCAATCGGTGTCGTTACCCCAGGTGCCAGTGCCCCATAGCGTTGCCGTCAACGTGGCCGTATTGCCGGCTGCGACGGTGATGCCCACCGTGTGGCTCACGAGGATAGTGTTGGTCAGGGCCACGGTTTGTTGGTGCCGGCGATGTAGACCCCGCTGCCATCGCCGCCTCTGTTGCGGGCGATGGTTGTGTGCAGCAGACGAGGAGAGGAGCCCACGATGTACAGTCCGCTGCCTGCGCTGTGAGCGCGATTGTCGGCGACGACATTGTTGGCGAGATAGACATCGCTATTCCTGACCAGCACACCGCCGCCGTCGTCAGCCGCCCCGTTGCCCAGGATCCAGTTGCCAAGCACCTGAGCTGTGGTCCCGCCAGTGAGGTAGATGCCGCCGCCGTCGTTGGCCGTTGCTCTGTTGTCACGGATGACGTTGCCCTGGATCAAGGCCGGACGGTCCTTGACGTAGATGCCACCACCGTACGAACCCGATCTGTTGTCTGCGATGGTATTTCTGAAAATCGTTGGCGGCAGTGTCCCATAGGGCCCGACGTAGATTCCACCGCCGCTTTTCTCAGCCGTGTTGCTCAGGATCCAGTTAGTGCGCAGCGTAGGCGCCGCCCCACCGACGAGGCGCACACCGCCACCTGCGCCGTCGTAGCAATGGCCATTGGTGAAGATGAAACCTTCCACCAAGGGACCATAGTCGCCGCTGATCACCAGTGCAGCATCGATGCCACCGCCGTCAACCGTCGTTGAGTATACTGCCGGGGAACGAGTGATCCAGCCTGTTGCATACCCACCTAACAGGTCGATCGTCCGTGTCAAGACCAAGTTCTCGGGGTAGGTGCCTTGTTCCACGTGAATGGTTCCTCCGGCGTCCGTCTGGCTAATGCCGTAGGATATACTGGCACAAGGATCAGACCGAGTCCCACATCTTGGTCGGTCCCTTCCGGTTGCAGCGCTGACGTATGTGTCCCGGTAGATACGGTAGAAGCCAGCAACGACCTGCTGTGGATCGCTCTGTGAAGTTGCCACCAGTAGACCACAGTCAGGAGGGCCATAGGTGGCCGTGTTCAGCGTCACGCTGACTACGATCGTCCTGGACTGCCCCTCGCCCAGAGTAGACGCCACTGAGGTCACAACCGCCGGCCAGCCCTGCGCCGATAGATGGGTCAGCGTAAACGTGTCACTGGCACCGGTGTGATTGGTCAACGTGTAGACAAAGGTCACCGTCTGACCCGGCCCGCCCTCGGCGACTTGCTCTGGCGGCGTCACTGCCAGTCCACCAGTCAGGCTGGCGGTGTATGTCGAACTCCAGCCAGCCACGTCGGTTACCCAGGCCGTCACCGTGGCCGTCCGACCATGCCGGAGCTGGCGGAAGGCCATCGTCACGCGGTAATCATTGGCTACGTTCAGATCGGCGGGGATGATGCACACGTTGTTCACCAGGGGATCATCCAGATCAGCGACGACGGGTGTATTGGCGTTGAGGTCAACGTAGTCAATGGACCGGCTGTCAACGACTGGACCGGATACATCCACACTAACGGCCATCACGTCCGGCTCTGTGTACAGGCTGGTCACCTCCACCAGCGCGGTCAGCCCGGTCGCATCCGTGTAGACGCCGCACAGAGTGATGGCCGGAGTCACAGTATTGGTCCACGACAGGAACTGAGTACTCAATGGATGGATGGCTGCCCGCTGTGTGACGGTCAGCCCCTGGCGTACCTCGAAGTGAAGGTGATTGTAGTGCGCTCCGGTTTGACCCACTCGACCGATGATTTGCCCAGGTGTGACCAGGACTCCATTCGTGATCGCAGAATGGACCGTCAACAGGTGGTTATAACGGGTCTCGCAGCTAATGCCGTCACGATTATGAATCAAGTGCACGAAATTGCCGCTACCTATGCCGGATACCCAGTCATCTCTGAAGGCTCGCACGGTTCCTGTGGTCACGGCATGGACTGGGATACCCTGATCGGCTGGCAAGTCTATGCCACGATGGAAGTCGTAGCGGCTGTATCCCTCAGGCTTTAGCAATCGAGGGCCAAAAGTGTCACTGATGGTCATGATGGTCAGCGGGATGGTGAGGGGATCGGTGAAGTCAGTCGTCACACACCCAGGTGACCCGCTGACAGACGAGCGGGGGGCTGTGGAACGGGCGCTGGTCGCCAGAGTGGCGACAGCAGGCGATTTATGCCCTCCCACGACACCAGAGCCGCCGTCGGCAGTGCTGTCCACCGCCAGCGTCGCGGCCCGAGCCCTGAACGTGGACAGCAAGAGAAGCAGGGCAACCGTCGTCGCCAGGCCAACCCACAGGGCAAGCATCACTTTCGTTTTGCCGCAGTTCATCGCTTTCCCTCCTCGCTGGCGGATTTCGAGACCTGACAGGTCTTGAAACACTCCTGTTCAGATCAAGGCTTTGTCAAAGACGCACGTCTAGGACTGCAGAATGCTGTCAGAGACCTGTCAGGTCTGCTCTACCCAGACCGGTAGAGGCGCCCATCTCGGGCTTCTATTATACCCACAGCCCCCGGCGCCATCCAGAGGACGAAACCTCCAATACATCCGGGGGTGTGCCCCCTATTCAGCAGATGCCATCTGGAGTACAATAGCCATTATGGCAACTCCTCGACGAAACGAGACAGCCACGATCCGCGTCCTCATCCTCGACGACGGGCTCGTGCAGCGGGATGGAATCGCCCGCGTCGTCGAGGACGCGAAAGCCATGACCGTGGCCGGCATGGCCACGACGGGCCAGGAGGCACTGGTGATCCTGCGGGAACGGCCCGTCGACCTGGCGCTGGTCGACCTGGTGCTGGGGGACCGTCGCAGCGGCGTGGAGGTGGGCCGGGAGATGCGCCGCATGCGACCCGAACTGAACGTCATCATCTACACCAAGCAAAAAGGGATGGTCCTGGCAGCCGAGATCCTGTGGGAGCGAAAGACGGGCGGCCAGCCCAAACTACAGGGATACGTGCTCACCGAGCACATCTTTAGCAGCAGGCATCTCGAGGCCATCTACGACACCATCCTGCGCACCGGCTACTACGTCGATCCGGAGGTGCTGGAGTGGCACTACCGGCTGAGCGAGTTCGAGCCGCTGACGCCCCGCGAGGAAGAGTGCGCGTTGCTGGTCGCCGACGGACGCAGCAACCGGGAGATCGCCGACCGGATGGTGCTCTCCCGGCGAAGGGTCGAAAACCTGGATAGTGGCCTTCCTTGATAAACCGTTCGATGTCGCTCACGTCGAACCCCCGCCCGTCGTCCATGACCCGCAGTAGGAGCACGTCTCCCCAGCGCTCGGCCTCGACACAGACGTGCCCGGCGTCGGCGTGTTCGTAGACATTGGCGCCCGCCCCCCGGACGAACCGATACACGAGCACCCCGACGGACGGATCCGACGACTTGATGCTATCCAGGTCAGATAGCCGCAGCGTATGCCTGAGGCAGGCGGCTGCCGGGTACATCTGGGGGAGGCTCTCCTCGATCAGTTGCCTCAATTCCAACCGCATGTTTCGGGGCAGAACCGGCGTCGACAGGTCGAAACGCATCCGGCCCGCCTGTTGGTCCAACTCCTGGGCAAGCGCGATGATCTCCGGGCCGCCCTGCTGCCGGGCCTTGACGCGCAACCTTCCGATCGTCTTTTGAACCTCGTCGTGGATGTAGGTTGTGAGCGCGAAGCGGGCGCTGTCCTCCATGTCGATGATCCGCCTGCCGGCCAACCTCAACTCCTCCTGTGCCTGCTGCAATCTCTGGTGTTCGCGGGCGTTGCGGATGGCGATGCAGGCGGCGATGGCCACCGCCTCCAGCAACTTTTCGTCGTCCTCGTCAAAGGTGTCGAGCATGTCACTCTCGAGGTTGATCACGCCGATCAGTTCGTCACCCTGGACCAGCGGCGTGGTCAGCTCCGACCGGGTGGACTCCCGGGCCTTGAGGTAACGCGGGTCCTTCCTGACGTCGCCGACGTTGATCGCCTGGCGAGACCGGGCAGTGGCGCCGATCAGCCCCTGATCCAGCCTCAGCTCCACACTGCCCCGTTGATCTTCCCTGAGCCGATAGGTGTTCCTCAGAACCTGGTCCACAGGATCGTAGATGAACACGTCGACGACAGTGGCTTTGCCGATCTCGTCCAGCTTGCTCAGGAGCGTGTGCATGACTTGATCCAGGTTCATGGTCGCGTTGATGGCCTCATTGATCGCCCGGCTCAACTCCAACGACCTCCGGGCCCGCTCCTCGCGGCGGTTGAGGCGCACGGTGTTGACCCCCAGCGCCGTCTGGCGAGCGAACGTCTCGACAATCGCGACTTGACCCGGGTTGAACACCCCCACCGCCCGGTTGTTGAAATTCATCACGCCGATGACCCGCCCGCCGATGCGGATGGGCACGCAGATCTTGGACTTGAACTCGGGGAACGAACCCCGGTAGTCCGGCTCCTTCGTGACGTCGGCGCAACAGCGGGGGTGGCCGCTCTGGGCGACGACGCCGCTGATGCTTTCCCCCATTTCCATGATCCGCGCTTTCTTCTCCTCGGTCCACCCGTCCCCAAAATGGGCTTCGAGCACCAGCACCGGGCGCCCGCCCACGTTGCGCAGCAGGCGGATGGAGCCGTGCTCGGCACGGATGAGCCGGGCGCCTGTGTGCCAAATGATGCCCAGCACGTCCTCTGTGCCCAGCGCCATGGCCTCGTTGATGTCCAGCCAGTCTTGAAAGAGCTGTTTCTGCAACACCACGTCTGAGGAAATATCCATTACCCTGCCCTCCGCCCCTTGCCGATGCAGAACGGCAACCGCCTGACGTCGTGACGCGCTCAGACGATTGCCATTTGACGAGCCATCCCTGGTCTCCCTCCAGCAAGAGAGAACGTGGAGTGCTGCCGGGCGCTCCCAGCATTGCGACCTGTGCTTACCGCGTCATTGTGCTTTACCTCTCGACTGTTGTCAACACTCACACCTCACGGGCTTCCGCAATAAGTCTACCGTAAAAACTCAACCCAACCGATACGCTCAAACCGAGGACAATTCAACCCAAGTAAAGTGACACCTCCTGGAAGTTGTGGATAATAGGTTAG
>Ga0307377_10006475_pt1 | contig 12253 bp, 13 predicted proteins | sample TR3MG_FD_202535 | JGI IMG/M metagenome (GOLD analysis project Ga0307377, IMG submission 202535) | Soil microbial communities from Risofladan, Vaasa, Finland - TR-3 | ecosystem: Environmental > Terrestrial > Soil > Coastal area > Acid sulfate soil | place: Finland: Risofladan, Vaasa | collected...
TAACGAAACAGATGTGTGATCCAGCTACACTGCCCATCGGCGCAGGGTGTGGTTCGGCCGTTGCTTCAGGCTTTGCGGTCAAATCGAAATTCGGTATTGCAGTAGGATTGGGTATCCACAATGCACCTTCCGCGTGGACCTGGCTGAAGACGTTCCGGAAGGAGCACGCGGAAAAAATAGCTGACCCTGAGAGACCGGGTAAAACTAAATGGGCTGGACTTGGCGCAGACGTGTTCCATACATGCGACATAGCCTCTAATATTATCCCGGTAATAGCGGGTCATGATTTCGTGCTTTACGGGCCAATAGAGAATGCACCGACGGTGTTCCCGCTGGTCGGCATGGCAGACATGATTGTCGCAGAAGCGAACAAAACAGAACACGAGATTGAACCAGTAGCACCGCATCCATCTATAAATATGGGCGCATAAGTTTTTGGGGGTGTTTTTTTATCAATCCCCTCTTTTTTCTTTTTTTATTTTTTATTCATGGCACGAATCTTTATAGGCTTGTAACAAATCCAGATGTAGCGGTAAAACTATGAATGAAACTATGAAGATGGAGCAACAAGAGACTGAAAGTGGGTATGTGACCGCAAGATGGCTGGAATGGGGGGAGATTTGATGTTAGCAGAACTCTTTATACTTTTTGCGTTAATTGTAATGGTAATCGTGGTGTACCTCGTGTTCAAGGTGGTTAAGCATCTCATTGTAAATTCGATCCTCGGGTTGCTCGTTCTTTTAGCTGCAAACCTCGTCCTTGGATTGAAGATCGCATACACCTGGGTGGTCCTCCTGATATGTGCGATCGGAGGCGTCATCGGTGCGGCCATTGTCATTCTTTTACATCTATTGAGGGGAATGTTCTGATAGATAGGGTTGTTTTAAGCTAAGCGTTTCTACACTGTGTCTCCTCTCTCGCATTGACTTTTCACACCTTCTGGCTTTATTACGCCGATGCCGTGGCACGGCATCCAAACACCAAAAGTAGAAAAGATTTAAATATTTGCGTGCTCTTGTAGTCACTATCAGGTGAGTATATTTGTTAGAAAGATTGGACTCCAGATTATATGAGGATGGTAGCTTTGAAATAAAGGAGGAACCATTTTACTTACCGCAAGGAAACGAAGTTGCACTATTTGAAGCCGCCTATGAGAACAAACTTCCAATTATGCTGAAGGGCCCTACAGGAAGTGGTAAAACACGATTAGTTGAGTACATGGCCTGGAAGTTAGGTCGGCCACTCTTTACCGTTGCCTGTCACGATGATTTAAGCGGGAATGACCTGACGGGAAGGTATATCATCAAAGGCGACGAAGTTGAGTGGATTGATGGTCCTCTTCTTATGGCGGTAAAAAATGGTGGGATCATTTATCTGGATGAAGTCGTGGAAGCACGAAAAGACACCACGGTCGTCATTCACCCCTTAACAGATTATAGAAGATCTTTGTTGATAGAGAAACTCGGTATGATATTCCACGCCCCGGATGAATTTATGCTGGTAATTAGTTACAATCCCGGTTACCAGAGCGTCTTGAAAGAATTGAAACAGAGCACAAGACAGAGGTTTGTAAGTATCAATCTTGGCTGGCCAAGTGAAGACTTAGAAACTCAAATTGTTCATCAGGAGACGGGCGTCGAAGAGGATACTGCAAGAAGGTTGGTAAAAGCCGCGAATAAAATACGAAATCTCATAAATCAAGGACTCGAAGAAGGCGTTTCTACCAGAGAGCTAGTTTATGCAGGCACTTTGCTCAAAAGTGGCGTGCCAATGAGAGACGCGCTCTATTCGACTATGACAGAGCCGTTAACGCACGATGCAGATCTCAAAAGAAGCATAGAAGAAATCCTTAAAAATTACTTTAACCTGTAGCTTGATGTCAGATTAACCACAAGTTCACGGAGAACGCAGAGGATGTAGGTTTAAAGGGTTAGGTTTTAGGGCGGCTACTAATACCTGACAACTAACCCCTAACCCGGCATCTAATTTCCTCTGTGAACTCAGCGTTCTCGGCGGTAAATTTTAAATGTGACAAAGTAAAGGTAACTATTGTGGTCTGCCAGAAGATGGTAAGGAATTCTATCAAACGTGCTCTTGGAGAGAGGAAAATAAAGAAACTGCTTGAGGCGTATTACGAAGGTGAAGTACTTGAGAAACTGGTTAGCGAATTATATCCGTTGCTCGATAGAGTTGGTTATGACGGTTTAGAGCAGGTTGCAGGTCTCAGTACCCAGGTCGCCAGGTATAGTGGAGGAACCGCGGTTAGGTTGCTGGATAAGAGTCCGGGTCTCATTGATACTTTGCTGGAATACGGCGATAAAGAATTGGTGATGAAGGTCTATGGCCTTTGCCGTCAGGTCGCCCGGGATACTATTCTTGCTGCTGCGCGGTTGCTTGATGAGAGTCCAGAGATTATTGATCGGTTGCTGAAGCACGGCGATAAAGAATTGGTCAAGGAGGTTTACGGTCTCAGTGGTCGAGTCGCAAAGTATAATTGGAGAACTGCGGTTAGGTTGCTTGGGATGAGTCCAGAGCTTATTGATCGAGTAGGTTATGAAGGTTTGGAGAAGGTTGCAGGCCTTAGCAGTCAGGTAGCCAAGGATCATAGTGATGTTGCGGTTAGGCTGCTGGAGATGAGTCCAGAGCTTATTGATCGAGTAGGTTATGAAGGTGTAGAGCGGATTGCAGGTCTTAGCAGTCAGGTAGCCAAGGCCCATAGAGAGATTGCGGTTAGGCTGCTGGAGATGAGCCCGGAACTAATTGACCGCGCGGGGTACGAAGGTGTAGAGCGGATTGCGAGTATCAGTACTCAGGTCGCCAAGTACAGTTGGCGAACCGCGGTTAGCGTGTTGGGGATGAGCCCAGAGTTCATTGATCGAGTAGGGTACGACGGATTAGAGGAAGTTGCGGCTTTCTGCAGTCAGATTGCCAAAAAGGATAGTTTTGTTGCTGCTCGGTTGCTGGAGATGAGTCCGGAACTCGTTAATCGAGTGAGTAATGATTGCTTGGAGAAGATTGCTGATCTTTGTCGTCAGGTCAACAAGGATGATGGTTTTGTTGCTGCTAAATTACTTGATGAGTGTCCTGATTTCATTGTGGAATTGCTCAAATATGGTGATAAAGAGTTCGTTACGGGTGTGTATGGTCTCAGTTGTCAGATAGCGGAGGATTATAATTGGAGAACTGCTGTTCGATTGCTTAACGAATGTCCTGATCTCTTTAAGCAATTGCACAAATACGGGGATAAAGGGTTGGTGAACGATGTTTACGCTCTTTGTACTCAGGTCGCTGAGTATAGTGGGAGTACCGCCGTTAGTTTGCTGGAGGTGAGCCCCGATCTCATTGATAGGGTTGGTTATGACGGGTTCGAGAAGGTTGCCGCCCACGCGGCTGAGTTGGCGAAGATAGGAGAAGGGAGAGCAGCCTCGTTTGTGCGTGGCGAGTCTTCTGAATATGCTGCTTTTATTGATGCACTCACCCAAGGTCTTGCGCTGAAGAAAGTAAAACCCGTTCTTGCAAATTATCTTAATGCCCTGTTAGGCTACCGAATCGAGATTGTGGAAGCACGGGGAGCCTCAACCGACGGTGCGAGGATCTATCTTCCAGAGCGAGTTCAGGAGTTTCGAGAAGAAGATAGGAATTTCACGATGTACAAAGTTATGGCGACCCATGAAGAAGCTCATTTAGAATACGGTAGTTTCGATTTTGAGCTGATGAGAGTGCAGGATGTCGCCAGTAGATTAAGGGCGAAATATGGGGGTGAGGGAACATGAATGGAACGAGCGAGATGGGGAACTTTTATGAACTCTTCCCTGAGCCGGTGTTAGCGAAGGATCTCACGACCATACTTGAAGATTATAGGATCAATACACGGCTGCAAGCAGAATATCCCGTTCTCGGTGAACAAATATCAGAAATGAGCGTTCACATGGTATCTAAAAGGCCTTCGCTTGAGGAATTAGCCACTGATAAACAAAGAGCAGTGGAGCTTATAGCGCAAAAGTTAATGGCTGGGAGAACAAAAGAGCAAGTTCCAGAAGAAATAGAACAAATACTTGACAAAGCGTTATCACTAAGCCAGAAGTTATCATTTCCTGATGCTGACGTCCACGAAACTGCACGAGTGGCTGCCGAATTATATTTTTTGATAGATGACCATTTTCACGAACCCTATCAACCAGTGCCTCCCTTTTCAGCACCGTTAGACCAATCTCAAGTTGATCAAACGATAGGCAATTTTGGGAGGACGGCGCGAAAAATAACCGGGAAGATAGAGCGCGAACAAGCCAAAAGCACTCCGAGCGGTGATAAAAAGGATTCAGTAAATTATGCTTCAGAGGATACAGTAAGAGAGCTGTTACGCGCTTTGTACAAAAAGAAAGGAGTCAAACCCAAGGATGTTGAGTCACGAGTTGATGCGCTTGAGCCGAACAATGTGGAGGATTATTTAAGCGACCTTGAAACTTCAGTGCGAGATGAAAATGAACTTCAGCGCGAGCAAGGTGCGTATTTATATCCCGAATGGGGTAGTGATATCGGCGATTATCGCGTAAATTGGACGCGGGTTAGAGAACGAGTCTTAGAGGGTGAGTCAAACAAATTCTATTTTGAGACTATTGAGAAGTATAAGGGATTGGTAAAGACCATTCGGAGGGAATTCCAGATGCTCAGACCGGAGGGGTTAGTAAAATTTAAGAGGCAATTTGATGGCGATGATATTGACTTTGATGCAGCAGTGCAATATTTTATTGATAAGAGACTGAGACTCTCACCTTCTGAAAGGAACTATGTACGAACTGAAAAGAGATTACGAGATATAGCAGTAGCGTTTCTCGTTGACGTTAGTGGTAGTACGGGCGGAGCGACGATAGCGTGTGAGAAAGAAGCATTGATAGTAATGTCAGAAGCATTGCAGGAATTGGGCGATGCGTTTGCCATTTACGGATTCTCAGGGTATGGGCGAGAGAATGTGGTGTTTTATAACATTAAAGACTTTGAGGTTCTGTACGATCAACGAGTGCAGAGCAGAATTTCTATGCTGACGAATGAACAATCGACGCGAATTGCGCCTGCAATAAGACATACGACAACTAAATTACGAATAAGAGAGGAGAAGACAAAGCTAATTATTCTCCTGAGTGATGGTAAGCCATTAGACCAGGAGTATCATGGCGATTACGCGATTGAAGATACGAGGATGGCATTAAGGGAATCTCAAAGATATGGTATCAAGTCGTTTTGCATAACGGTTGATCGAGAAGCGGCGGAGTATTTGCCACGAATGTATGCCAATAGCAGATGGGTAGTGATAGATGACGTGATGAAACTGCCGGATAAAATAACGCGGATTTACAGGTTGTTTACGACGTGAAAAACAGGTGCTCAAGCATCATCCGCTCCTCACGCGGCACGCGCACGAGGAAAAGCGGCAGGAGGTTACGAGCATGGCGAAACCTGCGAGCCAGTGCTGTAACAGCACTAAGCAGAATTTAACCGATTAAAGATTTCGAAATAAGATCCCCTTTGACACCCCCACCATATTCTGCGTTTTACGTATAGCTATATCTCTATTGGTGTTTTCGCAAATCCACAATCGCTACTGAGCATTATTCCATAGCCGCTTCGGGTTTGGAATCAAGTAGTGCTCATTACGGGGCTATCATTACCCTGTTTAAGAGCTGCTATCATGCCATTGTGTAATTCTCAGCTTTTTCATAGCCGCCTTTTTCTAACAGCTGATTTATGTCTACGTTCCCGACGACCAGCTCTAAAGTCCCTTTGTGGAATTTTGTGTTATAATGGATTTTTTCGTGGGCACCGGGGAGTTCGTTATATATCTTTCTTAAGTCACTTATATCCTTCACTCCCTCTACCCTCAAGTGATGTATCGTTCCAGAACTGGTTTTTTGGCTACTCAATATTAGTTTTTTCATGTTCACTATCTCAATCAATACATTTTTGCACTCATAAATTTGAATTTCAGGGCACATTAAATTATCATCACACTATTTATATTCCATGCTTACGGATTCACGACATTCAGGAATGTTTTACAACCAGTATGGGCTGCTACAGGGTGCAGTATCTTTTACTCCCCTTTCATCTGTAAACGGAGTGCAAATGTTCCATAGTTGAATATACAACAAACAAAACAACCTTTTGTGTGTACCTCATCTACAAAGGGCAGGTTTACGTCCTCTGTAAAGAAGTTGTTGAAGAAAGGGGAGAAAAATCCATTCATCCAGAAAAGCTTATATACCCCACCCATTACCTAATCATAGTGATAAAAATGGCTGAAATACCATTAGCACCTGTAACCAGGTTGATTAGGAATGCAGGAGTGGAGCGAATAAGCAAAGATGCCACTGTGGAATTTGCGAAGCTGTTAGAGGCGGAATGCGCGAAAATAGCGAAAAAAGCCGTAAACCTCGCTAAGCACGCTGGAAGGAAGACGGTGAAAGTGGAAGACATCCGGCAAGCAGTAGAATCAACAGGACACAAAAAATCATTCAAATCACAACAGAATTTAGGACCACACGATCTCGGTATCAAAATAGTCATGAAAAAGAAATAGCACAAACAGGGAAGCTTTTTTTCTGTTGTTGTCCAACGCTATTGCTGTTTCATGCAGTTATAACCTCTTTTTCCACCTCCCGCTTCATGTCCCCCTACCACAATCTCTCACCCAAAGTGCCCCCGCAAATTTTCGTATCGTTTATTCGCATTTTAACTTATTTAAATAACGGAAACATACTGAAAATAAAGCAAAGCAATGGCGAGATTAAAAATCCCTCATCCTGGTCATTTCTCAGCGTTAAAGGAGATAATCGAGTTCAAAGAGGCTGAGGGCTTGGATGAGGTGGACGAGGTGTTCATGGGCGGCTCGCCGGACGTGATGGGTAGTGGGCGAGGTGTGCTGCACGCGCCGCTTCTCGATGAGATCCGGGAACAGACCGAATATGCGCATCAGCACGGCATAAAGATGAATATCACGATGAATTCCACATGTACGGGCGGGCATCATCTCTCGTTCGAGGGCTATAAGATGTTCTCGTGGTACTTTGGTGAGCTGAACAAGGCAGGTGTTGATGCAGTCACGGTGGCAGAGCCGTACCTCGTAGAGCTTTTACGTGATTTTCCCATGCAGACCGTTGTGTCCTGCTTGTCGTACGTTGAATCGCCGCAGCGTGCAAAATTCTTCGATGCACTCGGTGCTGATATGATCACGGTGGACACGAACATCAACCGCCACTTCGACCTCTTAGAGGGGATAGTAAAGGCGGTTGACTGCGATGTGCGGCTGATAGTGAACGAAGGCTGTATTTATCGATGCCCTTTCAGGTATTCGCATTACAATCTCGCCTCGCATCTCAGCAGTTTAATTCAACCTCGCACCCCGCTCTTCGCTCCGGATTACTATTTCGATAAGTGCATATCCATTCGTTTGAGGGATCCCTCACAGATCATAAAGTCCGCATGGATCCGACCTGAGGACCTCAAAGCATACGAGGCTATAGGAATAACGGACTTCAAACTTTCTGGACGGACAAAAACAGTGAACTGGATAATAGATTGCATGCGGTACTATGCTCAGCGGGCGTTTAAAGGTAACGTGCTTGACATCCTTGATTGCCCTCAGATGCTCAGGTACATGTTTTACATAGATAACGAAAAGCTTGAGCGGAGCATAGACCAATGGAAGACCTGCAAGAAGGTGTGTAACGAGTGTGGCTATTGTGACAAACTCACAAAGGAGGCATTGACGTATCTTAAATGAGATTAGTCGTCCCGCACCCTGGACATTTCTCCGCTTTGAAGGAGATAATCGAAGTTAAAGAAGCAGAGGGCTTGAACGAAGTAGTCGAGGTTTACATGGCGGGTTCGCCAGAGGTGATGGGAAGCGGTAGAGCTACCCTGCATTCTGCGCGTATAGCGGATATAAAGGAACAAACAGCTTATGCGCATCAGCACGACATAAAGATGAACATCGTGGTAAATCCATCCTGTTTGGGTGGCTATCACTTAACGTTTGAAGGGTACAAGCTGTTTAAGAGGTACTTCGAGGAACTGGACAAAGCTGATGTTGATGGCGTTACCGTGGCAGAGCCGTACTTTATTGAGCTGCTACGGGATTTCTCTATGGAAACAGTCGTTTCGTGCATCGCGCACGTGGATTCACCGCAACGAGCTGAATTCTTCGAAGACCTCGGTGCGGATACCATCGCGGTGGATACAAACATAAACCGGAACTTTGCGGTCTTAGAAGCAATAACGAAGGCGGTTAACTGTGACCTCAAGGTACTTGTGAATGAAGGCTGTCTTTATAAATGCCCCTTCAGGCACGCTCATTTCAACCTCTTCTCGCATATAACCTCCTCTCGCTCTTCACTCATGAAAGCACAATCCCCGAACATCTTCAGCGACTACTATTTCGATAAATGCATCTCCATGAGGGTGAGAGATCCCTCGCAAATCATACGCTCGCCGTGGATAAGACCGGAGGACATGCAAGAATACGAGGCGATCGGCATAAACAGCTTCAAAATATCTGGAAGGGCAAATGCAGTGAACTGGATAATAACTTGTATGGTGGCCTATGCCCAGCGGTCGTTCAATGGAAACCTGCTTGAACTCATTGACTGCCCTTCAGAACTCAGATATACATTCCATGTGGATAACGAACTCCTGGAAGGGTGTATAAAACAATGGAAAACCTGCAAAAAGATATGTGATGAATGCAGATATTGTGATGAACTAACAACTAACGTGCTGAGGGTAAACGAAAAGTGAAAGAAGAGATAATAGAAGGTAGGAGAAGGCTTGAAGAGGAACTGAGGAAACTGGTGGGCAATATATTCGTACCAGAAGCAAAGGTATTCGGAATGGCATGTGGCTGTGTCGGCCTTGCGGCAGACCTGAGAGGGCTGCAGAGCGATGCGGTTGAGGTGTTCACGGAGAAGATAAATGCAATACTGGAAGAGATAAGTGAGTCAGTTGGTGTAAAGCCCGAAATCATATATGCGAGGAAGCTACCAGGGAGCGAAGAAGTGGTTGTGCTTACCACAAGGGACTTGTGTGAACGCTGTAGGAACGAGTTTGCGGGCTCTAAAGCTCCACCAAGACCAGATATAATGATGTTAAAGAAAAAACGACGGCGTTAGTGCTTTTCAACTTTTATATGGTATTATTGCCAAGATTATTTGTCACTCCCAAAATTAGAGGAGTTGAGAGCAATTAGAGGGCCTAAAAGATGTCTGTAGGAAGAGGTACCCAGCTTGTAGCATGTAGGAAGGGGCAAGGGCTTGGGTTAGGTGGCGGTATGGCTCAGAGAGGGACCTTCTCGAAAGCATGGGAAAGCGATGTTATAGCGTTGGCAATGTCCCCGGGTGTGAGGCATGTGCCCAAGCCTGTATGTGAAATAACTACCGAACTAAGGGACAAAGGTGTTCACACGAGTGTATTAGTATTGAATGCGGGTGATGGAACGCCGGCAGACGCACCAATCAAGGGGGGGCATGGCGTAGCTTTTGGATTGGAGCCAAGAGAGCTGGATATAATCGGAAGACATAAGCTTGCTGTATTACATCATGGTAACGTCAAACAGCATTTTATCTATAAAGTGAGGTTTATTTTGAAAAGGGTGGATATACCGGCTATCTTGCTCTGTCAATGTCCCGTAACTTTTAAAGATTTCGAGTCGATAGGAGTGAGCACGAGATTTAAAGAGGGAGATACGCCGGGAAAATTAGTGGCTATCGTAACTGGCATTGTAAGGCATGAGGGGGTTCCACAAGAGAAGCTTAACGAAATCGTAAGCAAAGTAAAAATGTGCCTTCGAGAACTACAATAATATAAGGTAACCGCAAAACCTGCTAAGCACAAAATCATCTATAAATCCAACTATATTTTTTTGCTGTAGTAAAAAGGAAGAACAGATGGAGATGGGAATCACATTGCTATGGGATAAAGATACACCATTTAAGCAGTATCTTGCTGATCGGGGGTTTGATTGCGAGATAGTAACGCCAAAAATATTGGCTGCACCTTTCTTCTCATGGAGAGCACGTAAGTTGTTAATAGTGCCAGCGGGTTTTGGAAATGCGTTTTATTCCGGAGTACTGAATGACCTTAGAGCAACCAGCGAGTTCATAAATAATTTCGTAACTGTAGGCGGTACCCTTTTAGTATCAGGTGCATTCTCAGGTAGGGATGCATACAATTGGCTCCCACTAAAAGTCAATTATGTGAGGGAGGTGCGAAGGGTAGCAATAGAGCAGATGAAGGCGCATAAGGCAGCAGCAATAGTGGAAACCGTAGAATGTTTGTGCGACGGCTACTTTGAAGAGATGGAAGATGGCTGGGACGTAATATTAGCGGTAAAAGAAGATGACGATGAGAAAGCGATTTTGGCTGTCTCGGAGTATGGAGCTGGTGAGATTATCGCTACGACCATCCATGAATACCCCTCAGAACAGTTTATTACGTATTGTTTAGGGCGATGAAAAAGGAAGAGGATCGGATGAAAATGGAATTAAGCAATTTATTGGCGATTGATAATTTTATGCTGGTGGAAGAGAGCTATGCGGGGCAAAAGCGGATTGGCAAAACGCTCGAATATATGGGGAACGTCAAAGAAGAAGACGTGTTAGAACTGGTAAGAATCTATGATGAGCGAAACGAGCTGATCGGTGTTGCCCTACGTGATAAAGACCTGGATTTCTGGATTATCTTCACCGATGTTATTGCAGATAAGGTGAGTAAAGAAGACTTTGAGGCTCTCGCACGTAAGATAAAAGGTGCTCAGGAACGGGTGGTGGAGGTTAAGAGGGAAAAATTTCATGATGGGGTGATCGAATTTTATTCCGTGGGATTGGTGAACCGATTATTTTGTGATTGTGATGTAAAGGAGGCGCGTTTTTATCCCAGGGAGAGGATAGAGGTATTGAAAAAAGTGCTAAGCGAATTTTTAAGGGAATATGGTGTAGAAACAGGAGAGACTACGAAAGCACTCGAGATCGGCTGTGGCAATGGTGGTGCTACGATTGCACTGCACGAATCAGGTATTTTACCGCTCGCTATTGATATAAACAGATGTGAAATTTGCAAAGGATTAGAGGAAGGCGTATTAGAGCCCAAGAAGAGCATTGTACTGGATTGTTCACTGCTTCCATCCTTCTTTGGTAAGGAATTTGACGTGGTGTTCGGATTTATGGTGGGCAAGCTCACACCGTTTGAGCGATTTACTTGGGAAAAGGTGCTCAAAGAAGTCCCAAAAGTTTTAAAAAGCAGGGGTAAGGTGCTATTTACGGTATCGAATGAAGAAGAAACGGGCATTCTGAATGAGATATTACAAGATGAGTTTGAAGCGGTAATAAAAGAGAACAAAGAAAGTAAAGGGTATTTCGACCAGTGGCTCTATATGGGTGAATTGAGGGATTAAAATTGATGCAGAATAGAATGCAAATTGCAAAGACAAGAGACTGAGCGGATATTTTTCTTTTTCCCAAAAATCGTTTAATATACTGTAGTTCTGAAAGTAGAAAAAGGATTATAAAACCTTGATTATCAAATAAACGATCCAAAAAGCTTTTTCAAATCAAACTAAATCTCCGCCCTTTTTCCTATTACATTCTTCACAAAGCATTTGGATATTTCTTGCAGTATTGCTTCCACCCATTGAGACGGGGATAATATGATCAAATATTTTTTATTTTGCGATTTCCTATCATGGGCAATGCAAACTGGCACTTCTTTAGAGTGCTTGTAGCTATTCACCTTTTTGAGAGAGCTTGTGGAGGACATATTCATTTCCGTGAATGAACCAGCCTTTTCCCTGCTTTTTCATCGTTTCCAGCGTGCTCATCACAACATCAGCGTTTTTGACACCTTCCTCAGTTCTAAAGCAGCCCCAGATCTTCCTCTGCCTCACTCGTGGTCGAAGCGCTCGCTCAGCAACGTTATTCGTAGGCTCCATACCGGAGACGAGGATGAAGGTGAAGAGTTCCTGCTGGTACTTAAACGCACGCTTTGCAAACGTCTTCACTTTGCGGTGCTTCCATATTCCTTCCTGCGTTATGAACTGCTCCCGGCGTTCAACGAAGTCGGCATAGACCCTGCTTTCCTCTTCTTCCATCTCGAGTCTTCTCACTGCCTCCTTTGCATCTTTGAATATCTGCAATAGTCCTTCGTAGAATTCGAACGATTCCGGCGGTGGCTGTTTCTTCTCCACGAGTTTCCTCGCACCCACGATTAA
>Ga0307377_10006478_pt1 | contig 12248 bp, 19 predicted proteins | sample TR3MG_FD_202535 | JGI IMG/M metagenome (GOLD analysis project Ga0307377, IMG submission 202535) | Soil microbial communities from Risofladan, Vaasa, Finland - TR-3 | ecosystem: Environmental > Terrestrial > Soil > Coastal area > Acid sulfate soil | place: Finland: Risofladan, Vaasa | collected...
CCTGATATTATGCAATACGTTGTATATCTGTTGCTCGTTTTTACCTAGCTGGGCGGCGGCCATTGATATGTCACCCATCGTATCCTTCAAAGTCTCAATAACCTGCATTTGATATGAAGTTAGATAAACTTTTTCTGGTTCTACCAAGATACTCAACCATACACAAAAGGGTCTTTCATATTATTTAAAGTTTTATTTCTTCAAAGGTTCTCCGTGTTTTGGTAAAAGAAAAGAGCCGTTTTATTAGATAAATTCTGCTTGTCAGATCATACCTATTTTCTTATAGATTCGAGGGGAAACATTGATACAGCCCTGGTGTGATTTAGACTATGATTAAGTTGAAGAAGAAAGCTGTCGCTGAGATCATGTTGTTGCTCATTAGCCTAGTTTGCTCCCTGGGGGCCTTGATTATATTCTGGGGCCTCTATGCTGGGCCATAGTCTAGGCTTCCATCAACGTAGGTGAGCACTGGGTAGGGTCTAGCTGCCTCTCGTTGGGTGTGCTCTGCAGTGAATTTGAGTAGGATCTGGTCGAGTGAGTAGTCGGTGCTCAGGTCGGGTGCGATGTGGGCTGACATGAGTGTGATGCTGCCGAGCACTCTGCGGCTGAGTCCTAGCATCTGGCTTACTGTCCCTATGCCTGCCAGCGCGTCACCCCTGTCTCCCTCCTGGAACCTGAACGCATGGGTGGTGGCTCCGTCATCTACGAAGTTCTTAACAGCGTCCCAGGCGTCGGCTCCACCCCAGTCCCCGATGAGGCTCCAGGCGGCTGCCTTCCATCCCCATATCTTTAGTTTGTCAATGTCGTCTCCGACTTGGAGTTCAATGATGACTGTCTGGATCGCGTTCTTATCGTTGTCAACGTAGAACTCCCAAGTCCAGTCCATGCGGTCTCCGGTGACTTCCTTGGCGAATCGCCCTGAAAGTGGGTTGAAGACCCTGTAGTTGGCTTGGTAGTCTATGTCATGGAGGTATGCTTCACTTGTCTGCATGTAGGTTACGCCGATTGCTGGAACCTCATTGATCACCATGTCATAGTAGAATACGTTCCCTAATCGTCCTGGGCTTGGCCTTATCTCTGAGACTCTCCCCCACGTTATGAATCCGGGCCACCTATCATTCAGGTCTACGAGAACGGGTAGGCCGTGCTGTAGGTTGAGGAGTTTGTTGACTGCTGTTGGTGTGGGTGACGCGATGTATCCTGTGATGTGCCACTGAACTGATGGGCTGTATAGGTTCTGCCAGTGTGTGAGGCCGCCGCCTACCTTGGTCTCAACGTTGCTTCTGCGGTATGTGGGTTCTACTCTCTGGACGCTGCCAATGTCTACGCCGCCAACATAGTTCGTCATTGTTATTTAATCTCCTTTACTTTGAAATTTGCTGGGATCGCTTTCTGAATATCAGATATGAGGGCCGCCTTTTTTATCTCATCTAATGTTTCATCAAGGATAGTAATATCATAGTCGCCTCCCATCTTCCTCATGATATATTGTTTGCCTTTCAACGCTTCACTGATCTTCGCGTCTTCATCTTTCACTATTTTTATTCTCAAGCCAAGTCCTCCCTCTTTGATTCGCCTAGATAATCAAAAAACGGCGAGTGTACTCGTGCCACATCGCCAGCATTGGACACCAAGACTTCTAACTTTATTTGCACCGTTTCACCATACTCTCCTGTGGGTTCAAAGCCAATAGTGCCATGATATATAATTAAGTCATAATCGGTCTCATCGGCGCCCGAGTACGGCCCTGCCTCTATCCATTCGACCCAAGCATCAGCGCCAAATTTGTAAGAAATTTTGACATAGGCATCTCCATCAATTCCTATCATGAAGCCAAAATTGATTATCTGCAGTTTAGTGTTGATTGGACAGCTTTCATGTTCTAGCAAAAAGACTTCAACATATATTAGTGAAGTAACTTCCACATAAGTTACGTTTTTATCATAGCTATCTCTCCCAGGGGCAGATATTGTTCCTAATCCTGGCTGACAGCTATCAGCACCAATAACCTCCGTTGCCCTAGAATAGTCATCCTCAACCCGGCCCCGAACATCCCCGATAAGAGTCTCCCCCGAGGTCTGTAGGTGCGCTATGTTACAAACCTCCACCTGGGTAATCTCACCAGCATCGGCCCACGCCTCCACAGTGATACCCGCTACCCGAAGATCCTCATCGATTTCTAGCTTCTCATCTCTAATGTTTATGGTGTCAAACACGTCGAAGGCGAGCCCATCATTGACGTTAATGACCCTTGCTACACCGTACTTGATTACGTTCTGCATATCCGCGAGCAGAGCCACAGCCGCAGATGTGCAGAGGGTGTTATTTACAAGGGATTTCCGGTTGATGGTTGTCTCAGGGTCACCAGCCACGTATCCACCTACCTGAGCGGAGCCATAGGCTTGATAGGCTCCTAGCCCTTCACCGATGACTGTTACCTTATTGACTTTCTGCAACCCATTTTGAACATAGTCTACCTCCCAGCCTCGTAGCGTTCCCTCTTCTCGGCTGAACCGGATGGTAGCTGATAAGTCGGAGCCACACTGGGCCTTAAAGTTACAGCTGCCTGCGGGGGTTGACTTGAACTCCCAGCCAGTCATGAATGTGATGTCCTCAGCGATGCGCCGCCTGTCAAAGTAGGCGTTGGCTGATGCTCCGTAGTCTACGGTTATGGTTCCGTAGTTGTTGAAGGTTCCCTCAACTAAATCAGTGTTTACGAGCTGGGCGCGTAGGTGGGCTGCGGCTTCAGAGATGGGGGCTGTAAATACGCCTTTGAGTAGCTGGAACTTTCTGCGGTAATCAAAGCAGTTGAGGATCGTGAGCACATCTTTATCTGTTTGCCAGGAACCCATTGCTAACAATCCCTTCGCTACAGATACGGCGTCTCTCTTGATCTCCACGGTGTCCCCTGGGGTGAATGATTCAAGGTTTGGAATGTGGGCTACGAATGGCTGTGCTATGACGCTGAAGCTCCGCTTATACTTCAGGTAGCTCCAGGGATACTCCACCCCTCCGACATAGAGTTTATGATGCCCCATTCAGTCACCTCACCACTCTATCACTATTCCTGATAACCCGTTCAACTGCGTCAGCGATCTGCTCAGGGTTCGCATCAGTCTCAACGTTAACCTCAATATTCGTAGTGCGATCGCGTTCAGCTCCACCCCACGCTCCCTTGCCCTGGTCCTCAAAATATTTCTCGGTTAGACCCATTTCCCAGAGTTTCTCGGCCATGTTCGCCTCACGCCACTCAGCATATTTATCTACATAATCCATGCCCCCCTCAAGTTCCTCCCTCGTGAGACCTAGTTCAGGGGCAGTTAACCCACTCATCGGTGTCGGAGTCTTAGGGCCGCCCATGAGTTCAATCCCGATTAATCCTCCGACAATGGCAAACGCGGCGGCGGCGGCTGCACCAATCGCGGCGATTGCAGCGATTAGACTGGGAAACCCGAGTATCCCAATTGCGTTGAGTTCACCGAGTTTAAGTATCAAGTACCCTATCTGCGCCATAGTTCCGATGGCTTGAAGACCTATTCCAAACATTGCGACTGCGGCAGATTTCTGTGCATCTTCAAAACGGCGAGTCGCCTCCTCAAGATCAGCAAAGGCAGCTTGATACTGAACGCTATCCTCACCGAATAGCGCCAACGCCGTGTTCAGTCGAAGCTGGGCTTCCTCAACATCAAGAAGGGTGTCACGGAGCCTAATCTGAGCAATATTCTCGGCGTTAACCATACTGATTATCTGGTTGCCGATTGTGCCGACGCTGCGCATCAGCCCAAGAGTGTCATAGATTGCGCTGTACTTCATGCGATAAGTAGCCATCAAGTATTGCTGGGCGCGCCTCTCAGCGAAGACTAACGTGTTCGCCTCAAGCCTTGACTTGTTAAGCCGCTTCAGATCCTCCTCAGCATCCTTGAATGGACCGGCTGTAGTGTTAACGGCTTCAATCAGGTATCTGACTCTCTGCGTACTACTCATGACCGCTTCAACTCCATGAACAGCCTCATCCTATCAATAAACTCAGAGTGAATAAATGTAACCAATTTATCCACCGTTCTCTTCACAAACGGGTTCGCCTTAGTGCCTGGATGCCACACTCTCCGCGCAAATATGACTCGGCCTCCAATCTCAAACCTCAGTGCCCGTGCACGGACGGGAAGTATCTCATGGGCCCTCGTTCCCTGATGAACGTAAACTGAGTGAGGGGCCGTTGCACCTATCTCCATGCTTGACGCTGAGAACTGGTTGCTGAACAGGGATTGACGAAGCGCCCCCGTTTTTACAGGTGTGTCCGGGGTCATCCAAGCCATACCCATGCTGGCGGCCCTATGCATCACAAGGTCTATGGCTTTATCGGCTTCTCCGGGGAAATACTGGGCTGACTCTATGGCCTGTTCCAGCCCCTCAACACGGATAACCACCTCAACCATTGACCCATTCAGCTCCCTTTTTTGGCTTTAGAAACATCCTCTAAACACCTCTCCCATGAACCAGTCCAGAACGCCCTCTCCAGTGGGTCCATCTCCACCCACTCGCCTAGAGTCACGCCGACCCATCTAAGCAGATGGGCTAGGGCTATCCCCTGGTTTGAGGCTCCGAAAAAACTGTGCGTCATCCAGTTCCCGTTGCTCTATCCCCATCGCCACATTCATGAGGCGAGCCGGAATCTCAACATCGTATCCCTTACCCGTCCTCCAGAACTCCGCGTCCAGGGTGGGGTCCACACAGAGTGCCCCAAGAAGTTCCTCCAACTCATGTTCAAGGGACTCTATTTTTTGGTGTGATTCCGGTGTATTTTCTTTAAGGGCAACTACTACTTCATACCTCATCTGAAAGAAACGCCGACGCTGAATAGGCTCAGGCACCCGCATATCTATGGTGAAAGTCCCCCCCTTTCCGTCATCAAAGTTGACGGGGATGAACCTGTTCCTGATTCTGCCTAGAAGCTTTGCCTGTGCATCGCTGAGTTTGGCTTTCTTCTCAGCCTCCGCCGTATCAGCCTCTGCCTTCAGGCGTTCGTACTCAGCGTCCATGAGTATTCCTCCTATGCAGGAGCCGCACCGAGAGCCCAGCCCACCACATCCTCATCTGCGAGGGCTCCCTCAGTGATGGTGATTACGCCCAGGGCCTTGGTGTGGGTGACTGCAGTTCCATCTGAAACCTTGAAGACAAGTGTGGATACGAGGGTGCCGATGCTTAGGGTGACTGTCTCACCAGTGGTTACTGAGGCTCTGAATGTCTGGGAACTTCTCTCATTGGTGACCGTCTTGTTTGGCTTAACTGGCCCATACTCTACTGCTGCTTCAACCATCTAAGGCACCGCTCCTATTGCGAAGCCTACGACATCCTCATCTGTTAGGGCTGCGTCGATAGTGATTACTCCGGCTGCGGGGGTGTGAGCTACTGCTGAACCGTCACTGATTTTGAATACACCGGACGTTACTATGGTGCCGATGTCAAGGGTGATCGTCTCGTTCTGGTCAACCTCTGCCCTGAACTCCTGGGTACGCCGACCTAGGGCCAAAGTTCTCGGAACGAAGACAGGGTACTTGGATGCTTCTGCTTCAACCATGTTAAGGTGCCACGCCCTTTGTCACGCTTTTCCCTTCCCCGCTGATGTTGGTTATCACCACAGCGTTTCTAGCCCAACCAGTCTCCACATCCAGTAGAGTGTCGGCGAGGGTGAACTTGTCGTTTCCAGCGGTGGCTCCTTCAGGGTAAACGATTACAGCGACTTTGGTTCTCCCGAGGGCTAGGTCTATGATGGTGGAGTCAGGGTATCCTTCCTCCGCTGTGAAGGTGTACGTTGCGTCTCCGTACTCCAGAACATCAGGCTCACCGGCGTCATCGTACTCCTTGACTTTAGTGAAGTTTATTGATAACCGGACATTTTTGAGGTATGCTTGAGTCGCCCCATTGATCTTCACGGCGGCATCTCTGCTAAATATCTGAACCATGCATCTTCACCTATGGATATTCCTTAATGGTTCTTATGTCTATCGACCCGCCATAGTAGAGTTTGTTGTTCAACGTGACTTCTCCGGGTCCACCGGCGTTAGGCCACGCCAAATCACAGGTTCCTCCAAGGGTCTGGTCTGCGAAGATTGCGTCCACTATGTCACTGATCGGGTCAATGATCTCATCAAACCAGTTATCAGGATCGGATTCTCTGATGAGGACTACCAGTGTTCCTCTGATGTCCAGGGCATAGGTGTTGAGGCTGGCTACATTCATACTATCCGCTGGCTCCAAGAGCCATCTTCCAGGGTTGATGAACACGCATGGAAGCTCACGGATGACGCCTCTCCCCTCCTTCTTGTAGATAACCTGTTTGATTGATGAGAGCGCCTTAATGGTAGCCTCAAGATCATCGAAGATAGCGGTATAGACTGCCTTGAACCCCATCAGCCTCTCCGTCCTCTCACTTCACTAACCATGTATGTGTCTAGTAGACTCTTCTGGGCTGTGTTAAGCTTCATGCCTTCAGCGAAGACGGCTTGAATGTCGCCCCCGGCGATGACTATCTGGCTTACATCCTGAGGTGTGAGCCGCCGCTTCAGGATTCCTCTGACGATGTTTGCCACTATCTCATTGCATATCTGGGTGACATCTTTGGGTGTGGTTGCGTATCCTGCCTTGTAGGTGCATTTAATGTTACGGAACCCTGCTGGCGGTGCCCGATTGTAGATGTATATTTTCCCGTGGTCCCTGTAGTCAGGGTAGGCGATGTAATCTGATCCTACTCCGGGGCCTGCTATGAGGGGCACCCACGCTGCTGCTTGGGTGAGTGATGCACTGTTTCTTGATAATGTCGTTATTGCTGTAAGTGGGTAATAGTGGAGGTTGAAGAATCCTGAGCCATCATGATCATGATACTCATCTGTGACTGTGACTCCGGCTGCTGCGAAGAAGCCGCTTGGAACTTTACAGTAGTTGTCAATTATTTTTTCAGCGTACAGGATTAGTTCATCAAGGACATCCTCATATTGAGTCTCATCCTGGAAGCCTAGATCCTTGTAGTCGATCTGGGTCTCGTCTCTCACATTCGCTGTTGTTGTGTATGTTGCCACCATATTATCATACCCTGTCCTCTGTGTTTTCCACTATGTAGTTCTTGGTCTTGATCAGCACTAGGGCTTTGGTACACTCGACTTCAAACCTGTATTTTCCGGCTGTTGCGAAGTCTGCTGCGATCATGGTGAAGTAGCAGATGCCGGTGGTGGGGTCTGCGTCGAGGACCCCTACGCTGTTGAATAGGGGTGTAGTCCCAATCCAGACATAGAGGGTGACGGTGAATCCTGTGAGATCCACCACGACGCCGTCCGGGGTCTTGATTGTGAATGGCTGTTGTAGTCCATACATTCCTTTTTTCCAGTTCCACTTAGCCATCTAGATCACTACCTCTAACTCTATATTATGTCCTGCGGGAAGCATTAAATCAATGTTATGTCCAGCTGGAAGCTCTATCTCTATGTTAGGCAGGACTGGTGGATGGTCTGGCGGGTATATGGTCATGAGTACCATGTGGCCTGTTGTCATGCCCCACGTTCCGGGCCCTGAAATTACGTTGCTTGAGAGATGGTGAAGGGTATCAGTCATTGATTATCTCAACTCTAACTAGACCTCTCCTGTACGCGCTTTTTTCCAGTTTAGGTACACCGGATCGCTGGGTTCGTAATTCTCCATTACCTCTTTTACTTTTTGTAGGTCTTTATCCTCGACTATTACTTGATGCTCAAATGAGCCCACGTAGATACCTCTATCTTCGTCGTACACTATCCGGTAAACCAGTTTATCTTCGCTCATCTTATCATCTCAACTCCAGCCAAACGCTCCAAAGGTCAAAGTCCTCTGTTATAGTTGCTCCCTTAATGTATATGTTACCCTGTATGTCCCCGACCCTAACGACGTTTGTCCAAGGGCCGTCAAACTCCTCCACAGCAGAACCATCCCATATATGCTCTGCGAGCACTTCACCGTTTGTAATGTTATACATGCAGATGCCCTTCCCTGCGTCCGCCTCGTTGCCCTGAGCCTTGCCACATACACGCACATGCTGCGCATAGTCAAGGTTTATTTTTCGGGTAAGGGCTGTATCGACTACAACGTAAGAGGTGCCTGGGTTAGGGATGTTGATGGGGGTGACTTGACTTAAAACAGGGATTGGTCTTAATGGGGATATATAATATCCCTCTAATTCTCCACTGATGAGGAAGTGTGCCTGAGCATACGCATTCTCCCATAGTGCGAAGTCTGTGGCATCTGCCATTAGCAGTTTTTCAATGTCTCCATTGATGTTATGAACTGTGCAATTAATCTGGTCATTGGTGTAGGTTGACCCGTACACGCCGAGTAATGCACATGGGCCTGTTACTCCTCCAACTTGGTGGCTGCCTGAGACATCGTGAATACTACCATGTTTGACCTGATTGTAGACCTCGAAGACGACGCACCCATCAGCGCCTGATGCGAGCCAGATAAGTGGTTTCTCAATGGATTGGATGCCGACTCCTTTGATGCTTACACCTATTTGATCCGCTCCCTGGAAGCTGAATGTAGGGCGGATTACGTTCAGGTTTTCGTTATGTGGGCCGATGGCGACGCAGTTATTTGACCTCATGTGGAAGAAGCAGTCTTTTACTATTGTTTTGGTGGTTGTGGGCGTCGGCGCCGCTCCGATGGGTGTGAGGATGCCTTCGCCCGTTGCGAAGGTGTTGCTCCACTCTTGCACTAATAGACCGTCCAGGTCATAATAAATATAATCTGCGGGTATCAGGTGGTCGCTGGTGATCCCAGTGAAGCCCAAGGCCATATTTCGTATGGTGATCCTGCCCCTGCGGACCGCCGCCAGCGCACTCGTGAAGTGGAAGCCGTCGAAGCGGAACCCTGACCTGGCATATGTGTTGAAATACACAGCTGGGTTATCTGTCATGTTGAAGCGGCCTGTTCCTTCTAATATCAGCCCACCGTCACATGCCTCTAAATTAATGTGTTCGTCATCTACATGGATCAGGCAGTCAGTTTTAATTACGCCTCCTTCGCTTCCGAAGTCATCGAGGATGCTGTTAACCAGGTTGCCTCCATCTGCCCCGTTGTGATAATGGTATCGCCTATCATTGCGTCTCTTATACTCTGATCCTACGATCACTTCATGTAATCTAAGGTAATCATGCCGGGTTAATCCATCTAATCCACTACTCATACCAGGTAGCCTCCGTTAACAGTTGCGTGGAATGTAATTATTACATCACATGTAGTTGGGTCGGCATCCGCTGTCCCTCCCTCGATAGTAAACTGTATCTTATCCCCTACTCGTAGAAGTGTCGCTCCAATCCAGAAGGGTTGTGCCTCAGCCGTGAGATTCACTATTGCCCCTAATAAGTTATCTATGAACTCTGTCTCTGTAGTCGCGTCTGTCTGAACTGTCACAGCGGTTATTCCACCAACGTCATCTGATACGTCAACTCTTGGTGAAAATATGATTGAATCCACTACAATCGCCTGAGTTGTCGCCGTTGCAATGTCGTAGTTTCCCGCTGCCTGATGCAGGTCCACTGTCGTTGCGAACACCTGTGGCTTGCCTGCGACGCGGTTAACTGCATCAGTGCCTCCCTCAACCGCAGTCTGTATCGCGGCTATGGCCTCCTGGAGGGCAAAGTCAAGTTCATCTATGTATGTAATCCGTAATGCGCTGAAGTTGTCTAATATCGTCGCCAGGGCAGCGTCCCATCCATCAGCTACTAGGGCTGCTCCATCGGTGCCACGCATGACATCCCCGTTCAACCCAGTAACATCGTTATAAATCTCCCTGATTACCTGTGCGATGCTGATGTTGTTAGCTGGAGCCGCAGCTGCAGGCCACGCGGGTATCCCACCTGTGACAAGCACATCATACAAGTTTGGTGTTCCATCAAATTCGGCTCCAAGTGCCGTTACTAAAGCTGCTATGGCTTCTTGTAGGTCGAAGTCTAGTTGATCGAGGTATGCAATCCTCACCGCGCTGAAGTTACCCAGTATCGTTGCTAATCCTGCAGTCCAACTGGCGGCTAGGGCTGCATCGTCAGTGCCACGCATCGCATCTCCATTTATTCCCGTGACATCGGCGAGAATATCAGTTAGCCTGGTTCGTATGTCCTCAACATAAGCCGCCAAGGTAGCGTAGTTTGCTGTCGGGAAGACCCCAATATCATTTACGATGCCTGTGATGTCACCCCAGACAATAGTAACCGTATCAGCCAAGATAGCGGCTATGACCTCTCCAATGATTTCAAGGCTATCCGTGGCTCTAGCAAAGGTCTGACCCCCATCCTTATTCATGATGAGGTCCAGAACTGTGTCAGCCACCGGGTCACCAGTGGGGTGAGCTATCTTCAGCAAGTGGTCTAGGTCAAGTGATTCAAGGGCGTCCACCGCCTCAGCCTCAACGTCAGCCTTCTCCTGAAGCGTTAACCCTCCGCCAACATCATAGAAAACCTGACCTACCTTGACACCGGCATAGTATATGAGTGCCTTCCAGTGCCCAACAGCGTCAGGGGTAAATGTGTTCTCATAGTAGCCTGGGAACCCTGCAGCAAGTAAAACTGCGTTTTCAACCAGCGTAAGTTCTGCCCCAAATATCCCATCCGATTCATCGATGACTGTGGCCTCTATCGTGGTCCCTGATACTCCCTGATAATACCTGATAGGTATTGGCTGTCCTACAATGAACTTGCCCATGTGAACGCCTCTTCAATGAGAATGGGACGCTAGGTTTATTATGGTTTGCGATTAAAATGGAAGAGAACCTGAGGCTGATCAGGGCGACGGTATGCCTCCACCGTCTCATAGCCTAGAGGATTGAATAATCCGTTATAGTCATGCAGCCAGTTATGGGGAGCCAGCTTCTTACGCGCGAAATCATCCCAATACTCGAAGATGAATAAGTTGTCACTCATCATGGACACGTTCCGGCAGGCAGCTTCTATGTCGTCTGGGTGGATGTGCATAAGCACCGTGCGGGTTATCAGCAGGTCAAACTTCTCAGGGAGGTATCCCTTAGTGATGTCCAGGTGCCTTAGCTCTATGTTCCATTGGTGCCGGTCAACCCGCTTCTGTGACTCAGCTATCATGCCCTCGCTGAAATCCACACCCACTGCCCTGGGGAAGTCCTTGTAGAGCTTCATAAGTTCCCCTCTCCCACACCCTACCTCAATGAAGCTCCGGGGCTGAGGGTTCTGCTTCTTGATGAAGGCTTGAAGTATCTTTCTGCCGAATACATCTGGGACGTAGTAGGTTTCGGCCCTTGTTTCCCAGTATCGGTGAAGGTCTAGTTTTCTCTCCATTCTAATACAGCTCACAGTTTCTACACGGATAACTATCTGGATCTTGTCTCAGCCGCTTATAGGCTTCACCGTCCCAAACCTCAGCTACAGTGGACTCATTCAGGTTCCCCAAGCTGGGGAAGTCACTGCTGAGTAGGCGACAGCAGGGCCACACATCCCCATTCCACAGGGCCACCATGTTGGTGAATGGAAACCTGCAGAAGGATTCACCCGCGCGTTCTCCGTCCACGTATTTCAAGTCCTCAGTGATTAGCGGGTAGTTGTAGACCATTGGCCCGAACTTGGCCTTAGCCTCCTTGAATAGCCCCGGGGCCTCTGCGTCAACTACTGCTATGTTTGTGCGGTTGAGTCCTCTTCTCACCAGCAGGGAGGTTATGTTCTGGTCGACCTGTTTCTTCAACTCTGGGGGGTGGGCGTGGTAGCTTACCGTTACTAGAACCTTATGCCTGTTGAGTTCGGGTAGGTGCTCCCTAAGAAGGATGCCGTTTGTGATTAACTGGATTTTGAAGGCCCGCTTTGATGCTGCGTAGGCTAATAGTTCATCGAAGTCTGGGTGTAACAGGCTCTCTCCCCCGTAGCTCAGGCTCAGGAACATACGTCTATGGCTTTTTGTCTCATAGTATTCTGCCAGTTGATCAACGATTTTTTTGAAGAGCCAAGGACTCATGAACCCCTTCTCCCTGGGCGGGTGTATCTGCGGGTTCTGACTCCAGCATATCCCGCATTTGAGGTTACAGTGGTTAGTGAGTTCAGCCCCGAAGCTTCCTAGCAGGGGCACCATCGTAGCCGGATCATAGTTACTCAAGGCATTTCACGGACGATTTTTAGGAACCTCTCAGCCACAGGCTTATCGTCATGAACCGCCTTGCAGTAATTGTAAGCCTTCAACCCAAACGCTGCCCTAAGCTCAGGTTCAGCGCA
>Ga0307377_10006479_pt1 | contig 12246 bp, 12 predicted proteins | sample TR3MG_FD_202535 | JGI IMG/M metagenome (GOLD analysis project Ga0307377, IMG submission 202535) | Soil microbial communities from Risofladan, Vaasa, Finland - TR-3 | ecosystem: Environmental > Terrestrial > Soil > Coastal area > Acid sulfate soil | place: Finland: Risofladan, Vaasa | collected...
AGCCCTCGCCGTTCGAAGTGTTGCTGGTCGCGCAAAACGCCGCGGCGGTGACCACGACCGGCGGCATGCAAGTGCTGCCGCACGCGACCTTCGACGACTGCCCGCCGCTGGATATTCTGCTCGTGCCGGGGGGTTGGGGCACGCGCGCCGAAATGAAAAACGAAGCCATGCTCGCCTTCGTCAAAGCGCGCGCGGCCCAGGTCGAAACGCTGACATCCGTCTGCACCGGATCGCTGATCCTCGGCAATGCCGGCCTGCTCGACGGCTTGCGCGCGACGACGCACTGGCGTTCGCTCGCCCTGATGCAGGAGTCGTTTCCGCACGTCATCGTCGATACGCAATCGCATGTGGTCGAGGACGGCAGAGTGCTGACCTCGGCCGGCATCTCCGCCGGCATCGACATGGCGCTGCGGCTGGTCGTGCGCTATTGCGGCGAGCCGGTCGCGCGCGCGACCGCGCGCCATATGGAATACCCGCTTCCCGAATCGAACGCGCGGCGCGTGCAGGTATAAGCAAGCGGCGGCGGCCGACGCCTTGTCGTTTACGCCGCGCGCAAGAACTGCTCCACTTCCTCCCGCGTCGGACTGCCGTTGCGGCCGCCCGGCCGGGTGCATTTGATCGCCGCGGCCGCGGCGGCGAAGCGCAGCGCATCCGCGCTCGCCTCGCCGCGGGCCAGTTCGAGCGTGAAAGCGCCGTGGAATACGTCGCCAGCGGCGAGCGTGTCGACCACGGACACGGCGAACGCGGGAAGATGGCGCAAACCGCCGGCCTGGCCGGCCTCGATCCAGGACAGGCCGCGCTCCCCGCGAGTCACCGCCGCGAAGCGCGCGCCCTGCGCAAGCGCCCGGCGCAGTCCGCCTTCGATGTCGCCGGCGCCGGCGAGACAGCTCAGGCCCGGTTCGGAGAACAGCACGTACTCGGCCTCCCCCGCAAGCGTCTGCAGCGTCGCGGATTCCGCCGTATCGGCGTCGAGCACGCCCGGGATGCCGCGGCGGCGCGCGGCCCGCAGCGCGGCGACGGCGCCCTGCGGCCAGCGCACGTCCGCGAGCAGCGCGCCGGCCGATCCCAGCTGCTGCAGCGGCAGCCAGTCTGCCGGCGCTTCGAGCGCGCTGCCGCGATAGCCCACGATCAGGCGCTCGCCGCGCGCGTCGATCAGGATCGCCGATGTGGACGAAGTCAGCCCGGCGAAGCGGCGCAGGCCGCGCACGTCCACGCCCGCCGCCTGCAGTTGCGCGCGCATGACCGCGGCGACGCCGTCTTTGCCGGCCGGACCCCAGAAATGCGCCTCGCCGCCCAGCCGCGCGATCGCCACCGCGGCGTTCGCCGCCATGCCGCCGCCGACTTCGGCGTAGGCGTGCGCCCGCAGCTTGGCGCTGTTACGCGGCCACGCCTCTACCGTGAACACCCGGTCGAGCGCGCTGTGCCCGACGCAGATTACCTTGGTCATCCCGCTGCGCCTGGCGTAAGCGGGCGTTTCAGTCGCGGTAGGACGAATCGATACGGTCCAGCCGGCGCAGCAGAGCGGGCCAGGCGAGCATCCCGCCCAGACCCTTGGTCACTGCTTTGGCCTGCGCCTGGGCGCCGGCGATGATTTGCGGATGAATCGGAATCAGCTCCCCGCCGCCAGCCTGCGCGCGCACTTGTATCGTGCACGCCGCCTCGAACACGTACATCGAGACAAACGCATCGGCGATGGTCTCGCCGACAGTCAGCAAGCCGTGGTTGCGCAGCATCAGGAACGTACTGTCGCCGAGGTCGGCCGTGAGGCGCGGCTTCTCCTCGTCGCGCAATGCCACGCCCTCGTAGTCATGGCAGCCGAGGCTGGCGAGGATGAATATCGACTGCTGCGACAGCGGCAGCAGGCCCGCCTTCTGCGCCGACACCGCCACCCCGTTCAGGCTGTGGGTGTGCAGTACGCAGGCGATGTCGTGGCGCGCACCATGGACCGCGCTGTGGATGGTGAAACCGGCAGGATTCACCGGAAACGGCGACCCCGCGAGCTTATTCCCCTGGCCATCGACTTTGATCAGACTGGAGGCGGTGATTTCCTCGAACATCATCCCGTAGGGATTGATGAGGAACTCGTCGGCGCCGCCGGGCACGCGCGCGCTGATGTGAGTGAACACGAGATCGTCCCAGCCGAAATCCGCCACCAGGCGGTAACACGCGGCAAGGTCCACCCGGACCGCCCATTCCTCGGGCGAAACCTTGGATTGCATCGACGGAATTTCAAGCTGGCTGCGCGCGTTCATTTTCCTCTCCTCCAAAGCTGCATCCCGTGGATGCGTACGGGCTACGGTCGAATACCGGCTTATGCTGATCTACCGGCGCAGTCCAGCGCGCCGGACACGGGCATGGACGATAACATAGTCCGCCAGGCCTTCGCCGGGGCGGGCTCGGCAGGTTGCGGGCTCGCCAGTGGCCCTAGGGTCTGTTGACATTCAGCACATGAGCGCGCGAAGAATATCAATCCGGTCCTGCGCCGAGCACCGGCGAGGCCTTGCTTGCGTCGCGTCGATGATTTTCCAGGAATGCGCGCATATGGAAGCGCGCCTGCGCCGGTGCATAACGATAGCCTTGGCCGATCGGACAGGCATGGCGCGCGAGGCAGCCGATGTCCATACATGCAGGTTCCGGAGTCCGCGCGAGATGGCCCGCGCAGGCCGCAAGGTCGTAAACACGGCCGTCGAACGCCTGCACAGGACATGCGCCTAGGCAGGGACGATCGGCACAACTGGCGCAGGGACTCGCGCGGCGATCGGGCGGCGGCAGCGCGATCGCAGCGGCGAACAACAGCGCGCCGCGATAGCCATGCCACAGACCGTAGTCCGGATGGATCAACAGGCCCAGCGGCGATGGGTAGCAGGCCTCGGCGCGCATGGCCCAGCGCTGGAACGGAAGATAGGGACGTTGAAACGGGAACACGGCGCGCGCTCTCAGCCTGCCTGCCAGTTCGCCCAGCACCCGAGCGGACCATTCGTCCAGGTTCATCCCGCCCCCGGCGCGCGCGGCGTCGAAAGTGCGCCACATCTGCGGCCCGGCATTGCCGGCCAGCACCACGGTGCGCACAGGCACGTTCGTCGCCAGCGGCGGCGCACCGTCGCCGGGAGTCGGATGGAACGCCCCGCGCGGGCCGAGTCCCGCTTCCTGCATCGACCGCTCGATTTCGTCCAAATCCACGCAACCCTCCGCGACTTCCGGCTGCCGCTTCCGCCTGCGCCGGTCGCCTTGAGACGCCGCCGCAAGCGGCATACACTTGCCCCATGGCGTGTTGCAGTTGGCCAGCTGCATCCGTCCAGGGAGAATAAACAATATGACAGGCAATGATCCTCAAGCCGCAGCGGGATCGCAAGCGGAAAATTCCCATATCCCGGGACGCACGGTCGCGGCGGGGCGTGGCTGGGACTGGATCGTCGAGGGCTTCGCGCTGTTTCGCAAACAGCCCGGCGTGTGGATCCTGACAGTCGTGCTGCTGGGCGTCATATCCATCGTAATCGGCACCGTCCCGCTGCTGGGACCGCTTGCGAACGCGCTGCTGTTTCCGATTTTCGCAGGCGGCCTGATGCTCGCATGCAAGGACCTGGATCAGGGTGGCACGCTGGAGCTTAGCCATCTGTTCGCCGGCTTCAAGCAGAAGACGGGCGACCTGGTGCTGGTAGGCGCCTTTAATTTGGTTGGGTGGGTGGTCATCACCATCGCCGTGTTCGCCGTAGTCGGCGGCGGCGTGTTCATGGGGATCATGCGCGGGGGCATGCCCGGCGTCGGCATATCGATCGCATCCATGCTGATCGCCCTGCTGCTGATCACGGGCCTGTCGCTGCCGCTGTACATGGCGACCTGGTTTGCACCCGCGCTGATCGTCCTGCACGGCCTCGCGCCGGCGGCCGCGCTCAAGGCGAGTTTCTACGCCTGCCTCAGGAACTGGATACCGTTCCTGGTCTACGGCGTGGTGCTCCTGGTGGCGTGCCTGATCGCCGTCATACCGGCATTCCTCGGGTTCCTGATCCTGATCCCGGTGCTGATTGCGTCCGTGTACACCGCTTACCGCGACATTTTCTGCGCCGGCGCGCAAACCGAATTGGCGGCAATTCGGTGAACCGGAGCGGCGCCTGCGCCGCCGCCGGCGCAGGTTTGCGGTAAGCTATGCGCCGCAACGCAATCCCACAACCCGAATTCCCGCAGAAGGCACGACAAACGTGAGCACGAATTCACAGCGGCTGCGCCTGGGCATACCCAAAGGCAGCCTGCAGGAAACCACGCAGAAACTGTTCATCCGCGCCGGCTACGACCTGCGCATTTCCGGCCGCTCCTATTACCCCGACATCGACGACGCGGAAATCGAGTGCATTTTGATCCGGCCGCAGGAGATGTCCCGCTACGTCGGCCAGGGGATACTCGACTGCGCCATCACCGGCCTCGACTGGATTCAGGAGAACGGCGTCGATGTCGCGGAGATCGCCGACCTGCGCGCGCCCTGGCCGAACTACGGCCCGGTGCGCTGGGTGATGGCGTCCAAAGACGACTCGCCGTTTCACGAGGTGAAAGATCTCCAAAACCGGCGCATCGCGACCGAAGCGGTGGGCATGACCAGGCGTTTCCTCGCGCAGCACGGCGTGCAGGCGAATGTGGAATTCTCCTGGGGCGCGACCGAGGTCAAGCCGCCGATACTGGCCGACGCGATCGTGGACGTGTCCGAGACCGGCGCCTCGCTGCGCGCGAACAACCTCAAGATCATGCACGTGGTGCTGGAGAGCACGCCGCGCTTCATCGCCTGCCACGACTCGCTCAAGGATGGCTGGAAGGCCGCCAAGATCGACTGCGTGCTGATGCTGCTCAAGGGAGCGATCGCGGCGGCGACGCGCGTGCTGCTGTCGATGAACCTGCCGCGCGAGCAAGTCGACGCGGTGCTGAAGCTCCTGCCGGCGCTGGCGACGCCCACGGTATCGACGCTGGCCGACCCGCACTGGATCGACCTGTCCACCGTGGTCGAGGAAAAGATGGTGCGCGAGCTGATTCCCCGGCTCTACGCCGCGGGTGCGCGCGGCATCATCGAACTGCCGCTGAACAAGATCGTCGAATAGGCGGCGCCATCCGGCGAGGAAAAGGCCGGTGGCGCGGCGCATATAGGTGTAGTTACACGCATATGCTATGATCGCGCCATGGCTGCGCTTCCGAACTTCGGCTGCACCTGCGCGCGCATGCGCAAACTCACGCGCCGGCTGACGCGCATTTACGACGCCCACCTCGCGGCGCAGGCGATCAAAGTCACCCAATACTCGCTGCTCGTGAACACCGCGCGCGGCGAACGCACGCTGACGGAGTTCGCCGCAGAATTGGAAATGGACCGCAGCACGCTCAGCCGCAATCTGGCGCCGCTCGCCGCGCAGGGCTGGGTCGAAATCGCGGTCGGCGCCGATCCACGCAGCCGCAGCATCCGCATCACCGCCACCGGCAGGCGCAAACTCAGGTCCGCGTTGCCGCTGTGGCGTAAGGCACAGTGCGAAATCGAATCCGCGCTCGGCGCGAAGAACGTAGGCGAGCTGCACCAGGAAATAGAACGCGCGCTCGCCGCACTCCCCACCCGTCCAGGAAAACGCGCATGAGCGCCAAACGCCGATACTGGATGCTGGTCATTTCCGCCGCGCTGATCCTCGCGGTCACCATGGGCATCCGCAACGCGCTGGGCCTGTTCGTGTCGCCGCTCAACAGCTCCACCGGCCTCGGCATCGTCACCGTGAGCTTCGCGCTCGCCGTGGGCCAGCTCGTGTGGGGCGCGGCCCAGCCCATTTTCGGCGCGCTGTCCGATCGCGCCGGCCCGGTCAGGATCATCGCGCTGGGCGCGGTGCTGCTCGCGCTGGGTCTGGCGTTCACGCCGTTCATGCAATCCAGCATCGGCCTGACGCTGCTGCTCGGCGTGGTGGCCGCGGCCGGAGCGGGCGGCGGCAGTTTTTCCATCCTCATGGGCGCAGCGGCGCAGCGCCTGCCGCCGGAACGCCGCGCGTTCGCCTCGGGCTTCATCAATGCCGGCGGCTCCTTCGGCCAGTTCATTTTCGCGCCGCTGGCGCAGGCCTTGATCGCCGCTTTCGGCTGGGTCACGGCGCTGATCTCCCTGGGCGCCTCCGCCCTGCTCACGATCCCGCTGGCGCTGCCCTTGCGCGACAAACACAGCGGCAGCCCCGCCGTGCACACGGGCGGCATCAGCCTGTCGGAACAGACGCTGGCCGCATTCAGGGACAAGAGCTATCTGTGCCTGCACGCGGGCTTTTTCACGTGCGGCTTTCATATCGCCTTCCTCGTGACCCACCTGCCGGGCGAGGTGGCCCTGTGCGGGCTCCCGGCCTCGGTATCGGCGGCGTCGCTCGCGATCATCGGCCTCGCCAACATCGTCGGCAGCCTCGGCGTAGGCTGGCTCGCGCAAACCCACCGCATGAAATACCTGCTGGTCTGCGTCTACAGCATACGCGTGGTGGCGATCAGCTTCTACCTGATGGTGCCGCACACCGCGCTCACGTTCTACATATTCGCGGGCGTGCTGGGCCTGAGCTGGCTCGCCACCGTGCCGCCGACCGCGGGCCTGGTGGGCAAGCTGTTCGGTGCCCGCTATCTCGCCACCCTGTTCGGGCTGACGCTGCTGTCGCATCAGATCGGCGGCTTCTTCGGCGCCTGGCTCGGCGGGCTGGCGGTCGCCGCAAGCGGCAATTACAACTGGATGTGGTATGCGGACATCGCGCTCGCGACCTTTGCCGCATTGATCAACCTGCCGATACGCGAAGCGCAGCCGCGACTTGCTGCCGCGGCGGCATGAGCACGGACGAGCGCCCGGGGACCGGGGGTGCGACCGGCCGCGATTGCCGCCGGTCGCCGACGGTGGCTGCGCCTCAACCGCAACGGCGTTACCGAGGCGACGGCCTGAACGCAGAACAATTTAGATCGGAGGCGGACGCATGAGCGACAACAAAGCGATTCTGGTAATGGGCGCGGGCGATGCGACCGGCGGCGCGATCGCGCGCCGCTTCGCGCGCGAAGGCTATATCGCCTGCGTGACAAGGCGCCATGCGGACAAGCTCGCGCCGCTGGTGGCGCGAATCGAGGCCGACGGCGGCAAGGCGCGCGCGTTCGGCTCCGACGCGCGCAAGGAAGACGAGGTCATCGCGCTGTTCGCGCAGATCGAACGCGAGGTCGCGCCGATCGAGGTCGCGGTGTTCAACATCGGCGCCAACGTGCGCTTCCCGATCACCGAAATGACCGCGCGCGTTTATTACAAGACGTGGGAAATGGCCTGCTTCGGCGGGTTCCTCGTCGGGCGCGAAGCGGCGCGGGTGATGCTGCCGCGCGGGCGCGGCTCGATTTTTTTTACCGGCGCCACGGCGAGCATGCGCGGGGGAAACGGCTTTGCCGCATTTGCCGGCGCCAAGCACGCGCTGCGCGCGCTGGCGCAGAGCATGGCGCGCGAACTGGGCCCGCAGGGCATCCACGTGGCGCAGATCATCGTCGACGCTGCCATAGACACCGAATTCATCCGCGAGAACTTTCCGCAGCGCTATGCGCTCAAGGAGCGCGATGGCATCGTCGATCCCGAGGCGATCGCCGAGAGCTACTGGCAATTGCACCGGCAGCCGCGCAACGCCTGGACGCATGAAATGGACTTGCGGCCGTGGATCGAACCCTGGTAACGCGCACGCTGAACAAGGAATTGCGATGACCAAAACAGTCGAGTTCTACTTCGATTTCGGCAGCCCGTACTCCTACCTCGCGTACAAGGCGCTCCCCGGAATTGCCGCCGCGCGCGGCGCGCAGGTCCTGTGGCGGCCGATGCTCTTAGGCGGCGTGTTCAAGGCGACAGGCAACCACAGCCCGGCCGAGATTCCGGCGAAGAGCAAGTGGATGGACGACGACATGCGGCGCTGGGCAGCGCGTTACGACGCGCCGTTCAGGCGCAATCCGCATTTCCCGATCAATACGCTCACGCTGATGCGCGGCGCAACGGGAATGCAAATGCGCGGACCGGACTTTGCGCGCTATGTCGATACGATGTTCCACGCGATGTGGGCCGAGCCGCGCAATCTCGGCGACCCGGAGGAACTCGCCGCGGTGTTGCGCGCCGCCGGCTTCGATACGGAATCCTTCCTCGCGCTGGTGAGCGACGCCGAAGTTAAGGAAGCGCTCAAGAACCAGACCGAAGCCGCAGTGGCGCGCGGCGTGTTCGGCGCGCCGACTTTCTTCGTCGGCGAGGACCTGTTCTGGGGGCAGGACCGGCTCGATTTCGTCGCGCAAGCGCTCTCGCGCTAGGCGGGCTGTTCCCGGATTGCGGCGCCTACGCCCCGCTCAGGATCACAAGAACCAAGCGGAATTGGACAAGCTGCCACCGCCCTAGGCGGGGTTCACGCGGCGGACCAATTCGCTAACCGGGGCCTTGGGGGTGCGGCCCAAAGCAGAAACAGCCCGATTCGAAAAGCGGACATTCAACGTCACGCTCTGCCGCGGGCCGGTGCGGCGAGTGCGTCCGGTGCCCGGCTGCTGGCGGCCCTTCGACCGCAGCAAAAGTTGGATTTCCAATCCACAATCAGTCCTTGTCCCGGGGCAGATTCGGCAACCGCGCCAGATTTGCGGCGTAGCGCGCATTGTCGAAATGGCTTTTGCTCTTCATGACTTCGAACATCTCGCTCGCGAGAACGCCCGCGATCAGCCGCAGGGCATCCTCTCGGGATTGGCCGGATTGAATGAGGCGATCAAGTGTATCTTTGGTTTCGGGCGGGTCATTCTTGCGGATCTGATTTTCGACCGCGTCAAGTATCACTTCCCGCACTCGGTTGGGTTCTTTGGTAGCCATGGTTTAGTCGTATTCCCCGAAATCTAACAAGTGGGCCCACTAAATGGGGCCTTATAAGACCCCAAAATTGGGGCCTAGCACGGTCAGATTACGCCGACGCCGTTGTTTGCTCAACTATTGCCATCGATATAGGCATCTGCATACTCACACGATACAGGCACCGCTCGGTGGCTTGTAATTCGGTCATCGAGCGAAGCCTTGAACGCCTGCTCTTGAGGAATTTCGCGACGGACTGCTTATCGCCGGAGCTTGGGCGAGGACCGAAAATCGACTCGATGCGTGATCCTGCCCGACGCAGACCAATTCGCACCACGCCCTCCTGCCGATGCAGGCGGCCGCAGCTGGCGCGATTCAACGCTTTCCTGCAAGTTCAATTGCTTCTGATGCTACAAATGGCGTGGCGTCGCTGCACGAACTCCGCACTCGCATCCCCGTCGTATTTGCCGTCGTATTTGCCTTGACAATATTTGCCTAGGCAATTAGCATCGGCTCCCCCTGTTCGACAGCCCGTTTCCCGATGCAGCCGATCTACGCCATCGAGACCTTCCGCCCCAGCCAGGCCGTCGGCGCCCAGATCGCCCTCGCCCGCCGTACCATTGTCGAGGCGATCGACCAGGAGCTCGCACCGCTGGATATCAGCCATGCGCAGTGGATCGTGGTCATGCTGCTGGGCGACGGCGCCGCTTCCACTGCGGCCGAGCTGTGCAAGATCCTGATTTACGACCCCGGCGCGATGACGCGGCTGCTCGACCGCCTGGAAAAGAAAGGCGTGCTGCGGCGCGTGCGCACCAAGAGCGACCGCAGGGCGGTGCGCCTGGAATTGACCGCCGACGGCAGCAAGCTCTATCCGAGGATTCTCGAAGCGCTGGTGCAAGTGTACAACCGCCTGCTGCGCGGTTTTACCAAGAGCGAGGTGGGGCAACTCGAGCTGTTGCTCACACGCATGGCCGACAACGCATGATGCGAACGCAAGCCGCCATCGCCACCCTGGCCGCCGCGCTGCTTGCCGCGGGCTGCGCCAATTTCCGCGGACTCGCGCCCACGGCCCAACCCACCGACCCCGCATCGCTGGCGGTTAAAACTTCGCTCGCCGCCGCGAAGCCCTCGGTCGCATGGCCTGCCGCCGGATGGTGGCGGCGCTTCGGCGATCCGCAACTGAATGCGCTGATTGCCGAGGCGCTCGCAGGCAACCCGGGCATGGCGAGCGCGCGCGCGCGCATCGAGAGAGCGCGCGCGTTCGCGGCAAGCTACGGCGCGGCGCTCGCGCCGCAGGCAAATGCCGGCGCCGGCATCACGCGCCAGCGCTACTCCAGCAACGGCATCTTCCCGCCGCCGATCGCGGGCAACTGGTACACGCAGACCGACCTCGCCGCGAATTTCAGCTACGAATTCGATCTGTGGGGCCGCAACCGCGCCGCATACGATGCCGCGCTCGGGCAGGCGCGGGCGGCCGAAGTGGACGCATCCGCAGTGAGGCTGCTGCTCGCGGCCAGCGTCGCGCGCAGCTATGTGCAGCTCGCGCACAGCTTCGAGCAGCTCGATCTGGCCCGGAAAACGCTGGCGCAGCGCCAGGCGATATTCGATCTCACCCAGAAGCGCTTGAAAGCCGGACTGGACTCGAAGATCGAATTGAAACAGGCGGAAGGATCGATCCCGGACGCACGCGAACGCATCGCGCAACTGGAGGAGGAAATCGCGCTCGGGCGCAATCTGCTCGCGGCACTGCTCGGCAAGGGTCCCGATCGCGGCCTCGCGATCACGCGCCCGCAGCTGCAGCCGCAGTCGGTCGCGCTTCCTTCGGCGCTGTCCGCGGACCTGCTCGGCCGGCGGCCGGACGTGGTGGCGCAGCGCTGGCGCGTGGAATCGGCGCGCCGCGACATCGACGCCGCCAAGGCGCAGTTCTACCCCAACGTCAATCTCAGCGCCCTCGTCGGCGTGGAGAGCATCAGCTTCGCCCAATTGCTTCACGTGAGCAGCGAGAATCCCGCGTTCGGCGCGGCGCTGCGGCTGCCGCTTTTCGACGGCGGACGTTTGCGCGCCAATCTCGCGGGGAAGGACGCCGACTACGACCTCGCCGTGGACCAATACAACCAGACGCTGATCGACGCCTTGCGCGAAGTGGTGGACCAGTTGGCGTCGCTTAAATCCCTGGACGCGCAACGCGCCGAGAACGAACGCGGGCTCGCCGCCGCGCGCGCCGCCTACGGGCTCGCGTCCGAGCGTTATCGTGCCGGCGTCGCCAGCTATCTGCAGGTGCTCGCAGCCCAGACGCCGCTGCTGCAACAGGAGAATTTGCGCGCGGACCTGCGCGCGCGCCAACTGGAACTTTCGATCAATCTCATCCGCGCGCTCGGCGGCGGATTCAAGGACAAGGACGTGAAGCCTGCGGGCGCGTCCTGATGCGGGAAACATGATGCGGGAAAAACAAGGGCTTTAAATGAACGACGACGATAAAACCAGCGAGACCCCGCCGAACGGCCGGCGCAAGCGGCTGCTTTGGCTCCTGCTCGCCCTGTTCCTCGCCGCAGGCGCCGGCTACGGCGTCTATTGGACCCTCATCGGCCGCTACTTCGAATCCACCGATGATGCTTACGTCGGGGGCAACATGGTGCAGATCACGCCGCAGGTGTACGGCACCGTGCTCGCCATCGACGCCGACAATACCGATTACGTCAAGGCAGGCCAGACGCTGGTCAGCCTGGACCCGGCCGATTCGCGCATCGCGCTCGAGCAGGCCGAGGCCGCGCTCGCGCGCAGCGTGCGCCAGGTGCGCAATCTCATGGCGACGACCGCCGAGATCGAGGCAACGGTAGCGCTGCGCAAGACCGAACTCGCGCGCGCCCGCGAGGACCTCGCGCGGCGCGCCTCGCTCGCCGGCACCGGCGCCCTGCCGGCCGAGGATCTGCAGCACGCGCGCAATGCCGTCGCGAGCAGCTTGGCCGCGCTGTACGTGGCGGAGCGCCAACTCGCCGCGCAAAAGACCCTCGTCGACCACACCACCGTGGAAACCCATCCGGATGTGCAGAACGCCGCCGCGCGCGTGCGCGAAGCGTATCTGGCCTACGCGCGCACCACCTTGCCCGCCCCCGTTTCCGGCATCGTCGACAAACGCATTGTGCAGCTCGGACAGCGCGTCAGCCCGGGCACGCCGCTGATGGCAGTGATTCCGCTCAACCAGGTGTGGGTGGATGCGAACTTCAAGGAGGAGCAATTGCTCGATCTGCGCGTCGGACAGCCGGCGACGCTGACCGCGGACGTCTACGGCAGCGCGGTCAAATTCCACGGCCGGGTGGCCGGATTCGGCGCCGGCACCGGCGCCGCGTTCGCCCTGCTGCCGCCGCAGAACGCGACCGGCAACTGGATCAAGGTGGTGCAGCGCGTGCCGGTGCGCATCGCGCTCGAACCGGCCGAGGTCG
>Ga0307377_10006480_pt1 | contig 12246 bp, 11 predicted proteins | sample TR3MG_FD_202535 | JGI IMG/M metagenome (GOLD analysis project Ga0307377, IMG submission 202535) | Soil microbial communities from Risofladan, Vaasa, Finland - TR-3 | ecosystem: Environmental > Terrestrial > Soil > Coastal area > Acid sulfate soil | place: Finland: Risofladan, Vaasa | collected...
AAGGTTTACCACATGTAGGGCATTCTACACCAGCTTTTAATGATTTGGCTTCCTTTTCGATTTTTTTTAGTTCTTTAAATGCGTTCGCAATACCCACATTAAGTTCAATAAAAGTTTTATTGGTTTGTGAATTTTCCTGAGAAACTATATCAAGTTTTTCTTTTGAATATATTGCACTTATTTTATTAATTTTTTCCAATGATACATCATTATCTTCTTTTGCTTTTTTAACTTCTTCTATTTTAGCAACCAAATCGTTACGGGCTATTTCGATACCCTGTATATCATTTATTATTACATTATAGTTGGATATCTCAACATATAAATTCTCATATTTTTCATATTCTTTTTTCTTTGATACACCATTTGCTGTAAGCCCATTTGCTGTTTCTTTTAGATTATCTTTGTCTTTAGATAATTCAGTCATCTTTTTTCCAAGATCGACTACCTGAATTTCTAAATGCTTTATATCATCGTCTTTTTCGGCTTTTAGCTTCTCAAGTATATTTTTTAATTCATCGGCATCTTTGGAATATTTTTCAACATCGCTTTGTGCTGAAATACACTTGGTCTGTGCTTCTTTTAACTCTTTTTTATTTTTATCCTTGTATTTATCAATATGTAAGGTAAGAACTGATTCGATCAACTGCCGTTTGTCTTTAGGGGTCATATCGATTATGGGGGTGGTTTGAATGGTATTTAAAGAGATAATATTTTCGAAAATATTCTTATTGAATCCCAACACTTCCATCTCAAGCTGTTTCTGAGTGATTCCAGACGATTTATTTTGGGACACCTTATTCAATATGATTTCAGTTTTAACCCCTCCACTGTTGGTCATTTCACGTTTGATGATGTAATTATCGGTTATGGTAGTATTATCAACTCCGCTAGATATTCTATCGAAATTTATCTCAGCTTTTAACTTTGATTTGTTTGCGTTATTTTTCAAATCAATTATTTTATCAACATCACGAAATTGCCTTTTAAACCAGACAAACGATAACGCATCTATGTTAACCGATTTACCAGCACCAACTGGCCCTCTTATCCACGTTAAACCTTCTAAAAAAGGGAACTCATTTACATTGTTCCCATAGGATAAAAAATTCGAGTATGTTAAACTATTAATTCTTATTTCGTGCATAACTTACATATTGTCCAGCATTTCACTTTCAGGTTGTGGTTCTGCAAGAGGATCGTCAAATACACCGCCCAACTTTTCAAACGTTCTTTCTGTTTTCATTACAGAATTTTCCTCTCCCCCATCATTATTAAATATACTTGGGTCAAAAATATTGGGATTGTTTTCAACGCTCTCTAATGCATGTACAGCATAGAAACCCAATTGTTTTAGGTTGTTAATCTCATCTTCCATTTTTTCAGTAACAGCAAGCTCATATAAAGATTTTTCATCTCCCAAAGAGGGTTTAGAATCGTCAAATTGTTTACATAATAATCTTTGTATATGAGTTGGAATAAAACTCAAATCAATCAATTTTTTATTTCTGTTATATTGGTTATCCCACCCTTCACTTTGGGCTTTCTGTAAACAATTACCAATTGATTCATACAATTTAGTTGCACCTTTTTCTCCCAATTGTGTTTTTTTATTGGGTAAGGCCATACCGTTTATGTTATCTGAACTATCACCCGATAAAACTTTTATCTCAAGCATGTCTTTGGGTCTAGTGCATTCAGTGAATTCATCTGCCCTATGATTATATAATTTTAAATTAGGCTGATCTAGTAATTGCTTCATGTCACCATCGCCGGAAACCAAGATAATAGAATCATATTTATCCTTCCAATATCTGGAACCTACATAGATAATATCATCCCCTTCACAATCTTTTCTACCAATTACATGGCTTCTAAAAACTTTTGATACTTTTTGCGTAAATTCTTCTTTATAATCTTTCCACTCTTTTTTATCTACCATAAACGGCCAAAATGCTTTAGCCCGTTGGCCTTTATACCTCGGCAATACATTATCCCAAAATAATTTTTGGATTCTTTCAGGTAACTCCGTAATTTTCTTTTGCTTACCAGTTAATAAAGACTGATCTACTATGGGATCGCATTTTTGAAAATCAATTTCACCCTCTTTTTTGTAAAATTTGTAAAGAAAATTATCAAACTTAACATAATATCCACTAGAATCGTAAAATACGGTACAATTATTATTGTAATAATCCTTAACATAATCATTTCTCCATACATTATTACCTTCTAAGGTAAGCAATATATCTCTTGGATTGAACAATCTTACATATTTTATCAATTTACTTACCATACCAGTTCTCCAAGCGTACAATTCATCTTCTGGAGTACTAATATCGAAATAAGTTGTGGTCTTCTTTTTAGAAACCAACGCAAATAATTGGTGATAAGACAAACTGGCCCAATCAATTATTAATAAACGATTTTTAGAATATGGGTATGATTTCAGTGGGTTGTAATAATCTGGCATGGTAAAAATATAAATTATTTTTGAAATAAAGGGGTTTTCATTACACAGATTTTTTAATCAATTTTGTTTCAACTATCGATGTGGATTTTTTATCAGATTGTTGTTCCAAAAAAGCAACCGTCCCCTCATCCAAATACCCCGCACCCAAGTGTTCATAAATTATATGGTTTCTTAGTGTTTCTGCCATCCAGAACGCATCACACATATCAGAATGGGGTTCTTCGTATTGGCGTAAATCTTTGAAGCCTTCCGGGTATAAATGGGGAAATTCTTTTTTAAACATCTCACACATGGTTACCTTTTCCGCATTACCATCGCCTGTAGCGAACCGTTTTACCATCCGGGGAGCGTAAATCATTATTCCTTTCCCCTGCTCATAAAACATTTTTTTCATCCCACCAATGTATTCCCCTAACTGGAAAATAGCACGAGTGGCAGATGAAGAATAAGAATACCCTTCAAATGCGACATATTTGACATTATGCATGCATTTGTGTATAACTTCATATCCCAAATTTTGTCTTTCAAATAAATTCAACTTTGAATAATTAGTACCTACGTGGAAAACTTCAAAGTTTTCTCCCTTAATACAACGTTTTTTCACCTTGTTGTAACCATGGAATTTAATTTTGATAACTTCGTAGTTATCATCCAGTGTCATTATACATTTTCCCGAAGAGTCGATTGAGGGGTCTATTCCAGCTATTTGCATATCCTTTCATAAAATATAAACTATTAATGAACGATAACTAAATATTGTTATGAAAATAGATAGCTTGATACATCCTAAAGTTGATATTTATAATAGTGTGTTATAACATTACAAACATAGAAAAAATAGATTATGATGAGAATTTATATGATGGAACAAAGCATGGTAGTTCTATTGATTGGGAGAAAGTAAAAGAAACTAAGACATATAGGCGTTCGTTGAATCGTGTTAATTTTGCAACTGGTTTATTATATAATGAAGATTATTTATACATATCCCTTGGCGTTAATGACGTAATAACTAAAATTGCAACAATTAGGAAAGAGAAATTGGATAAATTTATAAAATAATTTATTAACGTGTATAAACTCATTATATAAATTCAATTGAGGTTATTATGGATGGTTTTTCAACTAAACAAGACAAAGACGTAATGGATACATTAAAACTTGCTAAGGCTAAATTAAAAAAACAAAATATCAATACGTTAAATCCAAGAAAAATAAATATTATCAACGAACAACATAAAGTTGCTGATAACCAGACAGCTATATTGGGGTAATAAGGCTTCGAAGGCTACTAATTATAAGTCGAATTGAGTCTGTTGCGCTAAAGTAACTTTCTTTGTATTTGTATTTGTATTTGTAGGTGTCTTTTTCTTTTTACCTTTGGCCTTTTTCTTTTTAGCCTTTTCAAGTGCTTCTTCCTTTTTCACTTTTTTTCGATTTTCCAAGTCATCGGGGTTAACACTAGCTTCGTATATTCCTTCAAGTGAAAATTCTGTTACCGGAAGCCTCTGGTCTATGTAATACGTGTTTCTTGTGTTCCAATGTTGAACAGAATAATTCTCCATTAACGTGGGAAAATTACCAGCCCTTGGCTTTGTCATATAACTACAATCATCATATATATCAAATACAGTAGACATTGCCTTATCGGGATGTGCTCTAGCAATTCTTCCCATTGCCTGTACGATGTAATACATTGACTTTGCATATTCGACAAATACTAAATTATGGAGAAGTTCAATATTAACCCCCTGTCTCATCGTTCCATACGTTGCTAATATTATTCTTCCCGACTCTCGCAAGTCAACCCGCATTTCTTCTCTTTTTGCAACAGGGACTATTCCTGTAATAACATGGTATTTAAATTCGGGGTGTTCTTTTTTTAAGTACTCATGCATTTGGTTAAGGGTATCGATTTTTTTAAAGAGAAGTAAAGAGTTTTGGTTAGTGCCTAATTTCTTTGCATTGATCAATATATCAATGACTTTTTTCCTACTCCCATTGTTGGTAAGTAGATAATATTCAGGGTCAAATTTTTGTCTACAGATAAAAGGTCTTATTTCCTTATTATAGGGTATTTTTATACCATGAATTTCCATAGGTGGTAATAGACCTAATGTGATTAATTCATGTAGTCGCACTACTTCTTCTTTCCTACCAAGCGCACCTTCAATCCATGCCGATTCTATACCTTCATCCGGTAGCGTACCTGATAATCCTATTTTAAAATCAGTTGCATTATGACATTGACCTAACACATCCCTTAAAATTTCCCCACGTACACTGTGAGCTTCATCAACCATTATGGCAGTAAAGGAATTAAAAAATTTCTTTGCCTTTGCTCTAATGTCTTTACAGTTAGGACAATTTTTTGGCCTGTTTTTTTTCACCCTTATTTTTTTACAATCAGGGCATTCCTTAGCACGTTTATGTTGAAGGCTTTGCCATGTAGAGATGGTAATTTCCTTGTGCATCGTTTCTTCACCAAGATTCAACTCTTCCAATTGTCTTTTTTGTTTTGCTGTTAATTTATCCTTGGATGCGCTGTAAACTAAAGTGCAATGATCCTTTGCTTCCTTCCAACTATAATCAATTGAAAAATCATTGAATAATTGTTTTACCAATCCAGAGGAAGGGGTGATAATCAGTACCTTTCTTTTTTCATCCTCCATTAAATATCTTGCCATAACCATTATGGTAAGTGATTTACCAGAAGAAGTGCAAGCCATTAAAGATATGCGCCTACCGTTAAGACCTCTCTCGATGGTTCTTATTTGATGGTCGTATGGAGTTATCTTTACCTTTTTTACACCATGAAACAATTTTAATTTATCACAATATTTCTTTATTACTTCTTGTGTTAATCCTACTTCCCCATTTGGGTTTGAAAATATTTTTCGTATTTTATCAGAAACTCCAACTTTAACTTGTGGGTATGAGTCCCTTAAGTAATTAACGGTTTTAGGTATTAACCCAATAGGGATGGTGCGCTTTCTTTGGTTAAATACATGTTCATTACCATCATGGAAGCCCTGTTTGAATTCCCATGCGTATTTAACCTTTGTATTTTCATATGTTAGTTTTCTGTAAAGGAAAGCAAGTAGTTCGTTCTCACTTTGCTTATCAATAGCATTTATGACAACTAAACTATCATTTTCATTATATTGGTCGAAAATAACTGACGCATCCATAATTTAAAATATAAATTATAGCAGGTTAAATCAATCGTTTTTGTGAAATTATCGGCCTAATAATTCCTCTGGATCATCAGAAACTTTAGAATCTTCCGAATCTTTGTCCTTTTCCAGTTTCTTTTTTTCGTCACGTTCTATATTTTCATCTTCAATGATATCCCCTGTTTCGTCTTCTTTTTCTATGACGGTTTCATTTCTATCGCTGATTATATCCTCGGTTTCATCTTCCGGTTCCACTTCTTCGGCTTCAATGTTTTCGTCCTCAATGACTTCTTCGGTTTCTTCAGCGGGAACATCTTCGATTTCATGTTCGGTTGATATGTTTTCCTCATCTACAATATCTTCTGCGCCAAGATTTTCCTGATTCTTATCTAATTCTTCAGCAGCACTAATCAACGGGTCGATAATAGCTTTTTTCAATTCATCAGAGACCTCGACTAAATTTTTATCTTTTTCCAATTCAGGGGTTCCATCTTCTGCATCTTTTGTTGCTTTATCAGTGACTTCAATTTCAATATTGTATTTTTTAGCATCAGACATTATTTTACTTGCGTTACCCGGAAACCAAGTAGCAACTGCTATCAAATGTTTGCATAACACATGCTTTCTTTCTGGATCTCGTACATCCGGTGCTAAATTATTTCCAACGCTGGTTGGTTCGCCAGCATAACCACTGTTTTTGTTTAAAGCTAAATTACCTTTATGACCGCCCGATGGGCCTAAATTATATTTGGCACCACCATAATAAAAATCTGGACATGTACAATGAACTCTAACATCACTTGTGGCAAAAACTTCCGCAAAACGTTTCATGTTCCATTTTTCTTTTGCGATGGTAAACAAACCACCGTTCAAGTTAACTTTAATTTCAACAACAACTAAATAATCATTACCTTTCTTACCAACGTTTTTTCTTGATGACTGACTTGGCACCTTCCAATTAGTTCTGGCGTGTCCATCCGGGGCTTGATCCAATCCTTGATAAAAAACAGTTATGGAAGAAGCACGGGATTTTCTTGCTGCATCAGATGAGCTTTTCAATGAAGGGAAAGAATCCTCTAATAAGGGATACATTTTCTCTGCATTAATAATTAATCGTTTAATATTTATCATTATCTATCTTTGAAGAAAAAGTTAAGCACGTCTGGTGTCATATTGAACAAGTAAGGATGTTCTTGGTTGGGTTTTTGTAAAGCAATGGCGTATTTATTTCTGGCTACCTGCATAACTCCTATTTCCAAATTATCAATGGTAGATTCTATTGGGATGAATTTATATTTAATAGTTTTACCACTTTTCAATTTTTTCCCTTCTAATTCAACTGGTTCTTTTCCCTTGTCATCCATTCTTTCATAAAGTGCATTTACGAAACCCTTTAGGTTGGGTGATTTAAATTTATTTAGTTTGGGATTATAACAAGTAATGCGGTTCCCTGTAGTTCCGGTCATTAAATATTTTTCAATGCAATAAATTGGTCTGATTTCAACCATTCTCCATTTAGCAATGGGGGACTTTAAAATCAGATTTACTTCTTCTTCCTTGAACATATCTGAGATTGAAGCTTTTCCCTGCTCATCTATACCCATGAAATTTTCATCAAATATAATTGTTTTCATGCCCAAATCAGTTGCAAATTTGATAGGTGTCTTGGTTTTTTTCTCGTCTTTATTGTTTTTCCCCATTTTAATCTGAAACGACTTGTTATCCGAACCTTCTTCCTTTTTGATGGTTGGTAAAGTTCCTACACCGCCTTCCCGTACTTCCTTTTCAAGGTCAATCACACTTGGCGCATCGGTGCTTTCGTATTCCAACAAACTTTCAATCAAAGCATCTTTGGTTATTTTGTTAGAAATTTTAATGTTTCTGGGTTTCCCCTGTTTCAGGGATTCTATGATTTTGTCTTTATTTAGCATAATTTATAATAAAAGATATATTTAATAGAGTTTATATCCAATCCAAAAAGGGAAAACATAAATGGTATTCCCTATTCCCAAATTCTTAGGAACCCAAACCGAAAAGAGAAAAAGAAAAATAAAAAAACCTACTTTCTGAATTAAATAATTTAAATTTCTTTGTAATGAATATTGATAAGAGCAAGATAAAGCCAATTATAAAACTCCCTAAAAAATTCAAGGATGAGCTTGAACGTTGTTTAAAGTATAACTCACCTAACTTTCCTTTTAAGTATAATATTGATTATTTCTTATTTATTGCCAGCAAGATTATTTATCTAAATTCTTTTTCTAAATTCAAAAACCTAAAAAAAGTCCCTATTTCATCAAAAATCATAAGAATGGAGTTAGGTAAGCACTATAAGCGTTATCTTGAGTATCTGCTTGAATTTAAATTTATCAATACTGATAATTATTATATTGTGGGTAAAAATAAAACTGATGGTAAGTGTAAATGTTATGGTTTGCATAAAAGGTACAATGATGATAAGGTTGTCAATTACGAAATTGTTAAACCTTCATTACTTAAAAAAATGTTGAAGTGGCAAAATGACAAATTTGGTAAAATGAGAAATGATGAGCTATTAGGCCACTTATATGACATGATGAGAACTTTTAAGGTAGATATCAGGGGAGCTAAAGAATATTTAGACAATGAAGTTAAAAATAAAAGACTCAGTAAAAGAAAAGCTCGATTAGAATTGGACAAATGTGAAAGAATCAACGGTGATGATGTTCATTCTTTATTTTTGACAAGGGATCGTTTTGGTCGGGTACATACCAATTTCACGAATATATCAAGGCATATCCGTGAAAATTTCCTTATCTCAGAAAATGGTGAAAAATTAGTTCAATTGGATGTTATTTCTTGTCAACCAGCACTACTTTACACATTATTTAAAAATTATTTAAATAAAATATTAGATGAATCGGGTAAGTATAGAGAAGATGAATTTTACATGTCCCCTTTTGAAATAACTCCAAATGCTGAAGATGTAAGGGATAAATATGTAAATCGGAACAATTCTTATTCCGGTGAACATATTTATAAAAATAGTTTTAACCCCACTATCAAGAGTTTTGGGTTTAAATCATACTCCGATATGAGCCGGGAAGCAATAGATGAATTAGGGCGTTATAAAATAATTTTAAAATCTGGTTTGTATGAGTTTTTTCAAGATAGGATGGATTTTTATTTTTCTGAGGAAAAAACAAGGGATGAGATCAAAAAGGAATGGATCACTCATGTATTTGGTAGGAACAATGTTAAATACAATGAAAAAATGCAATCTATTTGGGAAATTGAATTTCCATTATTGACAAAAATATTAACGCATTTTAAAAAAGGTGATCATAAATCGTTAGCCCATGAATTGCAGCGGAAAGAATCCAATATCATTTATAATAAATTATGCCCAACCATGAATAAAAATAAGATTGATTATTTTACTGTACATGATTGTATTGTCGTAAAGGAATCTGATGCTGATTTCACGTATGATACATTTGAAGAAATATTGAATGAAAATGGTGTAGTGACAGGGGTTTCATTATAACGTAGGAGATTTACATGGATAATCGTTATAGAACATACGGTAGATTGAGAAATAATAAATTACCCTGTAGAATGGGAATGGGTGTCGGTGTTTCCGATTTCATTACTTTTGGTAAAGTGGATAACTCAAGAAACGGCCCATATAAATATCCTATTGATAATTATAAAACTTTAATGGATTTTCATTTTAAAATAGAAGGTGTGTATTTTAAAAATGGTCATCTTAGTTACCTACATGATGTAGGTAATAAAACCAAGCATAATATTTTAATGGAACAATTTCTTAATGAAACAGGTGAATATGAAGGTAGTTCGGGATTATCAAATATAAAAGCACTTGCAGCTAGTTGGGTAAAACATCATCCTAACGAAGAACCTGTATTTGAAATTGCCAACGAACCAAATCTTTTCCCTTACATGTCACCCGCCTTATATGCAGTATATTATATAAAATGGTGGGATTATATTAAAAGTGCTTTTCCAAATGCTAAAATAATGAATGGTGGTTTATTTGTTTTGGATAAATTACCTGATGCTATAAAATCAAATATGAAATTTTTAGGCATAACATATCACGGTGCTGCTGAATATTATAAAACTTTTATCGAAGTTTTAAAATCAGTCGATGAAAAATATGTACCTGATTATTTGAATCTTCATTTTTATCCATACATCCATACAAATGGTGATTATAAGGTAGAAAACCATGTATTACATTTAAGTTACATCATGAAAGAATTAAAGGGCTTGTATAAGGAAGATGTATGGTTAACGGAATTCGGTAACATAAATCCTTTGGATTCAATCAGTACATATACACTTATTTCTACGATGGTGTATAAATTAGAGTTAACTAACATAAAAAGGTGGTATTTTTTCCATGTTAGGGGTATGGATTCTAATTTAAAATTGGTAAAGGAAGTCGGTGGTAAATATTATAAAAAGATTTTAATAGCGTGGTATATTACGTTATGTTTTCTCAAAATTCCTATGTTATCACCTGTGCGATATGTTACTGATACAATTCTAAAATTTTTCAAACTTCCCCCAATTAAAGATATTAGTTTCATCATTAAATTGGTCAAGGATTATGTTGATAATAGCCCTCAACAAATACTTGAAGATTATTTGGGGGAATTAACTGAAGTAGGGAAATTGTATTTGTCAAAAGCAGGAGTATCGTTAGATTCATAGTAATTTTAATCTATTTTTATATGAAAATAGGTTAAAGTTATGAATAAAAAAATATTAGGATTAGTTGAATCAATAGACGATAAAAATAAAATCGTTAATTTTTTAGGTTATGGTGAGTATCTAGGTCAGTTTCCCAAACCCATTGAGGACTTTGATGACATGACTGCCGAAACACCTAAAGTCAAACTGGACAACGGTAAAGAAGTATGGTGTGATGAAGTTTCTTTTTATTCTGAAAAATCATCTATGGAGTTTACAATAGCTGATTATAAAAATAGGGGCTATACAATAAATGTAGTATAATGGATATCATAATCCCCCATTTTAATGCTAACCAATATCGGGAAAGAAATTTAAAATTCACACTCGATTATTATTCTAAAAATAGTCCTGATACCCATATATATTTAACGGAACAAGTTAAAAGTGATGCTGAAACATCTGAAGTTAAACCGATAAAGGAGAATGTATCTCATGTAAAACTTTTTACATCTGATGAACATTTTCGTAAATCATCGCTTATTAATCTTGCCATGAGTGTTTCTCAAAATAATATAATTATGATGGTTGATAATGATTGCATTTTAGGAGTTGATGAGCTTAAGAATGCAGAAAAAAATTTTAAAGGACATGATATATTTTTTCCATATACCGATATTAATTTTTTAAACGAAGGCCATACAAGACAACTTATTAGAACCGGAAAATTTAAGCAACGTAAACAACCTTTCAGATTACACATGAACAGGTATACTGGCGGGGTTGTTATGTTTAGTAAGCTTTTATTTCACACCGTTGGCGGGTTTGATGATGAAATAAAAGGATGGGGAAAAGAAGACGATGCTTTTCTTACTAAATGTAAAAGGGTAGCAGCTAAAATAGGTAGGCCGGATGGTGAACATATCTTATTACATCTTTTTCATCCCCCTATGGGTATTGTGAAGTATGCTAAGAAGCCTAGATTTATATTGAATAGTGAAATGCTTGCAGTTCTTAAAAGGATGACCGAAGAAGATTTTTTATTGTATCTGGAAAGAAAGAAAAACGGGTATGGTGAGATGTTGGCTAGTTTTGTTAAAAACTATAAAAGAAATGGAAAGTTAGAAATATCAACCTCTGTCAGGTGCGGGGGTGGAGAGATCACTTTCGATACAAGTGCTTATGATGTTTTACCGGATGAAAACGGGAATATTGGAATAGAAGAAGTATTAAAGGCTGCTTACAATGACGATGGACTAGAAACTCTCAAGTTTACACTTAACTTAATAGATATATATTGTAAAAGACCAAATATCAAAGAACAAAAAATAATTAACAAATATAAAAATTTTATTAAAATGCAATAGCCTATTTCTGTAAGTGTGCTACGCATCACATCCTTATTATGACTGTGATCATTATCACCATATTTTTTTTTGTAATGATTTATATTTCTTAATTAAACAGATGTTCAATTAAATAAGGAATTTATTATGAGAAAAAGTGGTGTAGATTTAAGATTCTTAGGTACAGGTTCAGCATTTTGTTTGGATAATTATCAGTCCAATATGCTCATTGAGTGTAATGATAAAAGGCTTATGATAGATTGTGGCGGTGATGCTAGACGTGCATTACAGGGATTAACATATAAGGATATTGATGCAATTTATGTTAGTCATTTACACAATGACCATACGGGTGGAATAGAGTGTATGGCATTTTCATCATATTTTGATCCAACTAAGAAGCCTATAAAATTAATTGGGGAAACTAAGTTAATTGATGAATTGTGGGATACGGTACTTCGTGGTGGTCTAGCATCCATACAGGGAAAACGAGTGGGTATAGATGATTACTTTGATGTGATACGTGTACCTAGAAATAGTAGTTTTACTTGGG
>Ga0307377_10006484_pt1 | contig 12244 bp, 16 predicted proteins | sample TR3MG_FD_202535 | JGI IMG/M metagenome (GOLD analysis project Ga0307377, IMG submission 202535) | Soil microbial communities from Risofladan, Vaasa, Finland - TR-3 | ecosystem: Environmental > Terrestrial > Soil > Coastal area > Acid sulfate soil | place: Finland: Risofladan, Vaasa | collected...
ATAATATTATGAAATTAGCAAAAACAGCAAGTGGAAAGACAACGATTAAGATGTCTCGCAAAGAGTGGACGGATTTAGGTAAGAAAGCTGGATGGATGAAGAAGGCTGATAGTGAAGATTTTAGACAAGAGGAACAGAGAAGGAAGTCTCTTGCTGCCCATTTAGAAGTGATAATTGGACGCTGGAGGAATTCTCTTGACACCGAGCAAAAGGCCCAAAGCATGCTGGCACCTAATGGACAGCCATCTAAATATATAAGTGGACTTTTACGTGACGCAAAAACTATTGAAAAATATGATGATACAATTCTTGATTCCCAAGATAGGGGTGAACTTAGGTTAGTAAACTGCGCAGCATATAACAGTCTCATATATACGTGTGAGCAGGTTTTAAGTGGAAACACTAGAGACCTACAGTATCTACCTGATAAGGCAAACCGTTTCTTTATATGGATGGAAGAATTAGCCCAAGAGATAAGACAAAGTCAAAGATACCAAGGGATCACACAAAACTATTAACAAAAAAGCCATTAAACAGACTTTCCAATGCCCAGCATGGCTTTTTAATCATGCATGCCTGATACTTTCATCCTTTAGAAGAAATAGCAGAAGAATATGGTGTCAGTAAAAACGCAATGAAAAAATTTATGACGGACAACAAAATCCTTTAGACACTCTTTCCAAAATCATCTATTGACTTTTTAATTGTCAATGATTGATACTTCCTGCCTTTGTAGAAGCCGTGCTCAATTACAGCATGTAAAACATCTTCCATTGTGCTAATAACTCGAACTTTCGATGTACAATCATCGTATTCCTTTCTTATCGTCCACTCCCGACTCGAATACCCAATCCAAACTTTTAATTTGACATCAGTTGTGGACTCAAAAATAAAATACCTTGGGTTGTATGATCCGACCAATAATTTAAACCCTAGTGATTCTAATCTTTTCCCAGTTATTTTCTTTTTCATGATATTCCTCGCAATTAGTTATAAATTACCTTTAAATTACCTTTACCGCCCCTACACTATACTCGACTCCGTATTCCATCCAGTTATCTTTTAAACCTTGGTCCAACAAACCATCAGGGCATGGGAACTCATAAACCATAGATGAATCTATAGGAATGCCATAATTAGCGGCATCATCTTGTAGTACTTGTCGATACTCTTCTGCTCTTTGGTGGCTGTGAAACGCTCCAAAAACCCAGATCCTATGGTCGTCATACTCTCCCGTCTCCCCATACAATAGAAAAGTCTTATTCGCGTTTTCTAATATAACAGTACCTACTGGCATTGTTCAACACTCAAATATAAGGATTTGTCCATGACTTCACCATTTCATGTAGGCATTCGGTTTGATCTTCGACTGAGTACCTAATCTGTTTCAGGTTGTCAGAACAATTTAAATAAACGCTAACGGCCCTTTCCAGGACTTTCGTCTTTAGCTCCGCGTTCGCATACTTCTTCTTGTTATGGCTTACTATATAGTCTCTAGCATATGCTATCATCATATCGGCCATGAACGGCATTGGGATTACTTCTCCCCTTTTGACGGCTTTACTTGCGGTTTTAGTTTTTGGCGAATCAATCTCTAAATAGTGTTCTGGCAATCCGATCTTCCTAGTCATAAACTCTTTTAAGTTATCTTCATCGTTTAACTTGATCGAAAGATTCTTTTTTTGTGGAGCTGGTATCTGATCATTATGCCAGATGCAAGAGGGAAACCTGCCCATACCAAGGATCTCGTTCCTTATCGAAGTCCAATCCAAACCTTGACTGTAAAGATGACAGATCACAAGGTGCCATCTAGCCTTATTGACTATTATTTGTGCCAACACATTTGCGTTAACTCCCAAATGAACATAGTTCTCCAACGAAGAAATCGCTGCGGTATAGTCCTTGTCCAAATCGTTACCGAACTTGTAAAGTACCGCTTCTTTGGACGATGGGAAGGTGTTGTCCAAAATAAATTCTTTGGTAACTTTCTGTGGAGATGTTAGGCAGATCTTATTCACCTCTGACGAGAGCATGGACCTGTTCTTGCCAACTAAATCAACAAATATCTTCGCCGCGACATTGTCAATTTGACGTTTCCTTTTGTCAAAAAGATCTTGAACATACTTAGTCGAATCCCTAATGTCATTCTCAGCGAAATCGCCACCATTATTAACGAGAACAAACCCTTGGTTCTTTTTTAGCTCATTAATCCATTCTTGCCAAGTTTTGTTGATCCCTGTTTTGGGATCAAGCTTTATAGCTCCAGTGGAATCCCAAATTACAAACTTAAGATGGTCAGATGACGCTTGGACTAGATCAACAATAAAAGATCTGACCTCTTTTCTGTTCGGCAGTTCAGTAATCAATACTACTTTCTTAGTGTACCCAAACTGTTGAAATCCAGCAGCCATACGTATTTCATCACAAGACTGCTTATCGGCTGACACCGTCTCCCAATAGTGAGTTTTATACTTGTTCTTGGCTTTAACTACAGTATCTTTGCCAAGTTTGGCGTCACCAATTATCAATACTGGTGATGGCATATCGCTCATTGATCAGGTTCCTTTGGTCTTTCAGGTCTACGGCCCCAACCCCATCTAGAGTAGTATTCGTAATAATTATAGCATCTGTATTCAGGATGTATAAGAATCATCAAAATAACACAAACAAAAAAATGCAGAATATATAAAGCCCATACGAATGGAACAGTCAGTACAATTAGAAACCTCCTCCAAGGAGTCGGATTCATTGCCTTCTCTATCTCTTCATCAGTTACATGGTCTGACCAAAAGCTCATGGCTTAATCCTTGTCGAAGAAGTGTGCGTACTTGACATTGTCGATTACCATTGAGTAGTATTCGAGATTCGGATCTTCTTCGCTTACAACCTTGACAGAGCGAAGGTCATCGGGAACCATGAAGCTTACATCGTCATCTTTAATGATCTTCGCAACTTCCATGATGTGCTTCACTCCCCAAACCGCTTTAATGTCTTTCACCAATTTATTCACGGGAGCATTAGAAATATTTGGGGCTTTCCCACTTTCTGATATTGCGTGGATGATAACAGAATCACCTTTGTCGTCGTCCTTGTTGAAGTCGAATAAGACCATTTCTTTGTTCACCAAAGAAGCAGAAACGAGTCGGTTAGTCAGTATCCCTTTTGGAATGCTTCCAAGATTCTTATAGGTCTTGGACATTAACATCGCCACGGTTGGGAACTTATCGAACATCTTCGGGTCAACTGTTGCCATACGGATATTCCAATCACCAACCGATAAATAGACTTTGCTTTTGCTTTTGTCGTAAGAGACTAATACTTCTGAGCCTTCAGCGATCTTGGACACTCCTCTAAGGAAGACTGAGGGGATAAGGACTTTCTGCCCATATTCCGTTGTTCCGTTGTCGGTTTTAGTTTCAGTAAAAAACTTTTCATCAACTTCGGTGGCTTGATCAAGATAATATATAGAACAACGATGACAGTCTGACGCTGCCATATAAACCTTTCCCTTATATCGTTCAATTACGATACTGTCAAAAACGTGCTCGTAATCCTTTGGCTGAGAAGAAAATGCGACATTCTTGAGCGCTTCCGTCAACTGTATAGTGGGGATCTGAACAACCTTATCAGGTGCTTGACTAAAATCGACAGATTTCATCTGATCTGGATCATAACAATCCAAATTCCACTTATTCCCTGTCTTAGAATCATCTCTGGAAACCAACTTTAGGGTTCCAATCTTTTTAACAGACAATGACTGCCCACTTCCATAATCTGTGCTACCATCCCCGTCCTTAATTATTTCTGGAACTTTCAGCTTGGTGAGAGTCAAGGCGATCTTTGACTTAGTCTGCTTAGAAGCCCAACCGTAGATCTCTTTAGCAGGAACCAAGGCTATCCCCTCTTCCTTAACTTCAATCCCATTTTCTTTGGTGGACTTAATAGACCATTTCGTTGCAAGGAGACTTGTCCCTGATTCAATGGTGAACTCATCCTTCCCAGCCGTAATTTTTACGGATTGTATGAGTTTATGGAAACTACTGGTATCCCCTTGGGCCTCGTCGGATAAAGCGGCCATTGCGCCTCTTTCCAAGGCACTAATTAGCACCTTCTGATCTATTGCAAGCTTCATTGATTTACTCCTGGTATGGTACTTAGTTGACTAAGAAAAAGCATGGGTAGAGATTCCTTCTCTCAACAAAAGAATCGCCATCATAGAGACGACTAAAATTTAGGCTTTGAAAATATAGTTTGATCTCGTTTTCCATCTCTTTCCCATGAATTGAAAGATTACTCTCATAGTCTTTAACTATAATCGATTTTATCGGATTTGCAAGGTTTATGTCCAAATCTTTTTTCATAACTCGGTTATAGGTTAAAACAACAACGTCATCATAATTGCTCTCGATATAGTTAATCTCATGTTCAACAATTGCCACCGCACCAAAAGTTCGACAACTGTGCATTATCGCGAGACAAATTTCGTTACTAGTAATTGTTCCGTCATTGTAACTAATCCTAACCAATCGGTTATGAGGAAGAGTATTACTATTAAGCTTTTTGGACAAAAAATTTCTACTGAGTTCAGCAAATGACTGAATAACGTCCCTATTGGGGAATGGGGTGTTTTCTAGTGGCTCTGCTATACTTGCTTTCATCTCTGCATAAAAAGAGGGAGACCCTCTGAACTCGATTCTTCTTTGAGTTTGGCCGCTTTCTTACGAATTCTCCACAAAGCGTTATCAACCGCCTTATTCCGTTTCACCTTCTCTTTGAATTCCAGTGAATTGTATTCTTCGCCCATTCTCTCAGTAATGTTTTTGCCAATCTCTTTATACGAAGCGTTAGTCAGATACTCCTCTAAAACCATCTTCTCAAAATCTGACAAAGAGTCCATCAAAGTCATCTTTGTGACCGATATGGCTTCCTTTTGTTCGGTCGCCTGATCAACTGGCAAATTATCATCTGGGATAAGATTAGCGAATGTATTGTTTGGCTGATCATCCCCAGGAGAGATTGGGCTATCCAAAGACACCGCTCGATTAATAGACTGATCTCTCTGCCTGTTTTTCGAGGCATTCAAAATCGTAATCAAATGTCTTCTAATGCACATTTTGGCGAAATTCAAAAAACTCATCCCCTTGCCCGTCTTAAAATTCGGTATCGCTTTGAATCTTAGTGCGATAAGAGATTCTTGATAGGTATCTGAATGATCCATTCCTCTTATGTAAGGAAACTGCTTCAGGACTACGTTAACTAAATAACTATGCATGTAAAGAAGTATTCTCTCATACTCATAGTCGCTCCTACTGCATGTAGGGTCCTTTTGTATGGTGATGACGATCTTGTCAAGCTCTTCCTGGACCTCTTTAGGTGTTCCAATTATCGGATTGCTAATTATTGGAATCTTAAAAAGGACATCCTCAACGAATGCTTCTTTTTTAGGCTTGTCTGACACCTTCTTTATATTATTCTTAAAACTACTTATAAACTCCATTTACACCTTCTATTGAGAAGGTATTGAAAATTCCGTTGTTGTTATTTCTGTTGTTGTAACCTTGCTGTGCATCGAACGAGTGTTGATTCCAAAACCAATCTCTTATTTATACTATATGTTAATTCTTTTTCAATTGTCGAAAACTCTTTCGACAAAGTGTTAAGTTGCGCAAGACCCATTTTCTTGCTTAGCCCTGATAGTTTTTTAATCTCATGATCAGGAAGATCGACAAGTCTAGTCTTTTCTCCCTGAAGTTTGATCATCAAAACCCCTCTAAACACCTCAGAAATCTCATACAAAAGACTTCTGATTTCTACTGATCCGACAATCATGTCGTTACATTGCTCCATAACCATTGAATAGTCTCCAGTGGTCATAGATTCCACAAGATCGTAAACGCCCTTGCGATCTGCTACTCCAAAGTACTTATAAACCGCTTCCTCAGTGACTTCCTTCTCTCCTGCGGCGGTTGAAATCTGTTCCAAGTAGCCAATAGCATCTCTCATGCTACCTCTACCCATCTTGGCGAGAGTGAACAAGGCCCCTTCCTCTACCTTAATGCCTTCTTCATCTGCAATATATTTAAGCCTCCCAGCAACATCTCCAGATGCAATCTTATTGAACATATGTCTTTGAGATCTGGAAAGAATAGTGTCAGGAATTTTATCAGGCTCTGTTGTGCAGAAAATAAATGTCAAATATTCTGGGGGTTCCTCAACAATTTTCAATAAAGAAGATATCGCCGTTGATGATAACTGATGACATTCATCTATCGTAAAGACCTTTTTTCTTAACTCTTGCGGACTCCATCTTGCGCTTTCAATCAAACGATTAATGTCGTCAACCCCTCTTTGTTTTGCACCATCCAACTCAACAACATCCATTGCCGCTCCATATGGAATCGTTTTGCACGCTCGACATTTGCCACACACTATTCCGTCTTGGACGTTATCACAGTTCAAAAGATTCGCTATGATCCTGGAAGATGATGTTTTGCCACACCCTTTGGTCCCGCACAAAAGATAGGCGTGAGCATATCGATCATATTTGGATGCTTGCTTAATTGTCTGAACAAAGTTCTTTTGTCCGACCAAGTCATCTAACTGTTGTGGTCTGTATTTAAGATATAGTGAATTCTTGCTCATTTAACCTTATCCTTGCTTAAGTTCTTATTATACCAATTATTATTACAATATAACAAAAAATAACGATTTAGCAAGGTCTGCAAGCAGGAATGCCGTCAGTTTTTTAAGTATAGGCGAATTAAACGATCTTTGAGAAGAACTTTTTATAATCTTCTTCTTGCAAATCGGCTATCACTATTTTATCTTTATCCTTGGCGGATAGGAGGGCAACATTAGTCCAATATCGTGAGCTGACCTTATATCCTTTTTGCCTCACCCTTTGGACTTCTTCATCGTTTAATTTTATTTTCATCAATGCTTCGCCAAAAACTTTGGCATGCTTATCAAGATGCTCAACATGATATCCCTGATCAATGTATTTTTGTACCTGATCTGAGCTGTCTCTTAAAATTCCGACTATTATTTTCATTTTTATGGTGTTCCTAATGCTTTTCCTACTCCAACGAATGGCAACGTATGAAGTAACGCTTTCAAACTTGAAGCTCTTTCAATTGGTTTATAAATTACGCAAAGAGTTTCGTCAAAATCATCTCCACAAGGATCTTCAATTTTTATCTTAATAGTGTCAAAAGTGGAATCATTATTAAGATCTTCGAAATCTATCCCTCTAATGTAGTAGACAATCGTTCCTGTAACACTTTGCATACCGACTCTGATCGTTTTTGGGAACAGGTCGCTAGTATTATTGGCTCCAGCAGTATAGATGGGCAGGCAACTGTTATTTACAGTAAAATTAAACATTTGTACAGGATTTGAGCTTGCAGACGTTATCTTGACTGCATCCCAAGTCAATAACTTCTGTGCCTCATCGTATGGATTAGATCCAACAGTTTCATCCATCAACCTACCCATGACATCAACTTGTATTGTGGCAATTTCTCCTGCACTAACAGAAAAGGTAAATGAGTTAACTTTACAAAACTCAAATGTTCTTTCAACATCATCACAGGCGTAGTTAAACCTTAGAGTGAAATCATCTCCAGATCTTGCTAAATCAAATGTTTTTTGTAAGTTTTCAACTGTTGCAGGAAAAGAAAAACCCCCTGTGCAAATTTTAGTCCCTGGTCTCCAGAAATACTTCTGAACGTTTAGAGCCCCTACATCGCCCTTAGTGCTTAAGCCAATTGGAACGCTATCTCTTAAACCTATTATGTGATCATAGAACTGGACTTCTTGCTTTACATTGACGTTAAAATTACTTACTCGGATCTTGAGGCCATCAACCTCGCATAGACCCATGTAACCGCCTTTTAGAGCCATTTAGAACACCTTATGCATCGAATCCTTCTATGGTGTCTGCTTCAGTGTATTTGCATTTGGGGTATTGGTTGCAACCATAGAAGAATGAATCTTGTTTTTTATTCTTTCTCTTTTGAAGGTAGCCTTTCCTTTTTGCCTTCTTGCAATCTGGACATGGCTTGCTTGTATCGACTTTTTTAGCTTCCTTGATTGTGAGCTTCCCATCTTCCCCAAGATTGAAAATAGTTTTGCATTCAGGATATCCGTCGCAAGCGTAAAAAACTCCGTACCTTCCGCCCTTTTCAACGATGTTCCCATTCTTACAAACAGAACACTTTGAGGAGCCAACAACTTTAGCTTCGGCACCTCTAGCTTCTTGTACCATAGACATCATCGTGTCATAAGTTTCTTGAACAACCTCAATATATGTCCTCTTCCCATCCTCTAGAACGTCTAGGCTACTTTCAAGTAGCGCGGTGTACTTAACATCCATAATAAAGTCTTTGAACTGATCACTAAGGTAATCTGAAACTCTAATCCCCAACTCTGTCGCTTCCAAAGTTCCTTTTTTATCTTTCTTTTTTACATATTCTCTATTTTGGATGTTCTCCATAATAGTAGGATAGGTAGATGGTCTTCCAACACCGTCTTCTTCCATCTTCTTAACAAGAGAACCCTCATTATATCTTGGAGGTGGTTTTGTGGTCCCTTTGGTTTTGATCAATTCTTTAAGATCCAAGACGTCATTTTCTGATACGTCAGGAAGAATGTTCTCTTTGGTATTAATGTGTCGATATACTTTCGACCATCCGTCAAATCGAACCGTCTGTCCTTTCGCAATAAGCTTCTTTTTGGAGCTGGTCTTAATATCATATGTTACTGTGTCAACAACCATTGGATTCATCTGACAAGCGATAAAACGTTCTCTGATTAGCTTATATAGGCGACTTTGATCTGAGGAGAGGTCGTTACCACTAAAAGAAACGTCTGTTGGCCTGATACATTCATGAGCTTCCTGCGAAGCAGCTTTCGCTTTCTTTTTGTAGAAGTTTGGTGTCGCTGGAAGATAACAATCGCCAGCCTTAGCCTTGATAAGTTTCCTAGCCTCCTCTACCGCTTCGGGAGCGATATTGTAAGAATCCGTGCGGATATACGTCGTAAATCCTTGTTCATAAAGCTTTTGTGCAACTTGTGCAGTCTTTTTAATTGGCCAATTAAAAATAGTTGAAGCTGTCGTTTGTAAAGATGATGTATCGAATGGAGGATAAGCTCCTACCTTCTTCTCCTTCCTATCAATCTTATCAACTGTATAGGTTGCCGTTTCTAGTGCTTTGTAGTCCTTCTCGACAACTTCTTCTGCTAGGTATCGATTATCCTTGTCCTTAGTGACAACTCTTGCCATAAAAGATCCTGACTTAGCCTTAAGGTCCGCGTCTATGTACCAAAAATCTGTTGGCTTAAACTCATTGATTTCTTTTTCTCTTTCTGCGACTATTTTAAGCGCAATGGACTGAACTCGCCCAGCAGATGTCTTAGAGGCGACTTTTTTCCAAAGCAAAGGAGAAATTGTGTATCCGATCAGCCTATCTAGAACCTGTCTCGCTTTTTGAGCATTGACAAGGTCATCATTAATCGGTCTTTTCTTTTCTAATGAAGCTAACACAGCCTTGGAGGTAATCTCCGTAAAGGTTACTCTTGTGCATTTCTTTTGGTCTCGCTGTGGCAAAATGTCAAACACGTGAAAAGCTATCGCCTCCCCCTCACGGTCAGCGTCCATAGCCAAGATAACTTCATCAGCTTTAGCCGCGAGAGTTTTTAAATTCTTTACAACATCGCCTTTTCCTTTTGAGATCTCAAACTTTGGTTCAAAACCACCTGCGATATCTATGTTCATCCCTTTGGCGGGGATACCTCTGATATGACCAACTGAAGCTGCCACATAATAATCTTTACCCAAAATTTTTCTAAGTTTTTCACATTTATTTGGACTTTCTACGATAAACAATTTCATGATATTTCTACTTGGTTTAAGTTTATTGGTTATGAATTATTATACAACAAAAAAAAGGTTATTCGACTACTGCGTTGGAAATAACAAACTATAACTTTTTGTAAAGGTGATGGAATGACATTATCAGACATGCTACAAATTTACGGAGCAGCTATCGTAACTCTTTCGGCTCTAGCAGCTTCTGTTAGATACCTAATATCTTCTAGAATAGAACCACTAGAATCGAAAATCGATGAACTTCGAAAAGGAGAAAAAGATATCGATACCGATATTACTTCGCTTAAAAAAGAGATGGTAAGCGATGTAAAGGAAATCTCGCAAGGAAACTATGAGTTTCGCTTAAAATATGAGCAATCCATACAAGAGTTGAGACTTCTCCTAGCTGAAAAATATACCTCAAAAGATGATCTTGAAAAAGAGATTCGGGCCATCAAAGAAAGAGTCACTCTTTGCAATGAACTCAAATCCATCCGTAGACATATTGAAGACATAAAAAGAGACAAAGAGGGAAGAAAATGAAGATTATGGTTCTAGAATGTGATCCTAACGAACAAACTGCTATATCAAAAATGCTAAACGGTTATGATGTTATATATGAAACAACAGTTACGAAAGCCATAAATCGACTAGGTCTGCAACATGTTGACTTCGCTCTTATAGATGCAGACTTCGAAAACACTATTTGTGACTGGCAAGAACTAACATCATTCTTGAATGCCCTTAATATCGATTACTCGATCTTCTCCTCTAACGGGAAGGTCGGGATAAGAAACGGAACTAAGATAGTTTCTATCTACGACCTTCCCGAAGAGATACCAGAAGAGATACCCGAAAAGATACCAAAAGAAAGAGTGACAGTTTAACTATCTTCTTCCTTTTCTTCGTCTTCATCTTCATCCAACCCTGGACGTAAATCAAGATCGAACTTAACAGGATCACCAGCAGTCAATGACGGAAGGTCCGCGCCTTCAGCATCCCAATCAAAACTGACCTGATCCAAAAGAATCTTAAACTCAACACAATCTGGTCTAATCAGCTTACCCTCATCAGCAGAAATTCTGAGCAACGCGTTCAAAATAGCCCACTCTCTTCTTGGAGTGTTCCACTCATTCCATCTCGCCCAGTAAAACTCGACAATAAAACGGGTTTTTACATTGTGCATCAAAAAAACTGCCTTCTCAGCGTTCTTGACGGAACGAACCTGAAAATCCTTTGATCTCTTTGTTGGCTCTTTGTTGTCAATACCAAGTACAGCGATCTGCGCTGGTCTTACTTGCCACAACACTTCAGGGTAACGCTCAACCAATGATTCGATGATCTCATTACCTTCCTTGATAACTGAATATGTTCTCTCAGCCATTGTTCTTCTCCTTATCTTGTTTCTTATCTTGCTTCTACTTTGACCCATTCACTTGGATCGATCTTAATAAAACTTCTTTCGTCTTCTGAGTCCGCTTGGTCATCATCAGATTTAATGAAGTCCATTTCCTCAAACACAAACCAATCCCCGACTTCTAATTCGTGAAATTGTTTCGTCAGCATTAAAGATGGCCCTTCCATTTTCCCAATGGTATAATCTAGTGGTCCAATTACTCCTATGTTAGACATATCTAAGATGTGCCTCCTTTGTATAAGTCCTTGCGACTGCCAACATCTCCTGTAGAGTATCCCAGTCATAAGGTTCAACACCTTTAGTAACTTTCATATCATACAATTTTTTAGTTGGGCGATATTGCTGAAGAACCCAACGTTCCTTCTTATTCATAATCTGCCCCAAATCATGAATCGTCTGCATATTTACGTAGGGTGGATACAATGTCGTTCGGACCTCATAGTCAAATTTGTAGCCCATCATCGCCTTGTGATCCCTAATGTATTGATGACTAGTCTTTACCTTGGCGAAAGAGTTATTATCGTTAATCAAATCTAGGAATTTGTAAGTCTCATGATTTGACGACTTAACATCTAACGCAACATAGTCCAGCTTTGGCAACAAGTCAAATAATCTGTCTGAAAAGATTCCATGTGTCGAAAGCCCGATCTTTAGCCTCTGGATTCTAAAATGATCAACAAGATCTTCAAGATTTTTGAGCATCAACGGTTCACCACCAGAAATCATAATCATCTCAGGCTTGTGATCTTTTATGAAGTTATCAACTTTGCTTAATGGAACTTCGTCCTCTTTCTTCATTTGGGACTTGGCCAAAACAGAGTTAAAACAAAATGGGCATTGTAAATTGCAACCTTGAATAAAAACTGAAGGTGCAAATACTTTAACTCCAGCTTCACTAGTCTTATTGAATCCGTAAATCTTTGGTATACTCATAATCCAAAATCCCCCCAGCTAAATTC
>Ga0307377_10006485_pt1 | contig 12242 bp, 17 predicted proteins | sample TR3MG_FD_202535 | JGI IMG/M metagenome (GOLD analysis project Ga0307377, IMG submission 202535) | Soil microbial communities from Risofladan, Vaasa, Finland - TR-3 | ecosystem: Environmental > Terrestrial > Soil > Coastal area > Acid sulfate soil | place: Finland: Risofladan, Vaasa | collected...
ATCATCTTTGCCGCACGCCGAGGGGAAGACTGGGAAGACCTCTGCCAAACAGGCCGCGCGGCCCTTGTCGAGTTGTACGCTGAACATACGCGCCCACCCATGCCGGCACTCACGCGAGCGAGAATCCGCGACCGGATGATAAATTGGATACAAGCTGAGTTTGGGACTGAACGAGCAGATGACGCCAGGTTCGGTGATTGTCCAGACTGGGAGCCCGCTGGAGAAGACGACTCGGAAGCACAGGCGCTCGCGAACATCGAGCGCGCTCGGGCGCTTGAGGGTATCACGGAACGGCAAGCTCGTGCCTTGCAGCGGCTCATAGAGGGCGACACCCTGCAAGACGCGGATCACAAAGCACTAATCCGGTATAGGCGAACACGCTCCCCGCTGAAAGCACGGGCCTAGCGCCGCGGAAACCTGTGGGTAGAGCGATTCGCCGCGTTATGCCACGAAGAAACACCTGTTTGACGTTGTAGCACTCGATCTTAGGCGATTCCAGACCGCAAGACTAGCTAGGACACCGGGGACATGAGCCAAGGAGTAGTCACACCGCCAGAGATAGCCGCTGAGATACAGGCGAGGCGAGGGGCTGGTGAGAGCCTGTCGCAGGTGGCTGAGCGCTACGCTATGAGCAAGCAGGGTGTCTCAGATATAGGCAAGGGGGAACATGGAGGGAGCCCCGCGAGGGTTAGTAGCTCCCTTCTGACGGTCAAAAAGCACGAAACCGCCTCAGAATACGAGGAATTGAGCCGTAAGGCACGCGAACAGGCTTACGAGACGATTGAGAAGGCCGGCCCCTATCAGGCGACCATGATCGCAGCCGTAGCCACCGACAAGGCCCTGCTGCTCCGTGGGGACGCCACAAGCCGCGTAGAGCACGTGAGGGACCTAGCCGAGGGCATAGACCGCCCCGGCGTGGCGGAGGCGCTTGTGCAGCTTGTGAGGGCCGCTCTACCCCCACAGGAGGACGCGCAGGACGCTGAGTATGTGGAGCTACCCGCTCTTCCCGCGGGTGAGCAGACAAGCGAGGGTGAGGGGCAGACAGATATACAGTGAGGGAACGAAGCCTCGTGGCTCCTGGGGCAGGGAGAGGGCGAAGAGGGCAGTTAGTGTCCGCTAATAGTGATTATGTTGATTGTGAACAAACTGTGAACATGGCGGGAGGGGAGAGGCAGGGGGGCCTGTGTGGAAGGGGACCATGCATAGGGGGTGGGGGGTCGCCCTGGGTATATAGGACATCCGAGAATGCGCGAAATCAAAAAGGGGATGCTTGGAGGCAACATGGACGCGAAGGCACTCATGGCGATAATTACCCGGGTGCTCGTCATCCCGGAGAACCCGGGGGATAGAGACTTTCTGATGGGTGTGGAGTCCACCCTTCACACTAGCGACCACGAAACGGTGGCGATACGATTTACGCTCTTGGCGGAGGGGTTGCGGAAACGTGCTGGCGTCTATGATGCCATTGCGAACGAGTTATGCGAGGCTCGTCGTGAGGCACCGGAGGCGTCGTGGGAGTCTGAGGGGTCGCGCCGTTTGACTGAGGATTGAGTGAGGAGCGCAGACAAAAAGGGATGAGCGACTTTAACGAATCCTTCCGGCTTCAACAATACCGTGATTGGCTCAAGGCACACGGATACAAGCGTGCATGGGTTCGGTGGGCTTCGCCGGAGGAGGAAGCGTTAGCGGCGCGGGTTGGGGTAAAGGAACGTGGGCCACGGATCACGTTACTTATCGGGGACGATGAGGGAGAGCGAGCGATGGAAGCCTCACAGCGGCTTCTGATGGAGATTGGGCCCGATCTGGAAGCAGGCGGGATGGTGGGCGAGATTCCAGGTGGGGTTATCTGGGGGGGAGTAATTGAGGGCGCTGGGGTGCCTACGGTCGTTCTGTTGATGCCGTAGAGAATGCGAGATTACAAAAAGGACCCCTCTGAGCAGGCGATGTCACCAAATGGCTAGCCATCACTGCCCGATTTCCGGGGTTGAGGGGGCGCGAAGTCAAGGGATGGCAAAAAGGGAGGTTTGATGCGACCAGACCCAGAGATGCCGACGTGTGTGTACGGGATGCCGGGGCGTGGGAACATACAGATTCACTTCTTCGAGCACGAGGGGGAGCGCTACGTGCCCGCTGGCGAGTTGGATGCAGTACACGCTGCGATGAAGCACGAGGAGGCGAGTGCGACGCGCTGGGCGTGGAGGCTAGACCTGGCGTTGCAGTTGCTGGGGGCGATGGCGGCAAACGAGGAGGCATGATGTTCGGAATCGGGAGGCTGAAGGCGTACATCGAGCGAGTAGAGGGGCACGTCGTTGATTTGGTTGGGGAGCGTCTAGCGGATAGACAGGCCACGCGCGACGAAATTGACGACCTCCGCTCTGCCATCTCCCTCTTTGCGCGCAAGTGCGACACGTGCGGGAAGTGGAAGCGGAAGGACGCGAAGGGGTGGATGAAGCGCGAGCTTCGTATGGCGTACCCAGTTCCTTATAATGACCTCACATACGCCACCGGAGTTTCCCACATCTGCCCCGACTGCATGGCGGCGTTCGAGCCGGTGGACAAAGGACGAAAGCTCAAGAAGGAGGCATGATATGCCACGAAGAGACGGGACGGGGCCGCGAGGGAGGGGACCGAGGACGGGCAGGGGCTTAGGGAACTGCCCGCCGGCGAAGAAGGCGGAGTCCAAGAAGAAGTGAGGATAGCCGAGTTCGTCAATCTGGACCGTGATTTCGTGGACGCGGCGCTAGATGAGTATGAGCGGCTTGCCAACGAGGAGGGGCAAGTGCCCTACGATTATGACGGCAATTCGGGCGCGGCCCTCCTGTTTGACGAGATGGAGCATACAGCGTTGAGGTGTTTGGATCGGGGAGATGCTATCCCGACGATACTGCGGTGTGTGGTGGGAAAGGCGTTTCGGATGGGTAGCCACTACGGGCGGGCAACCGTGGCACCAGAATGCCGAGAGTAGAGGCAAGGCGAGATGAGCGACGAGTGGATTCCAGCTGACGAGAAGATCAATAATCTTTACGCGATAGTACGCGCGCAAGGCGAGAACATCCGCGACAAGGCCGACCGTTCCGCCATCGAGGCGGTGGTGCGGGACAGAGTGACGATGCCACAGGTACGAGGCGAACTCCTTGATGCCGTGCGTACAGCGTTGCTCTTTCTTGACGAGGGATCGCCGGCGCATGATGCCTTGATGGCGTTACAGGGCGGCGTCGTCATAGACGACAGGCCCATGACCGAAGCAGACATAGCCGCGGGAAAGAAACTCCTCGCGGAGCATCCTGAAATTGGGGAGACCGATCCATCTGTCGCCAATCGAACGCGGGATATACCCGACCCTCCGCGGGAGGCGAAGGTGCCGATCGACAGAGAGAGTCCCCTCCGCGCCGCCGCGCGGGAGTTGCTGGGGGCGTGTGTGGCAATTACCGAAGGCCCCGATGGCCCTTATGACCGTTTGCGGGCATCGAAACAGTGGGCAGATGCCCTCGCCAAGGTCCGCGCCCTGCTGGGGGATGAGTGAACGCATACGGCGGCCATGAGCGGCGCGGCGAGGTGTATCCGGGGGCGAAGATGAGAGAGCGGCTGCTGAGGGAGACGTTTTGGGGCCGCCTCGTGGTATTGGTGGGACGCATACTAAGGGGATGGGGATTCTGAGCGCATTACCGACGGAAGTAACACCTGAACTTCTCGCACGGCAGACTCCCGCAGGCTTCGCATGGTACGCGAGCGGGGGTCCATCCGGCGTCCCTACACACCACTTCAAGAACACGATATGGACTCTCACCCGCCACCATGACCTCGTAAACTACGAACTGTTGCGGATGCTCCGCGGTGACTACAAGCGCGTCGCCCTGGAATGGCCGTGTGGAGTGGGTAAATCGACGTTTACTTCCCTGGCTGCCCCTGCATGGCTCATTTGCCGCTATCCCCACTGGCAGGGGGCACTCATCTCGCACAGCGCCAATTACGCCGAGGACTGGGGGCGCAGAACGCGCGATGTTGTGAAGGAGTACGGCCCGAAGCTGTTCGGCGTCAAGGTTCGCAAGGATATGGAGTCTGTCGGGAACTGGCAGACCGAGCAGGGGGGCGGTCTCACATCCCTGGGGTCGCAGGGGGGCGTCATCGGGCGGCGTTTCCACTGGGCCGTTATCGACGACCCCTACGGAAGCTGGGAAGACGCTCAGAGTGAGGTGATTCGGGAGACGGTTTGGAACTTCGTAACCGGGACGTTCTTTAGCCGCCTTGAGCCGGGGGCGTTTGTGATGGTAAGCATGGCGCGTTGGCACCCCAACGATATGCTCGGGCGGTTGCGGAAAGAACAGTCTGACCGCTGGAAGTTCATCTGCCTACCCGCATTGGCGGAAACCGACGACCCGCTGGGCCGCAAAGAGGGCGAAGCCCTCTGGCCCTCACGATTCAACGAGCAGGCGTTAGCCGCACTCCGGTCGGAAATGGGCGAATTGAAGTTCCAGGCGCAGTATCAGCAGCGTCCTTCACTCCCTGGCGGCACATTGGTCAAGACGGACTGGATTCGCAAGGTGCGGAGCCTGCCCGAAGACTTCGATCAGGTGATTTGCTCCTGGGATATGTCGTTCGCGAAGACGGAGAAGAGCGACAAGGTGGCGGGGGGCGTGATAGGCCGCAAGGGAGCGAACGTCTACATCTGCGATGTGATAGACGAGCGGATGGACTTCGTAGAGGCCGCGGCCGCGGTGCAGCGACTCGCCAAAAAGTGGCCCGCGGCGGTCGCAAAGCTCGTAGAGGACAAGGCGAACGGTCCCGCGGTGATGGCATACCTGCGAGATAAGGTGCCGGGACTCATTCCGATACCCGCGACGAGGGCGACGGGCGGCAAAGAGGCGCGCTTGCAGGGCGTTTTACCTCTCTTTCAGGCGGGAAATGTCCATGTTCTCGACGGACAGCCGTGGACGGAGAAGTTCATCGCCCAATTGACGGCATTTCCACAGGCAGACTACGACGACATGGTGGACATGGCAAGCCAAGGGCTTGCGTGGCTTTATCCGACCATGAGGGAGGCGCGACCGGAGGAGTTGCCGGAGGAGGCACAACCATGCGAAGGCAGGACGCTGAAAGCGTACCGGATACACGCATCGAGGGCGGGGATGGACCAGAAAAAGACCCCGAAATGGGCGTGGTGGATGTGAGACAGGAACTAGGCGGCGTCAATTTCAGGGGGCACCTCCCGTTCAAGGGGGATAGGTATGCTGTCTGTGCCCTGTGTGGGGCTGACTCTCGGAATCGACCCATGTGGGACTCTTTGTGTCGGGGAGATGTAACATGGCCTACCTCCCCTGGATAATCCTCATCATCGTCGCCGCATATCTGCGAATCGACTACTTTTTGGCGCAGTCTCAGTTCGACATGGAGCGCAAGCGATGGGAGGGGGAGCGCGACCGACTGCTCGACCGCATACAGGCGCAGACGCCCGACGTATTGCCTCGGGTTCACGCGAAGGCCGCGGCGGACGAGAGGTTGGCGCAGCAGCGCGAGGAGCGGCGACGAGGACCGGGCGACACACACGTAGCGGGTGGACCGCTGCCGCCGAGCGAGTCGAGCATCGCGGGGGCGCGCATGATATTTGAGGGGTTAGTGAGCGACACATGAGACTTCCGTTCTTCGGCAAGATAGAGGGCGAGCGCGGCGACGGCGACCGTGGCGTGGTGGAGAAACTGGAGGAACTCTACAGGGTCTCCGACGGGTCCCGCCGCCAGGTAGAACCGGAGTGGTACGCTAACGCCCAATTCCTTGTCGGGAACCAGCACGACCTTCCCACGGGCGATTTTCGTCAGTGGTTGACGACGACGCGGCTCGTTCCGAGGATATCGAAGGACGACGACCCCTACCGGATGACGGTGAACCTTGTTTACACGCTCTTCCGGCAGGCGGGGGCGGGTGTCGTTGACAATCTGGGGCGGCAGATATGTGTGGCTTCGACGCAGGAACCCCTCGACGTGGCGGCCGCGGCAATCGGCAGCGACTTCCTGCGCTCTCGTTACGACGAGGACAACGAGAAGCGCAAGCGCATGATGGAAGTGCTGTATACGATGGTCTGCGGACGGTCCTACCGCAAGACCGCGTTCGACCCGGACGCGACGGGGAACGGCGAATTTGGGGAACTGGACCATGCGGGGGATATCGTCTCCGAAACGGTGTCGCCGGTTCGTCTCCTGGTGGACCCCTGGAGCGATATGTTCGAGAATTGCTCCTTTGTCATCGAGTCGGAACTCCGCGACGTTGACGAATTGAACGACCTCTATCCTGGACACGATATACAGCCGGAGGATGTACTTGACGGGTCTTCGATGCTGGACGCGTTTCTGTCGAATACCACTGGGGATCGCACGTTCATCTCATCTGTCCCGAAGCGGAAGCGGACGTGCGTGCTGAAGAAGCTCTACGCTCGCCCGCGAAATGACCTGCCGAACGGCAGGGTTGTGTATTGGGCAAACCTGAAGTTGCTCAAGCCTCCGACGGAGCTTCCGAGCAACATCTTCCCCTTCGACGCCTTCGACTGGATGCCGATACCGGGGCGGGGATACCCCCTGCCGTTCATCACGCCCCTGCGCGACCCGCAGAAGCAGTACAACTCCATCCTCTCCCTGCTGATTCGACTCGCTCACGCGCAGATTCGGGGCGACGTCATCGTGCAGGGCGACGGCGAAGTACGAGTCGAGGAAGACAAAGAGAGCGGGCGCAAGATTACGTATATCCCCTACGGCGCGCTGAAGTACGAACTGGCACGCTACGACCTCAATCCGACAGTCGCGGAGACACGCCTAGCGCAGCTCTGGAACGACTGCCAGCAGTTGGCGGGGGTGAGGGACCCATCCCTGGGTGAGAACCCGCCTGGAGTGAAGACAGTGGGGGCGCTGATGCTCCTGCGGGAGGCTGACACGGCCGGATTGAGCTTCTTCCGGGTCGGTATCGACCATACAAACGAGGGTATCGGGCGCAAGAAGATCAAACTGGCGAAGGAACACTTCCATATACGCCGCCTCGTGAGAGTGGTTGGGGAAGAGAACCGACTACGCGCCTTCTCATTCTTCGGCGCGGAACTGCGGGACACCCAGGATGTGCGGACGCGCTCGATGCCGCCGCTGACGGAGTTGGAACGCAGGCAGGTGAAACAGCAACTCATCGCCGAGGGACGTTATGGGCCGTATGTGGACGCGAATGGTATGTTCGACCCTCGCGTGAAGCGGGCGCACCTGGAGGCGTTGCTGGCGTCGGGCCTGCCAGAGATTGACGAAGAGGTGGACAGACTCGCCGCGCCCATGACGATGGACCAGTTGCGCGAGTTGTGCTCGCAACTTGACGCGATTGACACGCAGACGGCGACGGGGATGGCGCAGATGCGGTTGCTGATGGTGCGGTCGGGGGCGATGATGGAGCCGGAAGGTGCCGCGGGTGCGCCGCCGCAGCGGGAAGCGGCTGTAGCCCAATGAGCCGACGAGTCTTCTGGAAGTCGAAGAGGCACCCCGGCATGACGGTGAAGGGATTGCGTCGGGCGAGGCTCTACGGGCGGACGCGGGTGACCGCGAACGCGAAGCGGAAGGCGCTGTATCGAGCGAGTGTCGGGAAGGCGCGGAGGGGACGCTAATGCCGTTCCGGTCCAAAGCACAACAGAGATGGATGTTCGCTAGACACCCTCGTATGGCGAGGCGGTGGGCGGACAAGACGGACTTCTCGCACCTGCCAGAGAGGGCGGGCAAGCGTAAGTTCTGGAAGCGGAGGAAGCGCAGCAAATAGGCGTCTGACAATCTAGCGATATGCCCGGTCCTCTGGGGTAGCTCCCCGGAGAGTCGAGAGAAAGCTGTCCGCAAGGACTAGCAAAGGGTCGTTCTCGTGCACGAGCGAGAGCGGCCTTTTTTCTTTGGCCGGGCTTGCTTCATACCCGCACATTCATCGCGGGACCAAGCGGCGGGCCACCTGCCGGGATCACGGTGGCAGCGGTGAGCGCCCACCAGGAATAGGCGCACGCGGGGAACGCCGCCCGGTATCGAGGCGTGAGGAGACGTGACCATGAGTGCGGAGATAACACCAGACGTGCAGACTGACACGGCCGATCCGGTCGATACCGGGCAGGCCCCCGTTGTGGACGACGCTGCAAAGACGGCCGAGGCCGAACCTACACCTGACGCCGGTGACACAAAGACCGACGCGGGCGAGGCGGCACAGCCGACCTACGAGGAGTTGGCGGCAAAGGCGAAGCTCGGCGACAAGAGCGCCAAGGAACTCAATCGTGTTGCTGGTGTGCTGAAGCAGAAGCAGCAGAAGATCGAGGAACTTGAGCGCGCCGCGGCCGGGGCAACTCCGAAGCCGGACGCCAAACCACGGTCGGAGCGGGAGAGTCGCCCCGACGACTTGGGCGATGACGATAACCCCGAGTGGACGGCCCTTCGCCAGCAGATCGACGCCGCCAACCAACGTTCCGCTGCGCTCGAAGAGCGCCTGACTCAGCGCGAACAGACTGAGGAAGCCGAACGCGAGACGGAACTCCTCTCCACGCAGCGCACCTTCGTCCACACAGCCGCTCAAGACCTTCGCTCCCAGATCATGCCGCAGTTCACGGGCGATGAGGGGGAGGTGGTTGACGGCATGGTTGTGAGCCAACTTGAGTCCATTCTTGAAGACGAATCGGAGAACGGGCTTACCTCTGCTGACCTCACACCTGACAAGGTTGCCGAACTCAGTCTGCGCGCCATCGAGAACGTCGCCAAGCTCATGGACATGGCCGCCGCGAAGCAGTTGGCGACCAACCAGAAACACCGAGACACACACCAAATCGGGACAAAGGGTGCTCCTGGGTTTCCCGCGGGCGTCAAGACGTTCTTTGACCTCCAGAAGTTGCCGCTCCATGAGCAGCAGCGCATTCGGAGAGACGCCTGGCGGGATGCCAACCAGTAGCCCCAAGTCCATAGGAGACGTTCGCAATGGCTGTGATTGACATTGTAACCGCCTTAAACAACTACATGAAACGCATCCCCACCGGGGTTATCGTCCCGGAGGAGATGGAGTGGGGGCAGATTCCAGTCTTCAAGGCCCTGCAGGGCATGATTGACCGCGAAGCCTTCCGGGGTGAGTACCTCGAAGTGCTGGTCAAGACGGCAATCGGCGGTGTGGCTACCGCGTTCGGTGAGAATGTAGCCATTCCGGCGAGCTATGGGCCGACCTTCGTGAAGCAACTCATCGGCCTCAAGGAAGTCATCGCCAACGCCCAGGTCACCCTCCAGGTGAGAAATCGGGCTACCGGCGGTGAGGCTGCTTGGGGTATCGCTGTGGACGACGCACTCAAGGATATGTACCAGAAGTTCTTCAAGATGCTTGAGCGCGCCACCCTTGGTGCCGGAAACGGATACGTGGGCCGCGTCAGCGCCGGGACGCATGCGGGAAGCACGCTGACCCTCACGTTCGACAACAGATACGACACCGACGGGATCGAGAACTGCGAGCAGTTGGTTGTTGGCGACCGGATCGACATTTACCGCGGCGGTTCACTCGTGACGAACTGCTCGAACCTTCCTGTGTTGACGGTGGTTCCTGGGTATCGCGTCGCGAGCGGCAGCTATGCCGCGGTTGATGGCACGGTCACAGTGACCATTGCCTCAGATCCGACCATCGCCGACAACGACGAGGTTCACCTCGCCGGGACCTACACCAACGGTCTACCCGCGGGCCTTCTGTACTTCATTCAGGGGGCATCGACGGATGACTACGCGGGGACGCAGGCGATCACCACCGTCCAGAACCTGACTCGCACATCGTATCCGTGCTTGCAGGCGAATGTCTACCAGGCGACGGACTTCGGCCCTACCTCGGAATCGCCGAGTGACGGTGTGCCGTGCTCCTGGGACCTCTCGACGATCACTGACGCAATCGTGACGGCGGAGAGGAATTCCGGCGAGCCGATCACGGACCTGTTCTGCCACGGCTTTATCTCGATGGCGATGAACAACCTGAACAAGTCCGACAACAACATGACCGTCACGGTCGGCACGACGGGGGCAACGCAGCAGACTGCTGTCGGGAGCCAGTACGCGAAGACGTTTGAGAAGCCCGACGGGAGCACCTGCCAAGTCCACGTCTGCGCCACCATGCCGCGACATGTCATGCACGGAATCCCGCGGTCGGCCATGCGATGGCACCCGCAGACGGAGTTCGACTTCCTCCGCCTGTACGGTGGCGTCTGGGGACCGACCAAGGACGACCGCTACGCCAACTTCGAGGCTCCGTACTACGGGGCCTACAACATCTCCGCGCGACGCTGCGATGGGATGTTCAGCATCCAGGACATGCGCTGGGATGTTTAGGAACCAACCTGGTTGAGGGGCAAAAGGTGCTTCGGTTAGACATGCGACTTGCGACTCAGTTTCTTCTGCCCTCGGCTGCCCGGATGGAGTCGATCATACTCACGCGAGTACGCGCGCATACACTCTTTGCAGCGCCCATCATGCGGATCGTATCGAGACTGCTTGGGGCCCGCCTTCGGGAACTCAGCCCTCGGTTTTATGGTTCCGCACTTTGTGCACTGCTTGTGGGTGTCGCTGCGGTAGGTCTTGCGGTGACTGCGGAGATGTTCTCCCTGGCTTCCGAGAAGCACCAGGTTAGACAGGGTGTTGTTTCCGGGGTCTCCGTCGCGATGGTGGACCGTCTCCCCGGCGGCGAGTGGTCGTCCAAGATGCTGCTCCATGATGTGGCGGTGTTCGAGGACGTGCTTGCCGTCAACGTAGATCGTCCAATACCCATCGCCGTGGTCACACCTTTCACCCTTCCAACTCGGATGGTTAGCACCCCGAATAACACACGCACGGCAGGCGTAGCTACAGAAGCGCGTCTTCCGGTTGCGCGGGTGGAACGACTGCCCGCACGCTTCACAGACGTAGGTGATGCTCTTGATTCTTCCTTTGCCCATACCACAAGGATAGCAGAACTCGCCTTGTGTGTCAAGCGGATTGAGAACGAAAGCATCTCGCTGATACACGGTGAGGGGGCGGGATTCGCCCTCCCCCTCACACCTTATGGAGACGCGATATGGCGACTCACATGAGACTCATTTCCAAGTGGCAGGGGATTCGCAACGGCAGTGACCGGCCGCAGAGACTTGTGGACCGGCTGTTACCGAGTGGCGGCATCACCCTACTGCCTGGGGAAAAGACCTCGATTCCTCGCAACGTATGGCGGCGGCATATGTACCGATGCCAGTTGTGGATGCAAAACACGGACGTGATACCGGAGCCGCCAGTCGCGAAGGAGATCGAGGCAGCCAAAGACACCGGAAAACCGGAGCCCAAGGCGTCCGCAGCGGACGCACCCGCGGACGTACCCGAAGCGGGCAAAGACGGTCGTCTTGCCTGTCCTGTGTGCGGGCGACTATGCAAGGGCAATCGTGGCTTGCGAGCGCACGCGCGGGTAAAACACCCCGATCAAGGAGGCACAAGCGACACCGCCGCGGCGACGCGGCAGACCAAGGAAGAAGGCGAATGAATAGACTCAAGTTGTTCGTTGTGCTTCTCCTGGTGGTCGCCTTCGCGGCGATACCAGTCGAAGCGATTCAGTACCCCATAGTGAAGGCCAGGGATACTCTCTACGTTGGTCCGTACAGCAGCCCCACTATTACCCTCAACGGATATACTGGGGACGGTGCGTTCGCCGGCGATGTTGTGATTACCGGCACGCTTACGGCGACTGGCGGAATATCCGGGTCCGTATCCGAGGGCACCTTTGCCGCTGGAACCGAAGGGGCCCCTGGCTTTCAGTGGACCGTAGACGGCGACTCTGGCATAAGGCGCTCCGGCGCGAACGCAATGGCGCTCGTGCTGAACGGTGCCGATGTGGTGGACTACGCGACTACTGGCGTGTCTGTCACTGGTACACTAGCCGTTTCCGGCGCATCCACACTCGCGGGCGCTACCACCTCTACGGGAAAATTGTCTACTAACGGCGGATTTGCGTCGGACACTAACGTGTTCACCATCGCCGATACGACCGGCGTTATCTCGTCGGTTCCGACTACGACAACCTCAAATGCCTGGGTGCTGGATTACACTACCCTCACCTCGGGCAATGGCCTGAAACTCATTGGCGTTGATGCCACGCTCGACGGTGGCAAGTACATCAACGTCTATGGCGGCACGAATGCCACTTCCGTCTGGAGTCTCGGCGAAAGCGGCGCGACCCACATTGAGCCAAACGTGGGCACGGTTCCCGCACTCTGGTTG
>Ga0307377_10006486_pt1 | contig 12241 bp, 24 predicted proteins | sample TR3MG_FD_202535 | JGI IMG/M metagenome (GOLD analysis project Ga0307377, IMG submission 202535) | Soil microbial communities from Risofladan, Vaasa, Finland - TR-3 | ecosystem: Environmental > Terrestrial > Soil > Coastal area > Acid sulfate soil | place: Finland: Risofladan, Vaasa | collected...
AGCGCTCTGCCGCATCATTTGGTACGCAAAGCTCGCCAGCAGTGGACAGTTTCTTGCGTCAGGCCAGTTTTGTTAAGCACGCTGAAAGTGTCGATGATAGTGTGGTCGCCCGAATCACGGGGACAGTCCCGCCAAGCTCAGGAACGCAGCCAGAAATCGCCCTGTTAGACATCACGACTAAGCGTAACGCGCACACGGGCAACAGAGTCGTAGAACAGGAGACGGCAGGGGACACAATTCTACGCCGCATCAGCAATGATAGCGTAAGGCCAGGGGGTGAAATCTAATGGGTAGTCTATCATCTAGTGGAATTCCTCTCGTAAAGTCGTCCAACATCCTTCGCCATTCTCATAATGGGAATTTTGTTCGTCAATCAGATACATCAGACGACAATAGCGTGGTGATTATTTCAAACAGCGGTGCCATTGATACTAGGAATTACAACCGTCCATTCGGCCTTGAGTTTGCGCCTAGTGCTAACAGAATATTTATTGAGGGACTTCCGCTAGATAGGCGTGAGCTTCAGCATCATGCTTCAGGCGACCTAATTCGTTCGTTGGAGTTAAATAAGTTCACTAACGACTCGGGCAATCTATCACACGTAGTCACTCGCGCGATGGGCCTCCATACATCTATTACGGACAAGGAAAGTCCAAATAGCTCTCTTGGCCCGATGGTGGCGAGAACTGAGCGTAAGGTATTTAATGCCGGATGGCAAATTTTTGACGGTTCAGGCTGTCCAGTAGGCACCGCATCTGGTATAACTGATACAGACGTTTCACCAGAGCCAACTTACGACCAACCTTGTTAAAGGAGTAAATCATGGGTAGTTTACCAGCATCAGGAATTCCAGTAGTCGCAAAGCAACCAGTTACTTTTCGCAAAATGGATATTAGGATTAAATCAACCGATAACAGGGATGATGTCGTCACTGTAGTCACGACAAATAGGCCAAGTCTAAACCGTCCTATCGGCTCAGGCTCCATTGTTCGTCAGAGCGGCGTGGTGGAGTATTACGAGGAGAAGGTCGTTGGGGCTATTCGCATGGCTCGTACGTGTGATGAGCGCATCGCTTCTGCCCCACTCTGTGTTCGTGACACTGTGGTTAAATTGGGAGATGGACAGACAACTGCCGTTATTCCAAGTGGCCTAGTGCAAGATACTCCACAGCTACATACTACACATAGAGGCGAGCTAATCTCTATTGCAAATAGCGCGGATGACAGCCAAATTAGAGTCAAGAGCACTGGTCCTTTCGACAAAGTTTAAGAGCTAGGAGCTAGGAGATAGTTATGAGAAGAGACCCAACCTTTGCGGAGGTACATCCAGCATATTTAGCTGCCCTAACAGGGTCCGGTGTGCTTATCTCTGGTGTCGCAGATACCGGCCTTTCACTACAATCCATCTCAATCGTCTCATTGGGTGCTGCTGGCACTGCAACTTTTGACCTTAACGGCGTGCCTAAGACTTTGGCTGTACCAGCCGATGGCTCTGCGGAATGCATGCTTTTTGGCACTGAGCTTCCTGCATCTGGCTCATTAAATGTGGTAACAACTACGTCCATGGATGTAAGCGCCCTTTATATTCTCATTGACCACACCTTAGGCATCACTAAGGAGCAGGCCCGCGCTAACACCTATAATGCCTACGTGGCTGCTTATGCCGCTGGTCGCAAAGCGATTAGAGCGCCGAACCGATTTGGTGGTCAGGTAGAGGGCTAGCACAATCAATATTTTTGTGGTAATCTAGAGGTGGAGGTGACCATGAATTATGATAAGTTGGTTCAATTTATTAGAGAAGAGGGTTGTAGGGTTTATGTCTACAACAAAAAATCATCTATTTATGGAGGTTCGCGCGGCACATTCGACCACAATGAACACGGCCCCATTATCTGTGTTGCTGGAGACCTCCCAATCGAGTCCAAAGTAGAAAACCTACTGCATGAATATGGACACTACTGCCAATACCGCAGCGGCTTTATGCAATATCTCGATGGCATCTATGATGCTTATAATACAAATAATGATTGGATAGCTGGTAGAATAGAGCTTACAGACAGAGAGCTACTAGCAACTCGCAATGCAATTTTAACGATGGAGTATGACGCAGAGCGTCGTGGGAATAAATGGGGCAAGATTTTAAAGCCAGAGGGGTTTGATTCAGATTTTTATCTCAGAGGCGCTCAAGCATATATGGCAGCTATTAAGCTGTCATTTTTTTATAGGGAGGGGCTTGGGACGCTCGATAGGAACCTATTTAAGGCGGAAGAACTGACAAATGAGGAATTGTATGCCACCTATAGTGAGGAAGAAGCGGCGATACTTAGGGTTGAGTCAATCAAAATTGAGGAGCATACACATCTCGTCGTCTAAGTACTCAAGGTGGTCGGAGCATAGTCTCCACCACTTATTAAGATGCTTCATGTCGTTCTTTGTCCTATGGTCACGATAGAAGTCAGCCAAGTGGTTTCTAAGGCAACCAGGGCAGTCTTTTACCAAGTTGATAAAAGAACTTACCCAGTTCCAGTGAAAATCACAAAAATACCTCACTCCATGAAAATCTAAAATATAAAAACCCAACTCGATGCTGGGATTTTTACAGAGGCCGTGGTGGCAAAATTCGTGTGCCGGTGAACAGCCTCTAGTAGATGGCTCCCAGGTCATTCACGTGTAGTGAGTGTTAGTGTGCGATGTTCTGGACTAATCATCAATGAATGCTTGCTTACATCGACATTATATTTCTGGATTAGGAAGTTTTGCAGGTCCAATTTATTACCGTGGGAAATCCTGTCAGCCGCCATTCTGCGTGCTTCCTCAACTTCCCTTCTTACCTTCTCAAGCTCATCTTTCAATATCATATTCTCTAGTCTTAACCCATCTTCATCATCTAGATTAAGAACCGTAGGTTCAACTGGTGTAGTTGGCTCCTTGGGGAGTTTTGGAACCTCTACGGGGGGCATTGCAGCTATAGCTTTATTACCCTCTAGTTTTGCCGCCACTTGCTGTTCTATCATCTTAGTTAACATCGCTTCATTAATCATAGGTTGCTTGGTCCTTTTTTTCCTACTGAGCCTGCTTCAGTCATAATAGTCGCGCCTTTAGATGCCTTTGGTGCTAACTTTAGGAGTGGCTCAAGTGTTAAGATAAGGTCGTCTGCCGCTTTTGCAATCTTAGTCTCTTTGCCTCGTCCACTTATATGGCTGTCCAAAACCTGAGTGATTGCCTTTTTAATCTGTTCCAGTCGAGCCTCATTGGGGTCTTTGGGCGGTATAAAATGCGCGCTCATGCTAATTCTCCTGATTCTGTTGCCAGAATAATCTCTGTTTTAATTTTGTCTAATACCCCTATGATAAAGTAGGGGCTGACAGCGCCAGGGTTTGTTGATTTAATCTTAACGCCATCATCATCTTCAATAGTCACACCTAGGTGGAATTTCATAGGTGACACTCCACGTATTGTACCCAAGGCTCCTCTAATTCCATACGAGAAAACTTCGCTTTAATTGGATTTATTTTTGGTTTCCCTGGCTCACACCTCAAGGTTATATTTGCTTGTTGAGGCGTCCTATCGGCCTTGCGACTATTACATGGTTTGCATGCACAGACGGTATTCTCAAACGTGCTGCGACCACCTTGAGCCCTTGGCTTAATATGGTCGATACTGAAAGTATCTGACGATACTGGCACGCCGCAATACATACAAGCCCATTCGTCTCTCTGACATACTAGGCGCTTTGAGTATACTACTGGTGATGTTGGCATTCTGTTATAGTCAGTGCAGACAATAACGGCTGGCTTCAGGAACTCGTCGTTCGGAGTGCGGATTATTTCGTCGTCGTAGTATTCAATTGCATACGCACGACCATTAAAAATCTTCTTAAAAGCCTGTATCCACGTAATTGTATTGGTCGGGATGTAAGATTTATTTAGAACCAAACACAGATGAGTCATTAGTCACCCTCCATCATTCTTCTTAAGTCTTCTGCGGACGGAATATCCTTGTCATAAAAGGGGAATCTGTCGGTTTCGTCTTCATCCTCGTCTTCGTCCCATTCATATTTTTTATCTAGAGCAAGCTGCTCCACCACTAGCCTGTGTACGACCTCCAAAAGAGACTCAATTTTTGGGTCGAGTGGAGGCTTAATATTCTCTCCAAGCTCCTCAATAACTCTTAGGAATTCCTTTAGATATGCGACAGCTTCATCGTCTAGATTGATATACTCTTCCTCTTCCTCTTCCATTAGTATTCACCCTTCACTAGCTTTTTGCTACACCCTTTGAAATTTGACAAGGCACCTTTGATACCCAGGGGGGCATCGCCGCAGATGATAGAACCCTCTTCATACGATTTAAACCAATGGTTGCACTTATCTTTTTTGGCAGCCACAACTTTTGCTGCCGTGCTCTTATTAAATCGACTCGGTACCCTGGTCATTTCATCTTCTAGAAGCTCTTTGGTAGGCTCGCGCACTGCCTTTTCTTCTTCTGACGGGCCTAGTGCCTCGCCCGCTGGTCCGTAAGCGTCTACCAGAGTATATTCGACTGCTGGTGCCTCAAATCGCGCTGGTTTTTTCTCTGGCTTCTGAGCGGCTCTCAGAGGCTCATCGCCTTCAATGGCCTTGCGAAGCATCGTGGTACATGATAAACAAAGCTCTGCGTCAAGCTTTGCGGGTTTGGAAATGACCCCGCCTGCACAGGGAGCGCAATAGATGTCAGATGTAGCGCAATTCGCATTACCACATGGCACCACCTCAAGGAATATATAAAAAGAAAGAGCAAGCATACCCTGCTCACTCTCTTTGTCTTTAATTCTATTTTTGCACAAATCACAAATCGTTATCCGAGCCATTATATGGCCTCCCTGCATCTTCTATGTGTTTTCCCTGGTAAGCCGCAGTATGAGCAACTTACGCCATATTTCACATGAAAACGAAGCCAGTCTTTTATTTGTTTATCAAGATTTACTCTCGATATCCACGCTTCGTAAAATCTATCAATGTCTTTTTTCATAAGCGGGTAGGGAGAATCGAACTCCCATAAGCGGATTGGCAACCCGCTGCTCTACCGTTGAGCTATACCTGCAAGCGATATTCTTTCGTACATTTAACGACTCAATGACTAGGAATATCTCATGGACCTACTAGGAATCGAACCTAGTCTAAGACATTCAAAGTGTCTAGTGCGACCATTACACTATAGGTCTATTAAAGGTCTATCCAGACCCTATCATCATTTTTTTTAAAGGTACCAACCTGAACTCTTTCAAGCTCCTCTCGATACTCTTTGTATTCCACGTCACTCTTAGCGTGTAGACGATTTACTACGCCAGCAACTAATACGATTGCAAGTACCATAGCCAACATTCCGATAATCATTTGTAAAACTCCGTCCATAGACAAATTGCGACTGTTGTCGTTAGTGCCAGTTGAATAATTATAAGCCCAAAGATTGCAGTTAACATATGGGATAGCCATTTAAACATGGCGGGTCCCACTCTATACATTCACCGGAATGACCAGCTATGTAGACGCACCCATGTGTAGCGTCTTGTATTTTCTTCGGACAACATTTAGTTTTTTCTTTTTTCATATTGCCCCGCTAGGAATCGAACCCAGATTAGAAGGACCAGAACCTCCTGTATTGCCGTTATACGACGAAGCAAAGCACATACTTCTAGAATTCTAACGACAGTATGTTAGTGCCGAGTCTTACAAGGTCGAGTCTTGGTCGCGCAAGCTCAACTACACGATACGCCAGATAATTTAGTGTAAACTATCAAACCAAGCTGATATGGGGAATCGAACCCCAGTCAGTAGGGTGGAAACCTACCGCTCTACCATTGAGCTATACCAGCATAGGGGGCCTTGTTTAACGTGTGCCCTAAACACGAACAGCGCGGCAGCAGAGCCTTGCTCCCACATCATACACCTTTTATTAGACTTACGCAGCATCCATCTTAATGCGCGGTCTAATGCCCCGAAGGAGTTCTTTAGTAACCCTACGCATTTTGCGCCTAGCATAACGTCGCCAGAAGTGACTTCTGCTATTGGACTGTGCAAGTAGTTCCTGCCAGTCATCTTGGTTACTATCATCTGAATAAAGAATTGGGTCGTCAATAAAATCCATGTGACACCTCGGTCGTTGTTTTGTTTGATGATGAACTCCAATTTTTCGGGTTGTTGTCCTGGTGTCAGACGGTCCTTTTGTTAAATCTCCTTCCGAAAGCTTGGTTTAAAATACTCCTTTCCTACCACTTAAGATAATAGTCGAAGGAGCCGAAATGTCAATGGGTGTATTTAATTCTGTTAGGAGGGCGCATGGGAATAGAACATCTATTATTAATCATCACTGCTATTGCAGGTGTACTTAAAGCATATTTTGAAGCCCAAAAGGCCAAGGCTGAAGCGGCTCGCGCTAGCGAGGCTGAGTCAATGCTTAAGGTCGCCGTTGAAGGTGTCGAGGAAGCCAAGAAGGCAGACCCAATAGAGGGTAAGAAACTAGCTGACCGCATTCATAAACATACCCAGATGCTAGGCGTAGATAGTCAATTCGCAGCCATAGTCAGCGAAATTACTAAGGGCGAAGGCGACATTAAAAAGCATACTAGTAAGTTCTCTAAGACGCGCTTCCGTGAGGTCCTTAAGGAAGAAGACTTAAATAGTGAGGACAAATACGTCTAGGTTCATGTCGCGGGCAATGTCAATCATGTGCCCCGTACCCTTTGACTTACCATCCCATACTGCAATGCACGCGCCCTTTAGTTTGTCAGGTATTGGTTCGCGCCCTTCGGGGCCATCAGTAGAGGCTTCTACTTTATTGAAAATCGAGGCATACCAGGCCATTTTTTGGTTGCGCTTGTATCCTGCGCCCTTGCCCCATCTGTTCCAATTGGCATTCATAATGACATAGTCGGCGTCGTTCTCTTTTGCCCAGTCTATAGCAGCTTCGTCTACTCCGATTGCTCCACCACTAATGACCTCGTTGACCGTCCAGCCAGACTCATTAATGGCCTGCGTGATTAGGTCAACAGCCTTCCGACCTTTAATGCTACGTGAACCTGCAATAATTACTCTCATCTATCCTCCAAAAGCTAATGGTGGGAATCAAACCCACTTCTCGTCCATACCAAGGAAGTGTAATATCATTATACTACAAAAGCAAATTAAAAAGAACTGATTTCTGCCGCTAAAAATGCAAGGTCTGTGGCAGTGATAAAAGCAACTTCAATAGCTCCACCAACCAAAATTATGCTCTGTGAACTCAATTTTTTCTGTGTCTTATATCCATCAACAGATATTCCATTCAGGCTTTCCAAATCGGTTACATACCAATGTTTATTCATTCTATAGAAGCCGCAATGTGATTTCGATACCTCTTTACGAGTGATGATAATGTCCGAGCCTTCTGAGCGACCAAGGACAATTAAGTTAGATAAGTTGCGATAACTTTTTTTAATAGGAATAGCCATTGTATTATGATTGCAGAAATCCCTGATAACTTTGGGATTGAATACAACTTGAATTAGCTCATGAGTTGGAGCCAAGGAGCTAGCCTCTTCGCTATCATATTGATTGACAAGTAAGAATGGCTGAGGTGCCTCTAACAAATCATTTGAATGCTCTGGTCGTGCCAGTAACCAAAGCGGCATACCATCAATTGTGTTTTTAACAATCATGTTTACTCCAAAATGTTCAAGTTTTCAAGGAGCAAAGTTTCAAGGGCGGCAAGCCGCGTTCAAATTTTCATTTATAGGCCAACCAAGAGTCGAACTTGGACTTAGGATTTAGGAAACCCCCGTACTATCCATTATACTATGAGCCTAGGAGGCGCTGGAAGGTGTCTTACCTTCATTTTCCCTATATAGACCGTCCCGGAACAGCCAGGGTGTTTTGCGAACACGCATTTAAACTACAGCGCCATATGTCTTATTCAAAGATGGTGTCAGTTATTTGACCATAACCTTTTTCGTTAGCTTCTATTTCTTCGCGCCATGGAGTGGGGTCAGTTGGCTTGCCTCCGATGCGCTCCCACTCTATATTCAATACCATCATAGTGAAGGTGGATGCTAAGGCATATCTAGCTCCAAAATCCAACGCCTTGTGGATTGCCGATTTAACTTCATCGAGAGGTCTGTCATCCAGGTCTCGAATCATAGCACCCATATGGGCATCAATTTGGGTGTGTGGCCCCCGCGATAATTCATTTAAAAAGTGAAAGTTCGGCGTTATCTCAGATGCTTCGGTCAAAGAATTCCTTCTCTCTCTTTTGTAGGTCCTTAAAGCGCTCGAATAGGCTCTTCTCAACCTTAGGAGACAGAAGCTTTTTAAGAGCCCCTTTAAGTTTGAGATTCTCTTCGATTAACTTAAGCTTCTCTGCCTTCTCATTTAAATAGTCGGTCTTGTTAGGTTTGAAGTCCCTTGGGAATAAGGGTGGGGCCTCATAATCACCCCACGGGTTAGTCCAGTCTTTAACTGGTGGCGGCACAGGAATGAGGGCATTCCAAGGATTATCCGCGTCTGATACGCCAACCGTACTAGCTCTCCACCACAGGTCCATACCGCCATCTCGTTTCATGGGGTTGTGTGGAGTTGGTGACCCAACACATCCAATCATAAATACCAGCGCAATTAGTAATTTCTTCATGTTACCTCACCATCTAAGCAGTTGTAAGGACGCACCTATAAACACGTCATGTTCGTGTGGCAAATACCAAACAAACAATCTTACTTCTACGATTTCTTTATTTCTAACTGTGTGGATTGCGTTTATCTCCACGCCTAGCACACTGAATGTCCTTGAAAAATCCATCGCCAAAATATGCACGGTAGACACTCTGATTTGCGGACTAAACTCAAATTTCCACCCCAGTTCAATTGGCGGGATGTCGTCGTCCACACTAAGAGTAATAGGTTGAGAACTTTTGAAGTCAATCGCCGCAGACAATTTTCTCCAACGGAATTCAAAGGAGTTATAGACCGTAAAGAGCGGGGTCTCGATGACCTTGATTGTCGTGCCGCGTTTAATTAAAATCGACCTGTTCGGAGGAGAGCCATTGACTAGTGACTCTTGCCAGCTACGTGTCCACCACGGAGGACCGAATTCCCAATCCTCCAAATGGGCTGTGATTTCCCTATGTTGGCTCGCAAATTCAAAAAAGTCAATGTTGCCACTTAGATACTGCTCACCTATTTGGTCACGCCAGCGACTTTGCAAGAGTCGATTTGTTTCGCTATACAGCATCTTGTAAATGCCACCGTATTCAATGCGATAGGAGCCAGGTGACAGGTAGTCTTGAGCGAAAATCCCCGGAGAATTTGTCAGAAAAAACAAAAAAATCATCAAGAAAATCGCGCGGGGCGTCACTTGATGATTGGCTGTTTTCATTGTCGCTCCTTATCGCGATACTGGGTATCGAACCCAGCTAAGGCCGCTTATGAAACGGACCCAGACCCCCTGCCTGCCTATCGCGTATACTTGTTGCGCTCTTTCTTTAGATACTCGCGCCAATAGCTTTTCATACAAACTCCAATAGTTCCGTCGCCACTATACTCGATGTTCTCCAGGCCATTAGTATTTTTGGAGTATCCAGTAATAGACACGAGCTTGCCGTCTAAAAAACCACTTTTACTGAATGACCCATACTCCTCTTTTGGTCCACTCATTTTCTATCCTTGTGTTGGTGCTGCTTCACCAAATTGACATAGGTCTCTTGAGATACTTCGTAACTCTCTGGATAGTCTAAGGCTATTAGGTCCTCGCACACATTGCATTTAAAGTATGCCGCAGCCGGTACGACGTAACAGATTTCATACTCATGTTTCATCTCAAGTATCCCTATTCAAGTCTTTCTTCAACAAGTCTTTTTGCCTCAAGGTATCCGATAAGCTTAATACTCTTTTTCTCCCACGTTCCAATGGACTCAATTGCATCTAATACGCCATAGACAACCCCTTGCGCACTATGCGAGCGCGAGCTAACTTGCTTGACTTTATATGAGCCATCGTCTTGCTCCATCTTGTAGAGCCAAACTCCAGCACACTCGTCGTTCTTTTTGCTTGCTAAGAGCACTATGCCCAGCTTCTCTGCCACATATCTCATTGCGGTGCTAACAGCTTCTCTAGCCTCCAACTCATCACTGAAATCAAACATCTCGGGCATTATGTACCCTCGCACACCGCTTCTAGAATGTAGTTAACTACCGCATATGGGTTTGCGTTGGCGCATGGACGCCTATCTTCAATGTATCCACAACCATCGCGAGCAACGTGGGTTGGTATGCGAATAGAGCCGCTGCGGTCACCGACCGCGAACTTAAATTCATCGTGGCGACAGGTCTCATGTTCGCCCGTTAGTCTTGCTTTGAAATCAGAACCATATGGCTCTGGATAGCCGCTAGCCTTATAGACCTTGCCTTCCACGATGTCGTCGCCTTCGTCCACATCAACGATAGCTAGGCCCAATCTCTCTGCCCCATCAATGCACCAATCCAAGCCATGGTTTTCTGGAGTCTTACATCTCATTGCAACCGTGCTAAAGTTCGTGTGCATGCCAGCGCCGTTTAGTTCCTTGATTGGCTTAGGATGTAAGGATACAGTCACGTCATGACGCTCTGCAATCCTATAGAGTAGGTAGCGAGCCATCCAGACCTGGTCTCCTATGGCAGTTGGGCCGAGTGGTCCGACTTGGAATTCCCATTGTCCTGGCATTACTTCTGCGTTTACGCCAGAGAGCTTTAGACCAGCATCTACGCAAGCCCTCATATGTTCTTCGACTATTGCGCGCCCTGTGACTTCGTCAGCACCTACACCACAATAGTATGGCCCCTGGACTGGCATTATGGAGCCCTCTATACCCAATGGTCTCGCGCCCTTAAAGAAGGTATACTCTTGCTCTAGTCCAAATAGTGTATCGAAGACACTATACTTATCCTCTAGGCGGCGAGTTTCAGCCCTATGGTTATTCCTATCAGGCTTGTTGTCGAAGTCTGACACTTCACATAGAACTAGAATGTCGCCCTTGTTAGAGCGCAATGGGTCTGGACAGATAAGGGCGGGGGTCAATAGGCAGTCTGATGATTCAGTCGTTGCTTGATTTGTGCTGGAGCCATCAAAACTCCATTTAGGCGGTGGCTCTTTATCATTTAGAACCTTCGTTTTACTCCGCAGCTTGCCGCCGCCATCAATCCATATATACTCTGCAAATCTCATAGTGACTTCTTTCTCTAAACGAGCCTTTAGAACCTTAGTTTCTTCTTATCGGCACTGAGGGAATCGAACCCCCGCTCACTCCGTGTAAAAGAGTAGCACTACCATTATACTAAGCGCCGAGATGCTACGAGTGTGTATCCAGAACTCAAATGGCTGTTAAGCGCCCCAACACAACAAGGCAAATTCATTTCCATCATAACGCGTGGCTCGTAACAATACTCATACCTAGAATCGAACTAGGGCCTCTACGATGTCGGCGTAGTGTGATACCATTTCACTATACGAGCGTTTACTAATCTCTCATTCATTTTAACATCTTTCCATTCCCACTAGTCGATATATAAACCCCCCAGTAGACGTTTAAATAATGACGGCTTTTGTTTTAAATTTCTCAATTCTTCTTTTATCCCCGCAATTTCGGCACGCTGACGTCGCTCTTTTGTCTGTAGCGCCCACAGACTTTCAAGGAGTATGCCCATTTTTTTATCTTTTGAGGCGCTTTGTGTCCTGTGATGACTGGCAATGCTCTCATATTTCTTGACCTCTCTGTCTCTATTGCCAGCTACGCGATGAATATGACGGCGCCAATAAATACAACACTCGCATCTGCACCCGTATTCGCCCTTTTTCATGTCATCTCCTTGCCAAGATTATAGGCGGTATATGCCGCTGTCAACCTAGCGCCCACATTTGTGCCCTACGTGTAACAAATCTCGCGAGTTACAATCACAAAGGATTTCTGATTTAAACTTTTTGCTAGGTCCAACTGTTATAGTGCCATCGACTAGCTTCAGTTCTTCGGGCCACATTTTTGCCATTTGCCAGTCACCATACAGGTTATTCGGACAGAATTCCCATAGCGTACCATCGGCATATGCGTAAAGCATGTCGCCGATTCTAATTACCTTGTCTGCATCTCCACCCAAGTTAATCCTCGTTGTCACAAGGTTTCGGCCCCTCGGAGCAGTAGTCTTGACTACACTTCTTCTTGAGGAATTTCTTTAGCCAGTGGTACATGCGCGGTGTGTATCTTTGG
>Ga0307377_10006488_pt1 | contig 12240 bp, 14 predicted proteins | sample TR3MG_FD_202535 | JGI IMG/M metagenome (GOLD analysis project Ga0307377, IMG submission 202535) | Soil microbial communities from Risofladan, Vaasa, Finland - TR-3 | ecosystem: Environmental > Terrestrial > Soil > Coastal area > Acid sulfate soil | place: Finland: Risofladan, Vaasa | collected...
CCGTGTAATAGAAGGCTGTGTAGCCGTGTAATAGAAGGCTGTGTAGCCGTGTATTAGAAGGCTATGTAGTCTACTAATAGAAGGCTGTGTATTTAACAACAATTTACCAAGGAGAGACTCCCAATGTACAACTTTGAAGTCAAAGGCATTCATAATGGTTACCTGTACCATGATAGCGGCGGCACAAAGCACTTCGCAGACAAATATGCCCTGGCTAAGCACGTTATAATCCACATGTTAGGCTATACAGGCACACAGATTAAAATCCCCACATACATAGAACTAAAGGCAGTAGAAGGTATCTGTAGATTCTTACGAGCAAGGAGTGGTTTATATGACCTTTAAAGGCTTCAAAGACCCAGGACCAGGAATATGTGAGTGTGACCTGTGCAAGACCGAGCGCAATACTTTGTATAGATCCTACAATATGCAAGATCTTCAAGGCGGAGGCGGTAATTCCTATACAAGTCAGACCATTAATGCCCTTAATACCTTGGCTAAAGAATATATAACTCACTGCACTTGTCCTGCTCCATGTCTGTGTAAACCCAGGCAAATGCCTGTTCCCAGGGATGCCTTTGAACGAACCCTGGAGAACTTAGAACTTGGGGGCGTGGTCCTTAGTTGGGAACGCACCTCTCAGTACTTGTATCCAGTTTTGGGAGCTATTAATGCAGACGGGACTGATTTCAAGCAAGTCCTGTATCATATCTTTGTACCCCAACACCAGATCTATTGGTACAACTAGCCTGTTATGCCTTTTATTCCTTTGTCCCGGATGCCTTATATCACTATATCTCCCATTACTCATGACCTATGGAGAGAAATAGGCAATAAGTTTCATGGAGCACCTTGGCTCCAGGAGCACATCCTGGGTCTGAGCCCAGAGGAATTCATGGACTATATGAATCCCATTATAAATCAACAATTTCGGGCCGATCACATACTTATGCATCCCCAAGTATATAGGGAGCTTAGGGATGATCCCATATTACAAGGATTACAAGGATTACAAGAGACGACTCCTGAGGAATTGGATCTTATTGCCCTAGGGGGGCACGAGATTGGGTCATTTGAAGATCTTCCACTTGGCCCACCCGAGGGCGTGGATCTATGGCGACCAGCTGTTCATAGTGACGTATTCCGCATGGCACAATGGGATGCCTCAAATATGGCACAACAGGCCGCCTCAAATATTACAACCATCTCTTCAAATACTATTATTGCCACCAATTCAGGTACTACGGACGCCAATTCAAGTACTATTACTACCTCAGCGGCCACAGATAGCATTTCTCATACTATGGACCAGGCTATTGAACTTGCCCGTTTATACGAGACTTTCTATTTCTCCGGTCCTGATCGAGTTATACGCGACGTATTAACTGGTCAAGTGACTGAACCTGGGGTTTTGAACGTGGGTCATCATGGCATAGGGCCTATAGGATCTATAGAAGTGGATTGGAGTACATGGGATCAAATACGTGATAATTTGGATCTTGTACGTCAGGAGCTCTTTGGTACTTCGGATTATGATCCTCAGGATATAGATTCCAACATGTCACGTGATTTCGATCCTGTGACGTACGGCAGTTCTGAGCTTCACGTGGCCCGAGTGCGTATACAAGAATGGCAAATTAATCATCGGGATAGGCTACGTCGAGAACTCCCAGGCTTACGGGAACAAGAACTACAGCAATTAGAAGACGGCGGTTGGGACGATCTCCTCAGGCCTTTAGGGAATGGTCCTCCGCAGCTTGGGAATACGCGCCAAGTAACTGAAGAGGCTATTGATATTAGAGACATCAGGCTAAATGAGTCCTATGGTGTAGGAATATACAATCCTCAGGCGATAGAGGCTATTAGAGACATTAGTTTCGTCCAAACACCCGCAGATCGAAGTGGCCTGACATGGGCTTCGCCTCCATGGCGACATCGTTCACCTACTGAACAAGACCTATTTGAAGACATAATACTGGATTAGATCCTATGTATCCTAGATTAGGTGGCTATGTTCTTAGATTATGATATGTATCCCGGAAATAACAGCCGGCCTGGACGAGCGCCATATTAGGACCTTGTATAAAGTTTCAAGGACACAGATTCTTTAAACAACTCTATATATAAGGGTAAAGGTTATTATGGAAAAAGATTATTTATTGGAGTTAGAAGAATTAAGAGAAATCTTGGGTTGGCTCTTAAGAAAAGACTTTCTCGAAGAATTAGTTACTCTTAGAGAGCTGTTGAACCGCTCATATGTAAATCGGTACAAAGAACTCATGGAACAGTCAGAGCATGGCAGTAATTGCGGATATGCAGCTAAGGCCAAGGATATGTTCATGAAATTCAAAGAACGCGATATAGCGGCCAAAATTAAGAGTTTATATGAAACCTATATTAAATCACGATAATCACAAGGAGTAGTGGTTTTAGATGGCAATGTTAACCGGTGGCTTTGGAGCAATTCGAGGTGCAGCTAAAACAGGACTTAGTTGGGGTATAAGGCATCCACGTATGGCAGCAGGAATTCTTGGAGCTGGTGCACTTGGTTTAGCAGCGTTAGCTCCTGGCGGATCAATTGGTGGAGGCTTAATGGGTGCTGGTATAGGAGCAGGTGCTGCTTATGGTGGAAAAATGGGCGCAGCGGTGTTATTAAGAACTAGACTAGGTGGCTACGGTGGTGTTCAGGGCTCAATTCAATGGATGGCACGTAAAGGTCTATTACCTGGAAGTGCAGGGGCAAAGAAGTTTGCAGCCATAGGGGCCGCATCAGGAGCTCTTATAGGAGCTACAATGAGTTCAAATCGAGGATATAATAGATTTCCAGGATTCTAACAACATTTCAAGGAGAAGGAAATGAAAGTAAAGCTATTTGACGTAAACAGGGCACAACCAGTACTGAGGAAACTTCTAGATCAGAAAATGCCTATTAAGGTTGCTTTCAAATTAGGTAGATTTGTCAAGGCGTTAAATGAAGTCTATGAGAGTCTTGAAGTACAAAGAGTTGCTTTAGTCGAGAAATATGGTGAAAAGCTAGAAGATGGTAGCCACAGGGTAACAGGAGAGAATACTATACCATTTCAGGCTGAATTCGGTGAACTTTTACAAGTGGATACAGAAATTATAACTGAAGCACTTGATATGGATGCGTTGGAGAATGTCGAATTGACTGCATTAGAAGCGCTCGCACTTGAGCCGTTCTTAGTAGAGGAGAAATCATAATGGACGAGGACTATTCTAGGATCTAGCAGAAGGATGGCTTCTTAGTCCCTGGTTATTCTTCTGCAAATTTAGGAGGGATGACCTATGTGGAAAAGATTTGTCACATGGTTATACACAAGAGCATCGTTAGTAGGAATGCGTTATATTTATGGGCCTTGGTCGAGGTTCTACAGATGGGCTTTTGAGAGAAAATATAAGAAAATGCCTACAGATCTGCCTTGGAACACCGATAAACTACTTGAATTCTTTAAAGAATGTACTTGGACTAAAGATAAGTGGTACATGGGCTGGGATGTCATGTCCAAGCCTCAGAGATTCTACGAAACTAAGCATGGTGACTGTGACGAGTTTGCTACATTTGCCGCAACTGCAATGTCTGGCTTAGTAAAGTGGGTTTTATCGGTCACTTGGTGGGTTCCAGGAGCGAGAAAGAAGTTTCACGGCCATAATGTATGTCTTTATCCAGTTATGTCAACGACTAAGGATGGCAAAACTGAAATTACATGGTGGCATATTAGCAACTGGGGCAGAATCGGCCCGTATGATACCATTTATAAAGTAATTGAGTCAATTCCTAAGCGATTTTACAACAAAGCTATTCCATGTGCATGGAGTTTGAGGCCAGCTAAAGCACGAAATTCCAAAGAAAAAGATTTACAGTTCATTTTTGGTGGTACATTCAAGCATTTACAAGACAAACAAGGTGACATACATGGCTGAAGACACTAACGAGAAGGAAACTGGCACAGATTTAGAACCTATCTATCATCTTAAGGGTGGAATGGTCGAACTTGAAGACGGAACAATGGAGAAATCCAAGATGTTCGAGATCTTTAAGATACCTTTAGATGATTATCCTGATATACAACTCAATACAACAGAAATGCGCCGTTTTAGGATGCAAGTCATGAAAATGAGGACCGGAACACAGGCAATGGTGCCGATATTGTGTCCTGGGCCGCAGAAGTGTCCCTTTCGGATGAGATGTCCTTTTGTAGATAAGACCAAACGCCTAGCCAATGGCCAAATAGACTTCATGTGCCAAAAAGCTAAGTTCCCCATTGCTAGACAATGTCCTATTGAAAGAGATTTTATTGTTTATAAGCAAATGGACTATATTAATGAATATGGAGTGGATATAGAGTCACCTAGTGAGCTAGGATTGGTTAATAAGCTGGCAGAGCTGGATGTCTATGACTACCGGCTCACATTAGTGCTCTCACACGGCGATACAGACGCTGACGGGCCTTTGCTTATGAAGGAGCAGGTCACGGGTATGACACATAGCGGGGATGAGATTACACGGCTCGAGGAGCATCCTGCGTGGTCATTGAAAGAGAAGATACATAAACAAAGGATGGAGATCTTGAATGCCCTGGTTGGTACTAGAAGAGAGAAGTACAAGAAGGAAGCTGCTCTGAAGCAACGAGATGTAGCAGATCCAAGTACAAAGCAATCCACTCTTAGACAGAAGCTAGATGATTTAAACAACGAAGTAGTTATAGAGGCTGAATTTACAGAGCATCCAAAGGAGTAATTTGATACAAGGCGCTAGTTGGCACAAACAAGCATGGGCAGGATTCCGCAGGTACGTACAGCCTGCGATGGCCTTGGGCTTCGGAATTGCAGATGTTGCAATTTCTGAGAATAAGCCTGTTGCTTTAACAGCTAATGCCGCCTCTATTGCAGCTGCCTTCTTAACACGCCGTAAAACGTCTTTTGCTTGGGCTGCGGTACCGACTGTAACTTACTTAGGTGCAAGAGTAGCAGGAGAGATTGCTTTTAATAAGGCTGTCAACCCTATTAAAGGACATGATGCAGGACGTTGGGGTCGAGAACAGACCTTCGCTTCTGGAGATTTTAAGCCTGGTAGTAGCCATATAAGGTTTGCAGGTAGACTGGGTAGAATTTTTGAAGCTCGTTTAGGTAAAACAGCAGCGAATAAAATGCTAAAGACAGGTAGCATTAAAGATCTATACCAAGAGACAAGAAACTGGTATGAGTCTGTTGGTGGCGTATTTAAGGAAGGCTCTCTCGCAGGAGCTGAAACACGAGTGGGTCTCGTAAGAGGCCAAGCTAGTGTTGAGCCAGTAATAACGCTTTCTTCTGTAGAGAAGCTAGAACGACTTGAACCTAAAATGGTAGATGACTTCTTTCACGAGATAGCCGAGATTGAAGCTAGTTTTTCTAAAATACTTGGCAGAAAAACAGCTATGCAGTATTATAAAACTGGCTGGCGGGGTCAGCAGCGTATATTACTAAAGAAATTTCCTGCTTTAAAAAATGTAACCAAAATAGGACCAGCACCCAAGACTGGCCCTATGAGCTGGGTTGACCAAATTGAAACAAACTTAGGTATAGCACAAGAAAGCTTGGATGTTGTTCAGCGAGCGAGTTTTGGTACCCATATGAATCCTGGCGTTATGCAAACAGATCTTTGGACTGCTAAAAAGCTAGGACATCTACCTGCCTCCATAAAAGAAAGAATACTCGAACGACATCAGTACAGGTATAGTCGTAAAGACTTTGCAGAAATGTTTGGAGAAGGATCGATGGCAGGAGAGACATATATAAAAGACCTGCCTGATATTCTAAAAAGATTTGGTGCTACACGATGGCAGTTTACTAAAGGAAAAGCAAGATCTGCTGTAAGAAATGAATGGGAAGATATTAAAGAAGGTTTCTCTACTCTTACAAGACCTATTAGAAGATTGAGGCAGCATTTTCGAGATAGAAAAAATTTAAAGAAAAGGCTTAAATTTTATAAAGATCTTATGAAACAGGGCAAACCATATGATCACTACGGGAAACCACCGATGGATTTGGAGCCATATTTAGATAATAAAATGATAAAGTCTGTTAAGGGTAAGTATTTATTTAATAAAGCTGTCAATCCTATTAAGGGACACGATGCAGGACGTTGGGGTAGAGAACAGACATTCGCTTCTGGGGACTTCACTCCTGGTAAAAGTTGGAATCCAACTAAGCGTGTAATTCAATTCTTTGAAAATTTCTTTGCAAAACGAGCTGCCGCAAAAACAGTTAGAGGTTTGTCTAAAGCACAAATCAGAGAACTTGGTAAGAACTCGCAAAAAGTTAGCGTAGATGAATTTGGTTGGTGGATGGGAATAAAGAAGCGAGCAATTCCTAGAGAAATGCAAACTCCTGCGTTATTTGTGCAAGATTTTAATACTGCAGTTCGAATTGCACAGGAACAGGGTATGACATATACCGCTGCAGTGCAGGAATTAAAACCAATATTTAAGTATTATAAATCAATAGGTTTTGATACTGGAGGATATTACGATCCAGCTAGAATTTTGGAATGGGGCAAAGATATACGCAAAGTATCTAAAATGGGTAAACCAACAGACTTGCCACCGTTGATCCCGCTGACTAAGAATGCAGAAGAAGTTTTACAGAAATCAATAATTTTCCATGAATTTGCAGAAAATTTGACTGCCAAAGTTGCTCCAAAAAGCTCATTGCTTAGTAGTTTTTTTAGAAGAACAGGAGAACTTCATAAGACAACTTGGGCTCATGAAATGGCCATAGTTCAAGAAGAGTATTTTACTCGTTTTGCGGGATCTCCGTTAGCTAAAAGATATATGGGTGAACTTAGATTCTTAAGCGGAGAAACAACATTCTCTGGTTTTGATGATGCGTACAATACTATTCAGGGTCTTAGACATGATGGTATAGCTCCTGAGCTTAGAAAGATACTAACTAAGTTCGGTTCTGGTTGGAGAGGTATATTCCAGTCTATTGGTAAGTTCTTTAAAGCTACAGGGAGGAAAATTCGGGCATTGCCCGGTACAGCACGAGCATTTATCTCTCCAAAGCATTACGGATCTAAAATAGACGATATTATCGAACAAAGTGTCATAAGTCCTGTTACTAACGCAAAACTAGGCCAAATGCTAGAAAATCAGTATGGTGCAGAGACTTGGCGACATGCACTTCGGGGGCCAATAGCTAGGTTTAGGTCTTGGCAGTATTATAAACGAGAGGCTAAGTTTTTAAAAGAAATAGGACCTGGTAAAGGATTTGGTACACAAGCGGCAGCAGGTAGAGCAAAAAGAGCAAGCATGGAGGCACAATGGGATGCGGCCCAGGCACGACCAATTCGCCCTGCAGGTTTTGATGCTCTCAATAAGATTCCAATAATGGAGAAAGCAGATATAGCCCTATGGAATAAGCAACAAATAACGCGTGGAGCTTCATTTGCAGGACAGGTGGCTCCCATTCCGGCTCCTATAGGGAAAATTCTCGGTCCTACAGGCTATCCTTATGCAATTCCAGTTGGTGCACCTAAAACTGCTCTTGAATCACTACTCCAGCGTGCAGGTATAGGTCCTGCTGGACCAGCATTAAAAGCTAATGCAGCTCACTGTCCCCGATCGGCTAATGTAACTAATGTAACTAAAGCCATAGGCAGGCCAGTAGCGCCAGCACATATCAGTGCCCTTTCTGAAGCAGCTGCTAAACTAGCTAATGATTTCGCTGCAGCATCTAAACGGTATAAATTCCATAGGATATCTACACAGGCTCATAGAAGAGCTAATCCTATTCGTTTAAATAAGTATCGCCGTAACTCACATGGTAAGAATGACTAAGGAGTGAGCTAATTGGGTATTTTAAGAGGTATAGGTTTTGCAGGTAAAATTGGCTTAGGAATGGGCAAAGGCGTCTTTGGTCTTGGGCGTGGTCTTGCCCGAACAGCTAAAAATGTATTGTCAGGAGGACCCAAGGCATGGGGTTTGGGCGCTATGTTGCCTGGGCAATATCGAGCACTACAATTTGCGATTCCTGCTGTAGGTTTGGGAGCCTTGGGAATTCAACAGGCAATGAAAGGTCTTTCTAATGCACCTTATGATATGGAAGGTCCGAGAGTTGGACGTTTGGGGCAATCTAATAATCTAATGCCTGAGGCACCCAATATGGAATTTGGGACTTTTAGGCGATCATATTTAGATATGAATGCTAGTGGTTCACTAGCTTTTGCTTTACATAATCGTAGGTAATTCACATGGTATGGCAACCTACCTTTTGGGGTAACTTAAAGCAATATGGAGCTGGAGATTTTGCACGTGGCTTTGGCCATGGTGTAATGGAGTCCTTTGGTTTCGAACAGACCGGAGGTAAGAAACTAGTTCCACGTAATATAGCTGGACGTATGGTCAATATCAAAAGACCGACGGGTCCTTGGAAATTTGCAGGTGGAGGCCTGGGTGGCGCTGCAATGGGTGCTGTAACGGGGACACTTCAAGGAGGCATGGCAGGAGGCATTGTTGGAGCAGGAATAGGTTATAAATTTGGTATGATACCTGCTTTTATGGCCATGGGAGCAATACAAGGATTTCAGGAAGGCGGAATTGGCGGGGCAGTAGGTGGAGCAGCTAAATCGGTAGCAGAGTGGGGACTCTTTAGAGGTGCTACAGCAGCTTTGAGTTTGGCCTTCAAAGGAACGGCTATTGGAGGTATTGGTACGGCCATAGGCACAATAGGACTAGGACCGTTGGCTTTAGCTGCTGCTGCAGGGTATGGAGTATACAAAGCCTCTCAAGCTCTAGCAGAATACGGGCGAGACCAAACAAGAATGGAATTCCAAGGCGATATGCAAGCTTTTCAAACACAAGCAGCATATACTATGAGACAAAGATCAGTTCAAGAGATACAACGTTCCCATACGAATGGTAGAACGGTGCTCGGAAACGAAGCATCTTACATGCATCTTCGTTAATAATTTTAAGGAGTTATAATGAAAACTTGTTCTTGTGAAAATTGCCAGAAAAGATATTATGCTAAAGGTTTTTGCAAAAAGCATTATACTCGTTTTTTAAAAACTGGTTGTACTAAAAGAACAAAAGGTTGCCATTCTAAAACTAGAAATTATATAACTCATGATATTGAACTACAAATAGCTACAAGACTTATTGAGACTAATGAAAGTTATCAAGAGATTGGTGCACGATTCGGCATGTCACGTGGACCTGTGGATAAGATTGTAAAAGAATATCGTATTAAGCGTGACGATATACGCAAGAGAGGAACTCTTTGTATATGTTCTCAATGTATAGGATTTTTCTATGTTTCTAAAGCTGCCGATAATCATGGACGTGGTAAGTTTTGTTCTAAGAAATGCTATACTCGATGGCAAAAGTCTGAAGAAAATAGAGGAGTTAACAATCCTAGTTATGTAGACGGTGGTAATGAATCTGAGATGAATAAGCTTCGTAAAACTGATGAATGGAAGCAGTGGCGCGAACAGGTATATGAGCGAGATAGTTATACTTGTCAGATATGTGGTCAGTTTGGTGGGTTTTTGCATCCACATCATATTTTAAAGAAGAGTATATATCCTGAATTAGTTTTTGAAGTACGTAACGGTATTACATTATGTGCTGATTGCCATATGGCGTCTGGGATACACAACAGCAAATTGGGCTGGTTGAATTTATATAAGAAAATCAACGAAGCCCAGTACATGCACATGAGGTAAACATGGTAAGAGATTTTAACAAAATGAAGAAGAATGCAGTCTGTTCGAACTGTATGAAGACACAAGAAGCCAAATACAAGGACTTTATTGGTGAAGATGGTAGAATTTTTAGGGACTTTTCAGTCTCTTGCAAGGGGATTCCTACACAATATATTAGCAAGAAGCTTCAGCAGGTCTTAACCGAAGAAGAACTGGTAGATGCGGAAACTATATTAGACCCAGTAGCTTGGGCTCAGAAGTATGCAATCAAGACAGATGGTGAACCTTGGGTTGCGCGTTGGTATCAGGCGGAAATGCTTAGATGCAATGCTACAAGAAAAGTAACAAGATGCGGCAGAAGAATTGGAAAAACGGATTCGATCTCTATAGATATACTGTATAATTGTTTTACGAAGAGCAATACACGAGCCTTGATTGTAGCTCCCTATAAAGCCCAGACAGAAGAGATCATAGGTCGAATTCGTGACTTTGCCAGAATGAACCCTGAACTTGCAAATGCTATCAAGCGTGATGTTAGTAGTCCGTTTTATGAGATTACGTTTTATAACGGTTCTCGAGTTAGAGGGTTCTCGTCCGGTACCAAATCGGGTGCTGAAGGTGTAGCTATTAGAGGTCAAGATGCTGACAGGATCTACCTAGATGAAGCTGACTATCTTATGTCAGGCGACTTGTCGTCTATCATTGCTATTCTGAATACGCATCCAGATGTTACTTTGTGGGCTTCTAGTACGCCAACTGGTAAGCGTCAGCATTTTTATAAATGGTGCACAGATACTCCTACATATAGAGAGTTTTATTTCTCTTCAACTGTATTGCCTCACTGGGATACTGTCAAGGATGATTTCCTACTTGAATATGCAGGTAGACCAAATGACTGGACACATGAGATTTTGGCTGAGTTTGGTGAGCAAACTGTTGGCGTATTTCAAAATGCCTTTATCGACCGTGCGACTACCGAATATCACTACCATGAAATGCAGCATAATATAGACTGGACCTATGCTATGGGAGTAGACTGGAATAACGATGTAGGCACAGAGATTGTTGTATCTGGCTATGATAATCATGGTGGGTTCTGGGTAGTAGATGCAATTAATATTCCTAAGCAAGAATGGACTCAGATTAAAGGTATGGAAGCTGTTATTGCTATGAATGAGAAATGGCGGCCAGCCTTTTTGTATATGGATGAGGGTTTCGGTAATACTAATATAGAGCTTTTACAGAAGTATGGGCATGACCTAATAGCTACCAATCCCTCAGATCCAGGAGTAGCTTTAAGAGACCGTCTTGTAAGGTATGACTTTGGTTCTAAGCTAGAAGTACACGATCCAGTAACTAAAATGCCAATTAAGAAAGATGCTAAACCTTTTATGGTAGAGAATGCTGTTAGACGTTTCGAAGAGTCAAGAATTAAAATATCAGCTTTTGACTCTGTCTTAATTAGACAGCTTGAAAACTATATCATCGATCATCGTACTCCTGCTGGACGTCCTACATATGGCTGTTTAGACAAGAAGCTTGGCGATCACAGATTAGATGCATTTATGTTATCCATGGTAGCCTTTAAATTAGAGATGTCCGATTTTGGAGAGCCAGTTTACGATTCTCATATTGCCATTAGTCCTGGTTTCTCGAGTACCGTAGGCGAAGAGAACCGTAAAGAAAGAGCAGTTAAACGCTTGCAGCGTACTCCAGAAGAAAGATTTGACTTAGCAAAACTTTCGTATTCGTCTATCCCTGGCAATACTAGCCAATACCGTTTTGGTCCTGATCGGATTTGCAGTCAAGAAGCTTGGGCTACAGATAGAGAAGAAGAATTTCAGCAAAAGTACAAAATGAGACAGATGAAGAAAAGATCTATTAGAAGACGAATGCGTCCTGAAAGAAAGAACATAGATTAACCGAATTCCAGCCATCGACAGCTGGAGTCAGCAGGTTGGCCCACCTGTTGTTGCCGCAAGGCAAATGATGTCGTTTCCTTCTCGCCTGGCTTTAGGGTGGCTATATGCTGTCCTAAAGCCGCAAATCGGAGGTTTTACTAATGTCTTTAGGTGTATATAAGATAAATGACCTAGGTGCGTACGAACAGCATAGCGAAGATGGAGCTATGACTAATCCTATTACTACTGTCCATCATGGTAGAGATGGAGATGTTTTTGAGAAGCAACTCTACATCATAGCCAGTGACGAGCATGCCTATACCAATATTCAGGTTAAGGCCGTTTCTACTACATCAGATGATGATATTGGACTTGGTAGTAATGAGGGAACTTCTGGTTGGGGTATAAAACTAACTACTCAAGACTATAATCCTACAGAGACAGATTGGGACGCTATTGAATATGGTGTTGCAGTTGATATTGACAGTATCGCTGCTAGTACAACCATTAGATCATTTTGGGCAAGAATCGAGTCTCCTCGCGGTATTAGTGTAGGAAACAAAGAAAATATTAAACTGTTACTCTTTTATACAGATACTCCTTAGTAAAGGTAAACTATGGCTTACGACGCTGATC
>Ga0307377_10006492_pt1 | contig 12235 bp, 11 predicted proteins | sample TR3MG_FD_202535 | JGI IMG/M metagenome (GOLD analysis project Ga0307377, IMG submission 202535) | Soil microbial communities from Risofladan, Vaasa, Finland - TR-3 | ecosystem: Environmental > Terrestrial > Soil > Coastal area > Acid sulfate soil | place: Finland: Risofladan, Vaasa | collected...
GATGGCTTTATATCATTGATACATAACGACTTATTACGCTCAAGTGTGGCTAACATGCTGCTACAATTTTCGATAAGATGTAACATTACGTTTCTTAAAGTATTTCAGATGCACAGCACTCATAATGCTGGGGTCGGTGGTTCGAGTCCACCCATAGCCACCAAATCAGTGTCCATTTCCTCCCATTTCCGTCCAATACCGCCTCGGAAACCCAGCATTATCAAGGGTTGGCGCGAATCTGGCCTCCAATCCTGTCCATTCGGGTCTATTGTAATCCGGGGGCAACAAGGGGCAACATTGGGGGCAGGTACTGTTGCCTGTAGGGAGTTGCCCCCATGGCGCTTTCCGATGCCGCTATTCGTAAGTCCAAGCCCACCGATAAGTCCCAGCGGCTGTTCGACGGTGGAGGCTTGTACCTCGAAGTTGCTCCATCCGGGGGCAAGTGGTGGCGACTGAAGTACCGGTTTGGGGGCAAGGAGAAGCGGCTATCGCTAGGCACGTATCCCGATACCGGGCTGGCTGATGCGCGCGAGAAGCGCGACGCCTCCCGCAAACTGCTTGCGCAGGGCGTAGATCCAGGCGCGCAACGCAAGGCCGAAAAGGCAGCCGGCAATGATCGCGCCGCCAACAGTTTCGAAGTCGTCGCTCGCGAGTGGTTGGCGGTGAAGAAACCTGAATGGACAGCCGGTCAGTTCTTGAAGGAATGCGGTCGACTGGAAAATCACGCCTTCCCGAGGATCGGTGGCCTGCCGGTCGCTGACATAGGAGTGGCAGAGATTCGCCCGTTGTTCGCGTACCTGGTCAAGCAGGGGCATATCGAGCAGGCTCATCGCCTACGGCATCAACTCAGCCGCGTGTTCCGATTTGCCGTAGCTACTGAGCGGGCCAGTCGCGACCCTGCAGCGGATCTGCGCGACACCCTACCAAGCCGAAACCCTCAGAATCATCCAACGATTACTGACCCGGAACTTGTGGGTGAGTTGATGCGTGCTATCGATGGATTCACGGGTACTCTCCCCGTCCAGTGCGCGTTGAAATTGGCGCCTCTGTGGTTCTGTCGGCCTGGCGAGATCCGCATGGCAGAGTGGGCGCACTTTGACCTGGATGGCGAGCACCCCGCCTACACGGTGCCGCCCGTGAATCGGAAGTTGAAGAAAGCGGCCAAGGAAAATCCCACCACGCCGCCGCATATCGTGCCGTTGAGTCAGCAGGCGTTGGAGATACTTGGCGAACTGCGCCAGTGGACTGGTCGTGGGCGCTATCTGTTCCCAGGGGCCCGCGACCCCAAGCGGCACATGTCAGATGGGGCAGTAAATGCGGCGCTGGCTCGCATTGGCTACAAGGGCATCATCACGGGGCACGGGTTCCGCCACATGGCCCGCACGTTGCTGGGGGAGTTGGGGTGGAATCCTGAAGCCTTGGAGCGTCAGTTATCGCATAAGGAACCCGGAATTGTTGGTGTGTACAACAAAGCCCAGCACCTTCCTGAGCGCCGAAAGATCATGCAGGCGTGGGCTGACTACCTGGATTTGCTGAAAGCTGGCGGGAGCATGGCGCCGTGACGGCTCACGGCCTGACCAGCGGTGTATCTTGGTACGCTCTGACAGCGACGACGGGCAGCGATGGCATCTCAGATACGGGTGCCCCCAAACAATGGACATTAAACCCCTATCTTTGGACCTGCCCGGCTCTGGTAGACACTTCGGCCCTATGCCATTTCATGAGATTCAGCCACTGCGCCTACCGTCATAGTTACCTTCAGGTAAGGAGTGCTACCCCTTCTGAAGTTTCTGCGCATTGCAGCGGAAAAGACGTTCGCAGTCCCACCTCGCTCGTGCCTGGGGGCATTGAACTTGTAGCAAGACGGCCACGGACTTCCAGCATTTGCGAAGTGTTCAATGAACCGGAGCCGTTCTGCCCCCGTCGTCCGCGCTTATCTATATTCGAGGGGCCTCCCCTCGGCATCCCTCCCCCCGTCAGTTTTCAACGCGCGCCAGCAGTCCCGATCATTCTGCGGCGAGTAGACTCCCCTTCTCTAAATGCGCCTGGGCAATTTCACGTTACCTGGCGGACGAGCACCAACGTGCTAAGTGGTATGTCAAAATCTGACCCTCAGATAGTCGTAAAATCAGACGCCGTCCACTTCGATTGAGTCTAGTGGCCAAACTGCTATCGTGGCCAGTTACAAACTGCCCCTCAAGTGAATTCTGACAATGAGCTACACTGCAATTGACTTATTTTCGGGTTGCGGTGGGCTTTCCCGTGGCCTCAAGGACGCCGGTTTCAAAGTGCTTGCTGCCGTTGAGATCGACCGCAAAGCGCGGGAAACGTATGCGCTCAACCACGAAGATGTTCCTCTGGTTGGAACGGATATCCGAAAGGTCAGCGCTTCGAAGCTGCTTAGAGATTGTGGCTTGAAACGTGGTCAACTGGATCTGATGGCCGGATGCCCGCCGTGCCAAGGGTTTTCGACCCTGCGCGCTAGGAGTGGACGGGCGGCGGCTCCGGACGCTCGAAACGGGCTGATTGATGAGTTCGCGAGGCTTACTCTCGCGCTTCGCCCGAAGATGGTGATGATGGAAAACGTTCCTGCACTCGCTCGCTATGAGAAGTTCACTGACTTCGTTGGAGCGCTTGAGAGCAACGGCTACCAGGTAGTCACCGAGGTACTGGATGTCTGTTGTTTTGGGGTGCCGCAGCGGCGCAAGCGTCTAATCCTTTCCGCGAGCAGGGTGGGAGCTCCGAAGCTTGCGCCAGCCCGCATCGACCGCCAGACTGTCCGTAACGCAATCGGAAATCTCAAGAGCGCTGGCGACAGTGGCGATTTGCTACACGATTGTCCAACAACACGAAGAACTGCCCGCGTTCAAGCAATGATCGAGGCGATACCGAAGAATGGTGGGAGTCGGCGCAGTCTGCCTGCTGGCATGAAACTTGGTTGCCACGACAAGACGTCAGGCTTCAACGATGTCTATGGGCGGATGAAATGGGACGATATCTCTCCGACCATCACGAGCGGATGTAACAATCCTTCGAAAGGACGCTTCATTCATCCGGATGAAGACCGTCCAATCACCTTGCGCGAGGCGGCTTTGTTGCAGGGTTTCCCAATGGACTATCGCTTTAATGTCTTGCACGGAAAGGAATCCATCGCCTTGATGATTGGGAACGCTTTGCCCCCTCCCTTCATCGCCGCACATAGCAGGGCGATGGCACGAGGTCTCAGTAAGTGACGGTCATCGATGACCTTGTCGCTTCGGCGCAGCAGAAGTTCCAAGCGATGGAGTTCGACAAGTTCATCCATGGAATGTGCTTCCCAAAATTCAAAAGCTTTGCCCCAGATGTTGAGGTCGAATTTCGGTTTCCCATCACTGTCCTAGTGGGACCCAATGGTGGTGGGAAGAGCTCAATCTTACATGCTGCGTGGGGAATGCCGCTCAATCACAGCACTTCCCGATTCTGGTTTTCCACGCCCGTGGACCCCATTGAATTCGATAAAAGGGACCAGAATCGATACTGGTACACACATTATGTGAAAACCCTCAAGTGCCTAGTTCAATCGCGAAAAATGTGTGGGAACAAGCGGCATGGCTATTGGGAGCCAACTAGGCCTGCGCTGAAGGAGGGTATGCAAAGCATGCCACCCCGGAGTACCGCAAACGCGCCCTTTATGAGTCCGACGGGGGACCGATGGACACCTGTGGACCGCACACCCCACTACTTCAATGCAAAGACCGAGTCGAGCGCCTTTGATCGTTTCTTCAACTCGACCGCGCTGACGAGTCTTGATGCTCGTCAGGATTACTTCATCAAGTATTCAAAGAAGCTAAAAGAAGTCATTGACGGGCTGCTTCCGACAAAACGCTACTACGGCGTCGAGCGAGTCGCGGCAAATTATCTACTTTCACCGAAACAGCTGGAAAGCGTCAACAAAATCCTCCAAAAACAATATAGGTCTGCTCGCTTCATTAGCCACAAGCTCTACGATAAGCATGTCTTTTCCCCCAGCGTAATTTTCGAGACCGTTTCTCGGTGTTACTCAGAGTGTTTCGCTGGGAGTGGGGAACTGGCAGTAGTGAATTTCGTGCTCGCGCTTGATGGCCTGAGACCATACGACCTCTTGCTACTGGATGAGCCCGAAACGTCCCTCCACCCGGGCGCGCAGGAAAAGCTCATTGAATGTCTTTTGCGGGTGGTCATCGAAAAGCGAATTCAGGTCATTATTTCCACACACTCGCCGACCTTTGTTCAGTTGCTACCCGCTGCCGCATTGGTGGTTCTCGACGAGACGCCAGATGGGGTCGCACCCCGTCCCATCTCGACCAAAGCGTCAGCCTTCGATCGGCTCGGTGTCATAAGCCGAGAGAAAGTCACAATTTTGACCGAAGACAAACTATTGAAGGCTGTAGTCGACCGCGCCCTAACGCGATTGCCAAAGGCATTGCGTAATAAGGCGGTGGTGGTTGCGGCAAGTGTAGGCGTCAGTGAAATGCTCTCCAACCAGGCGCGTGCGCACGTTCAGGCGGGCGCGAAGGTTGTCATGGTCTTGGACGGCGATCAAAGGGCGGTCGAGGCCATTTTTGCCCAAGATCCTGACGATCTATCTGCCAAGCAGAAAGCGGTGGTAGTGAAGCAGCTGAAGGCTCAAAACATCACGATGGTGGGCTCGGTCACCGACCTAGAGGGCTGGATGCGTTGGTGCAAGAAACACGTCGTCTTGCTCGACCAAATATGTCCCGAGCAAATTCTACTGGAGCTCATGTCTCCAACGCACCCTCTACTGCTGAGCCCCGGCGCGACAAATGTAAAATTCAAAGACGCGGTGAAGAGTGTGCTTCATGCCAGCAAGAACGAACACTCAGCGCTGGCGCAATACTACACTTTGAAGGTCAAGCTCGGCGAAGTCGAAGCTGGCAGCTCGATCGATAAATCTATCAACGCTCTAGCGGCGAAGCTTGAGCTCAAGCTGGCCCAGTTTGACGAATAATCACGGCCGCCATTGGTCGAAATGATGGATTGCCGCGCGGCCGTTAGTTACCCATTCAAAGCAAGCTCGCCTCAATAGCCTAGGTGACCGCCAGCCTGCGATGCAGTAGCGCGGCGGCATGAAGAACAACCGTCCACGCCTACAAAGCGAACACCTTCGAGCCTGGGGAAAGGTCAATCAACAGTTGCTATATCTGCGTTGCCAACGCTCACGATGCCTGAACGCCGAAAGGTGATGCAGCAGTGGGCCGACTAGCGGGAGGTCTTCTCCGGCGTATCAGCCAAAGATCCGTCGTGGGCACGCTCTCCGAGAATATTGGTACGCCGAATACGAAGGAGCTCCCGCAGATCGTCAACTTCCATCGGTGGATTGGATCGATGCAGCATCGAATGGCAGTTGCCACAGACCGGGACCAAGTCCTTGATAGGATTCACGAAGTAGTTGGGGCCCATTTGTGACACAGGAGTGCGGTGATGCACCTCGATGTATCCCTCCCCCAGTTCGCCATAGGTAACCGAGAAGTTGAAGCCGCATGCTTGGCAGACGGGCCCAAAATGAGCGATGCAAGTTGCGCGGTTCGCGGGGCTACGTTCGTACCGGTTCACCTCGACTCGAATGCGAGCGCCTTCGGGCATGCTTGCGATATTCTCTCCCAGTCCTGCCTCACCCTCCTCGATGGGAAGTAGCGCCAAGGCCAATGACAGGCAGGTGGATGCCACAAGTAGTGCCTGATCTGCGAGCTCATCGCTAGAGTATCTGCCGATCGGCAAGCGACGAGCCACATCAAGTTCAAGTCGCCGCCAAGTTTCCGTTGAATCAGGCAATGCCGTTAGTGCTTCGTCATTCACAGCGAGGTAGACCGGAGCGCCATCACTACGTGCCTGCTCTAGAAGCGCAGAAAACGTATGCCTTGATTGCTCGTCAGCCTCACACATACGCCGTAACAAGCCCGCAGAGAAGTTGTCGGCTCGAAAACTAGCTTCGATCTGACGGTGCGTGCGCGCGAGGACAATGCAAAATCCATTTCCTAACGCAAGGTCCGACGGTCGCAAGGTGGGAAATTGTCCACCATCAATTGTCTCATTGCCTGATGCAAGAGCGAGACCAAATCGTCCTTCAAGCCGCCGCCGGAGCAGCTCAATGTCCAAGCCAGTTGACATCAGTTGTCCGCGGCATCTGCCATGTCCGGGAGATCGGCAACAAGCCTCTTCAGATTTCTGGAAACCTCTACCCGGAATTCTTCGAAGGAGTCCATTGTTGCTTCATTGATGTTGTTTAACTCCGCATTGGCCAACGCCCATAGCAAGTAGTCGAGGGCTTGTATGACCGGACTATTTGCCTTGTTTGGTAGATATGCCTTCGCGTAAAACGGATGCCCCGTGTTCAGCGCGACTGCAGCGGCACCTCCCTTCCCGAGAGTAGGCTCCCAAAGAACGCCATGCTCTAGCGTCTCAGCTGTCGTCACGTGTACCGGGCCTGTGTCATGCGAATCGACGATTCGAATGGTCGCGGTGGTGGAGCCCGCCTTGTTTGTTAGCCGCGACGTGCGTAACATCGGCACGTGGGGCACGGGCGACCTTGAACTGTGTCTGCGAAATCAGGCTGATCTTCAGCGTGCCTTGCCGTTGCTGGAACGCAGCTACGGCGAGAGCTGAGGCCAGTTTGGAGGCCGGTTCGGTCCCGTAGGTGTTGCTGCAAAGGCAACATTCGTTGCTGATTTGGCAACAGGCTTTATCTGCACTTTGCCAGCGCCGCTAATTTCAGTTGGCGGCCCAAGTGAAATTAACCGCCGGCGGTCAGCTGCCATGAGGGTGGCCGTTGGCGCAGCGCAGCGCTTGCGGATTGACGTCGACTCGGCGATATTCGCAATTCGCGAATTGCGAATAATGAGCCCGACCCATGGAACTCAAGCCGCAGGACCTGTTGGTATTGCTCAAGGTGGCTGCCCATCCGGGGCGGCGCTGGACCTATGCCGCGCTGGGCGAGGCGTTGACGCTCAGCGCTTCGGAAGTACATGCCTGCGTGAAGCGTGCGGTGGCCGCCGGCCTGGCGGTGACGCGCGGACGTGGCGATTGGGCACCGGTGCGGCCGGCGCTGCTGGAGTTCGCGGTGCACGGCGTGCGCTACGTGTGGCCGGCGCAGCCGGGTCCGGTGAAGCGCGGGGTGCCTACGTCCTTTGGGGTGGCGCCGCTGGCAGGCAAGTTTTCCACCGCCGCGGACGAAGTACCAGTGTGGGCGCACCCGGCGGGCAAGGCCAAGGGGCCGGGCCTGTCGCCAATCTATCGTTCGGCGCCGCAAGCGGCGTTGATCGATCCCGCACTGCATCGGCTGCTGGCCTTGCAGGACGCGATTCGTGCCGGGCGGGCGCGGGAGCGGTCATTGGCGACGGATTTGTTGACCAAGGAGCTGGAGAGCTGAGGATGCGGCGGAATGATCCGAACCTGCCCACCTTGCGCGTGGTCGCGCAGGCCCTGGGTGACCTGCGCGAGCAGGTGGTGTTTCTGGGCGGTGCGGTGGCCGGGTTGCTGGTGACCGACCCGTTGGCCGAGGGCGTGCGGGCCACCGTCGACGTGGATGCGGTGGTGAAGGCCGGGCAGGCGCAGTTCCAGCGCCTGCAGCGGGAACTGGCGCGCAGGGGTTTTCGGGAGGATGCGGACAGCGACGTGATCTGCCGTTGGATCCATCGCGATTCCGGCGTGGTGTTCGACCTGATGCCAGAGAATCCGCACGTGCTGGGTTTCGCTAACCGCTGGTATCCGTATGCCGTGGCCACGGCACAGCAGGTGGCGCTGGGCGAGGGTCTGCAGATCCGGCTGGCGACGGCGGTGGCCTTTGTGGCGACCAAGCTGGAGGCGTTCGCCAGCCGTGGTCGGGGCGATGTACTTGCCAGCCATGACCTGGAAGACGTGTTGAACATCGTCGATGGTCGTGAGGAACTGGTGCGGGAACTGGCGGAGGCGTCGGATGATGTGCGTCACGCGGTCGCCCGGGCATTCGCCGATGTACTGGCACGGCCGGGTTTTCTCGACGTGCTGCCGGGCTTGATCGCCGAGCCGGAGCGCGCGGCCGTGGTCGCCAGCCGTCTGCGGGCGATGGCCGATGGGTGGGAATCTACAGGGGAAGGACGGGCATGAATCTGCATCGCGAGCACCACTTCGAGCGCGAGATCTGCGAGTACCTCGCCGCGCACGGCTGGCTTTATGTTGATGGCGACGCCGAGCATTACGACCGCACCCACGGCCTGTACCTGCCCGACCTGCTGGCCTGGATCGAAGCGACCCAGCCTGATAGCTGGCAGCGCCTCACCAAGACCCACGGCCCCGCGGCCGGCGAGCGCATTGCCGAGCGCGTGCGTAAGAACCTCAACGAGCGCGGCACGCTGGAGGTGTTGCGGCGGGGTGTGGAGATGCTGGGGCTGAAGGAGCCGCTGTCGCTGGTGCAGTTCAAGCCGGCGCTGGCGATCAACCCGGTGATCCAGCAGCACTACGCGGCCAACCGGCTGCGCGTGGTGCGGCAGGTGCGGCATTCGCCGAACAACCCGAAGGACGCGCTGGATCTGGTGCTGTTCGTCAACGGCATCGCGGTGGCCACGGTGGAGCTGAAGTCCGACTTCACCCAGAGCGTAGGTGATGCGGTGGACCAGTACCGCTTCGATCGGCACCCGCAGCCCAAGGGTGGGCAGAGCGAACCGCTGCTGTCCTTCCCCGGTGGCGCGCTGGTGCATTTCGCGGTGAGCCAGGCCGAGGTGATGATGACCACGCGGCTGGCCGGGCCGGCCACACGCTTTCTGCCGTTCAACCGCGGCAATCATGGCGCGGCGGGCAATACGCCCAACCCGGACGGTTTTGCCACCGCCTACCTGTGGGAAGAGGTGTGGGCGCGCGACAGCTGGCTGGAGATTCTGGGCCGCTACCTGATCGGCAAGCGCGACGACAGGAAGCAGCTGACCGGGGTGATCTTTCCGCGCTATCACCAGCTCGACGCCACGCGGAAGCTGGTGGCCGATGTGCTGGCGCAGGGCGCGGGTCAGCGCTATCTGATCCAGCATTCGGCAGGTTCCGGCAAGACCAACTCGATCGCCTGGAGCGCGCATTTCCTGGCCGACCTGCACGACGCCGCGCACAAGAAGCTGTTCGACAGCGTGCTGGTGGTGTCCGACCGCAACGTGCTTGATGCGCAGCTGCGGGAAGCGATTTTCGACTTCGAGCGCACCACTGGCGTGGTGGAGACGATCACCAGTGAGCACGGCAGCAAGAGCGCGCAGCTGGGTCAGGCGCTGAAGGATGGCAAGAAGATCATCGTCTGCACCATCCAGACCTTTCCGTTCGCCTTGCAGGCAGTGCAGGAACTGGCTGCGACCGAGGGCAAGTGCTTCGCGGTGATCGCCGACGAAGCGCACAGTTCGCAGACGGGCGAGGCCGCGGCCAAGCTCAAGCAATTGCTGAGTGCGGAGGAATGGGCCGAGCTGCAGGATGGCGGCGAGATCGACACCGAGGCCTTGCTGGCCGCTGGCATGGCCGCTCGCGCGGGTGGCAACAAGGGCCTCACGTATGTGGCCTTCACCGCCACGCCCAAGCAGAAGACGCTGGAGTTGTTCGGCCGGCTCGGTGAAGACGGCTTGCCGCAGCCGTTTCACGTGTACTCGATGCGCCAGGCGATCGAGGAGGGTTTCATCCTCGACGTGCTGGAGAACTACACGCCGTACAAGCTCGCCTTCCGGCTGGCCCACGACGGCAAGGACTACGACGAGACCGAGGTGGAACGCAGCGCGGCGATGAAGGGGATCATGCAGTGGGTTCGCCTGCACCCATACAACATCGCGGCCAAGGTACAGATCGTGGTGGAGCACTACCGCGAGAACGTGCAGCCCCTGCTAGCCGGAAAGGCCAAGGCGATGGTGGTGGTCGGCAGCCGGAAGGAGGCCGTGCGCTGGCAGAAGGCGATACGTGACTACATCGCCCGGCAGAACTATGCGCTGGGCGTGCTGGTGGCGTTCTCCGGCGAGGTGAATGATCCGGACAGCTATCCGCAGGCCGTGACCGAGACCAGTACCGACCTCAACCCCGGCTTGAAGGGCCGCGATATCCGCGAGGCCTTCGCCAAACCCGAGTATCACCTGCTGCTGGTCGCCAACAAGTTCCAGACCGGCTTCGATCAGCCGCTGCTATGCGGCATGTACGTCGACAAGAAGCTCGGTGGCATCCAGGCGGTGCAGACGCTGTCACGCTTGAACCGAGCCCATCCCGGCAAGGACACCACCTACATTCTCGACTTCGTCAACGATGCCGCGGACATCCTCACGGCATTCAAGACCTACTACGCCACGGCCGAACTGGAAGCGACCACCGATCCGCACCAGGTCTTCGACTTGCGCCAGAAGCTGGATGCCAGCGGCCATTACGACGACTTCGAGGTGGAGCGCGTTGCTAAGGTGGAAACCGACCCGAGCGGCACGCAAGCGCAACTGAGCAGCGCCATCGCGCCCGTCGCCGACCGCCTGCTCAAGCGTTACAAGGCAGCGCAGCAGGCGCGCTCCAGTGCACTGGCCGATGGCGACGACAAGGCTGCCGAGGCCAACAAGGACGCGCTGGACGCACTGGTGCTGTTCAAAAACGACATGGGCGCCTATGTGCGGCTGTACGCGTTCCTGTCCCAGGTGTTCGACTATGGCAACACGGACATCGAGAAGCGCTTCATCTTCTACAAGCGGCTGATCCCGCTGTTGGAGTTCGGGCGCGAGCGCGACACGGTGGATCTGTCCAAGGTCGTGCTGACCCATCACACCCTGCGCAGTGCAGGACGCCAGCCGATCAATCTCAAGGATGACGGCAAGGGCAGCTACAAATTGCCGCCCATGGATGCGGTGGGAAGTGGCGCGGTACAGGACAAGCAGCAAGCCTTGCTGGCCGAGATCATCGAGAAGGTCAACGGCCTGTTCGAAGGCCAACTGACCGATGGCGACCAGCTGCAATACGTCAACGGCGCGATCAAGGGCAAACTTCTGGAAAATGAAACCCTGATGCAACAGGCCGGCAGCAACAGCAAGGAGCAGTTCGCCAATTCACCGGATCTGAAAGATGCGTTGATGCACGCAATCATGGATGCGCTGGAAGCGCACTCGAGCATGAGCACCCAGGCGCTGGGGTCGGAACGTGTACGTGACGGGTTGAAGCACATTCTGCTGGGACCGGCGCAGCTGTATGAAGCACTGAGGGCGAAGTCCGAGGTGGGTCAGTCGGATCCGCCTCGCGTTTGATCCCTTCGCTTTTCGTTCATAACTTGGATCTGCTCATGACTGTACTCACCAAACAATTTTCCGATGCCGTGGACTACGTCCGAGTCGCCCATGCCGCTCAGACCAGGAAAGGATCCGACATCCCGTACATCTATCATTTGCTCGCCGTCTCCAGTCTGGTGATCGAGAACGGTGGCAGCTAGGACCAAGCGATTGCCGGCCTCTTGCACGACGTTATCGAGGACTGTGGCGAAGTGCACCGCGCCATGGTCCGCGCCCAGCTCGGTGCTGCTGTGGCGGATATCGTCGAGGATTGCACCGATGGAACAGCGGAAGGCAAGGCATCCCATGCCAGCCCGGAAGCCCGAAAGCGTGACTGGACTCAGCGCAAGTTGACCTACCTCGCGCATTTGGCGGGCGCGCCTGATGCGACGTTGCTGGTTTCCGGCTGTGACAAGCTGCACAACGCGCAAGCGATCGTCGCTGATCTGGAGAATCCCGCCGTCGGTACCAACGTATTCGACAGGTTCACCGGGGGGCGTGACGGAACGTTGCGCTACTACCACTCCATTGCCGCCATCCTGGCCAAACGGAAGGTTCGTCTCGCTCCGAAGCTGGACGCGGTGGTGGCCAGAATGCACGCTTTGGCGGGCGCATCTGCGCATGAGATGTTGGTAGCCCAGGAGTAGCTGGAAGCGGGACGTTGGGGTCCTGTTGAGGCGCCCTCACCGGATTGATGTCGCACGGCACCTCCCTCCAGCGAATGCCGGCAAAATGGGAAGATCATCTCCCGGTCATTCCATTGCGGGCGGCGATCTGGATCGCCGATTCAACACCAACCCGATAGCGCAGGAGTGCCCTCATGGAAGCGACCTACATCACCACCGAGCAACTGGCGGAACGCATTCACTACGATGCGCGGACGATCCGCACGAGGCTCAAGGACTCGGTACTGCTGGAAGGGGTGCACTACATCCGGCCGTTTGGCGGACGCAAGCTGCTCTTCATCTGGG
>Ga0307377_10006494_pt1 | contig 12233 bp, 15 predicted proteins | sample TR3MG_FD_202535 | JGI IMG/M metagenome (GOLD analysis project Ga0307377, IMG submission 202535) | Soil microbial communities from Risofladan, Vaasa, Finland - TR-3 | ecosystem: Environmental > Terrestrial > Soil > Coastal area > Acid sulfate soil | place: Finland: Risofladan, Vaasa | collected...
TACAACGCTCGTTTTATTCCTTGGAATAGTTATTATTTTATCCGAGATATCCCCGCTATGGTTCCAAACTATAGGAATTGGAATAATCGTTTTGGCTCCATTCGTAGGATACTATATGATTGCCTCGGAGTGAACGAATGATTGATCAAGAATGGCCGGAGAGTGACTAAATGAAAGAACCTGAAATCAAGACCGAACAAGGCCGAAACTGTGCCGTATGTGGCGGTGTGGGGATCCTCGCCCCCGTCCCGACGGCCGTGACCGTCCCCGTGATGCTTGCTAGCGGGGAAAACCTAGAGGTCCCTGGCGTCTACCCGTTGTGCACCAGGTGCCGCCGGACAATAGCCTTCGCCGAACGCCACCAGGATGTCGGGCGGTAATGACCAAGCCTATCGATGGGTGGCGACCGTGCACCCGCTGCGGTGGGTATTGGTGTCCCCCTCGCAAGCCCAATCGTCGAAGAATGTGCGACGATTGTAAGGTGGCCCGCCGAAAGAAGGTCAATCGAGAATACTATAAATCTCGCAAGAGGTCTTAATTATTAAGACCCCTCGAGGGAAATTAAGACAATGGAAAAAATCAAAAGGGGGTGAGAACACGGAAAGGAAATGCACAACCATCTATACCGAGGACGCCAAGGTTACGGTATGCGTCGAAACCAGGGCAGACAAGGACGCTCCCGGTATCGACCACAACCTGGTAATGCCTGAACGAATAGACTTCTAACAAGGGAGGGGGGGACAATACCCCTCCGGAGGCCTGGTGCATCTTCCCACAATGCGAAGGCCAAGTTTCCCCCCCTCCCACCTATCCCCCCTCGCCCCCTCACCATTCCCCCCTCGCCCCCTCACCATTCCACCCTCACTAGGATGCGCCTAGCCTCTTTCTCGATACTAATCTGACCGGATGACACGGGAACCCCCTACTCAACGGCCCTTAAAACGCATTCTAGGGCTTACCTCGAGGACAAGTAGGAAACTGTTTTCTATACAATTGATATAGTTTGACGATCGCGCCCGGGTTGCCGTCCTCGAGGACTGTCCCCCTCGAGGTAATATTGTAATACGATCGGCCCGGCGTCCTTGAGGTATTATTGTAATACGATCGGCGCGTCCTCGAGGACGTCCCCGGGGAGGACCTCGGACCTCGAGGCGATACCTCAAAATTTTTGCGCGGGCGCTCCGCGCCCTCGGCCCCTTCGGGTCCTCGGGCACCCCTTTCCCCATTCTCAGAATCTTTGAGGACAGGTCATCAAAGACCCTGGCACCCCCCGGGTCCCCCCCGGGTGTCGCCGGCTTAGAAGGCCGGGGACATCGAAGGTAGCCAGTGTCTATGATTCAAGGGGGTAGTTCGGGGATTTTCTGAGAAATAGTAATTTCTTTATATACTACCCCCTCCGGAACCCTCATATTCTCCCAATCCTTTCGTGGCAGCCATAGTATCGGAACAAACGATTTTTCCCCATTCGGGGGGAGTTCGGGACGGGAATCCTATGCCGAGGCCTCGGGAGATCGGAATCACTAGGGAAATGGCGGACAAGATCCTGCGGGTCGATAGGTTGTCCCCGACCGTCCGGACGAACCTAAGATACGATTGTCGTAAGGTCCTCGAGAAAGAATTGTTCGATATCAATTGGCTATTGACCGAGGCCCCGAACCAATTCATGGGGATGAGGGGCCATCGATTCTGGTTCCCCCTCGAGGTGATCATGCCGTCCGACCCCAAGAGGTTCGTCCCCTCCGGGATGGAAAGCCGGGACATTCTCCTAACGGTCGAATGGTTGGATAGTATGATCACAAACCTACAATTCATCCGGGAGGCCGTGATTACCTACGGCCTGAGATATACCAAACGTTAAACAATGGCAAGGTAATATCGAAGCGGCCCCTTGGGTTTCCCGTCCCACCGGGGGCCCCCTCCCGGTCCTTGGCATCTTTCCCATCCCTTCGGCCGGGGGGGACCTTTTATCACAAAAGGTCGGACAGGACCTGACGATCTCCCCCGGACATTATCACAATGAGGCCGAAAAGCCGTGGACGTCCTTACACATACCGACCGATGGTAAAGGTCCCCCCGAGAATAATAATAGCACAAGGCCCCGGTCCCCTTCATTTCATGTGGAACCCCTCGAACGCAATAACAAGGTTGACCCTTGTTATAACCCAAGGTTGAATCCCCGTTAGTTATCGACCCCGGAGGCCTTAACCTTTTCGTCGTCCTCCAGGACGGAAGACAACGGCCGTGTTATTCTCCAGTGGAAATGAAGGGGTGTCCCTCGAGGTCCCAATAATTTTAACGGGTGGACCGTCCTCCAGGGCGCAAGGTCCACCTCATCGACGGCCACGAGCCCATCCCCCTCGAGGGGGCCAGTGTCCTGAAACGCTGTGCATAGTCTGTGGCTGACGGGGCATAGAACCTATTTAATTCGTTGTAAAGGGGGGGGTTTAGCCTCAATTGTTACCTTGATAATAGATTGCTTCCCCGGCCCCCCACCATCCTTAACCTGTATATGGAATATACTTACTTATTCAATATTACTCTTTCTCTGTGTCACCATATATCATTACAGATTCCTTAGCATACCCGTAAGATACTGCACAATCAAGGGCAACCTGTTTAGCGGTTGCGCCAGGGTTATCCTTGAGGTAATCCCTACACATTCTCATCTTTTCCCCCCTCAATCCCTGCGCTTTATCCTTCTTTTTTTGCTGTTCAACCTTAACCTCTTTCTCGAATTTACCGAGGGCTTTCTTCAAGGATGAGGTTTTGAATTTATCATACATTGGGGCGAACCGTTCGGGTAGACATGGAAAAAGGTATTCCCATTCTAGATTCTGCCAAGCCCAGTTAGTTGACCATTGCGTTCGTTGAATCTTGTAGAATTGGGAATACCCACGGATTCCCCCCTTGGCATAGACGTAGATCCTTTCATTGGCACGGTTCCTCAAGGATCCATCTAGATCCCAGAAATTCGGCAATACCAGAATGAAGAATAATTCCCTGGCCCGAATAATGCTGAAGGCCTTTACTAACATTGTCTGAAATTCCTTCAGGCTATCCCTTTTGTAAAGTGAAATAATTGCTTCATCCAAAATTATGCAAGAACCTTTCGGGGCCGTTTGCATTTGTTCTATTAATTCCTCCGCATCAAAGAGGACGTGTCGGAGATTATAGGACCCATCATATAGGGCCTTCATGTGCAAGCCCATGGTGGATTTCCCGGACCCCTCCCGACCATCGAGGACTACGACATAATCCCAATGATCAGCGATACGGGATTTGACCATGGTAATGAAACCCTCTAGCCGATCGCTCATTTCCTACCATCCACCGGGATACTACCATAATCCTTCTCGGCCTTGTGGATCTTGTGACGACGGAATAAGAGATCGGAATCCGCCAATTGGCCCATGATTAACCTCATCTTTTTCCGGCACCTCTCCCGCTTGGCAATCAGCCAATCAACGTTATCCTCCACCTGGTCGATACCCTTCCCGATCGCTTCATATTCCTCCCAGGATTTCCCCTTACCGCTTTCCTCTAGGTAAGGATGGACGAAATCCCCCAGGAAATCAACCATGTCCTCATATTCCGCCGTTATTCCATCATTGGCCAATTCCACGGCCATGGCCCTAATGATGAACATGACTGTTTCGGAATAACTCATCTTATCCGGGTAACTGTATTGACCCTCGGCCATCAATCGTCCTCCGGGATGAAATGTTTAGCGTAATAATGCATTGAAACAATGGTTATCGAAATATAGGTTATTATGAAACCGACCCATGACCCTCCCGTAGGCCCCCATCCCGTTCCAAAGGTTGATTTAAGATATTCGGCGACCCCGACGGCAGGGACGATAGGGAACGTGAGGACGGCAATACAACCAAGCCAGATAATAAACATCTTTAAGTTGTGCTTCATGTCAACCCCTCGGAAGGTTCTTCTTGGCTGACCGCTCAATATTTTGATGTATCCGTGCCAGCCAAACTAAAATGAAATCCAAGTGTATCCGATCGTCGAAAAACTCCAGGCCATCAAAATAATTCGTTGGCCGGTCGCCCTCCGGTTGGTTAGGGTCCGCTTCGACCATCAAACACAATGCTCGAAAGGATACGTTCATTGTCCGATAATCGCGACGGGGGGAAGTGATCAGGTCGGTTAGCCGCTCCATGGCAATTATCTCTAACCGTTGCTGGAAAGTATAGATTCTATCCGGCATTGTCCCGACCCCGTTTCTTTTCCTTTAGACCAGGAACCGGCAAGGACCCTTCGGTAAAATCGATGATATTCGTTTCGGGGTTAATGGCTACGGCCGATTGGATGAGGCCCCGTGCTCCTACGAATTCGTCACGCTGTTTGATGTAAGGGCCTAGCGGATCGTATTTATCATATTGCCAGATATTATCGGACAATCGGTATATGGTCCTCCCGATCATAACACGGTCTAACCGTGCCAGAATATTCAGATTAGGTATTGAAATCAAGAAAAAGGATGGCTGGATTATCACGCTCAGGGGGACCTCTAACCTTACCCATTTCAAGGACCAAGGCCGGCAATAATAAATCAAATATCGCCGATCACTTCGGCGGCCCCATGGGATTGCGAGGGGGTCCGGCCATTTCAAAATCCCCCCCTTGGTTCCATTCCGTATGGCCATATTCTCGGTTAAAGTATGGGTCCAGTAATCCGTATCTTTTTTTTTGCCAATCACGAAATACACGTAATTCCAGAAATCCCAGACATCATATATCAACCCCCGGCGTATCCCCTTAATCCACAATACCCGGCCTTCCACCTTTCCCCCCTTCACCAGGTCGGGGCGCTTGCGTCGGTAATGGCTGAAATACTCGAGGGCGACAAGGCCGGCGATCGCCAGGTATGCGATTATCCAATAGGTCCCGTATAGTTCCCAATACGTTGCCCCGCCCTCTTTCGTCCCGCTCCCGATCCAACCGAGAAATCTCCAAAACTCCTGGCTAAGCAATTGTAGAAGGACGATAATCAGCCAGATAATTCGGATGAACCAAAGGCCCAGGATAATGAGAATGATCACGGACCACTTGAACACGATTCGCCAATATCGTTTCGTCAAATTGTGCATGGCATAATTTGGATATTCCTCGAGGTCCGACAGCATTAATTTACCCTCCCCGTGTATTTATCCTCTGACAATGATTGACGTTCAACGAAATGGGGCATTTCCACCTCGGCGGCCATGACCCGATCCTTAACCCTCGGCATTATCCCGGTCGCTGCGGCCCATTGAATATCCTCCCGGGAATCGGCAAGGGATTGCTGTCCGAAAATATACAAAAAGATATTGTCAGCATCATCGTGACATTTCATGGGATTTCCGAAATTTGGGATGGGAAAACGGTATAGGCCGTTGGTCCCGAACCCCCTAACATCTACCCACAGAATACGACCGTTGAGATCTCCACAATACCGACGTGGAACGCTAATAGGTTTCGACCATCTCAGCCGATCCTTTTTCGTATATAGCCAGTAACCCTCTTGGTGAGGTATAACGCCATAGAGGTGGCCGACCTTGAACGGGGTTATATCGATATCCCCGGTCGCCCAAACCTGTTTTAAATGGCGTGGCTTTTGCTCCCGGGCGACCTTACGATTGGCATTAATACAACGTTCGTATTGGTCCCGAGGTTCCTCGTCCATTTGGGTCTTTCTGGTTATTCCCTTGGCCGTGATGATCTCGGCGATCCCTATCTTGGATAGCAGACTTATGAATATGCCGGCCACGACAATAATTACCACAATCACAACAATTAGATCAACCGGAATGCCAGCCGCTTCTACCATAGGTTTCCCGTCCTAATCACGATAACGCCTAATTTTCTTGGACTTGAAAGGTAATTTCCCCTTCCAGGTCTGGATAATATCACCAACGATATCAGACAGGCCGTTGATGAATATTAACAAAAATATCAAAAGACACAACAACCAACCGTAACTAATAATGAATTGGAGCACGGCCCAAGCGGCATCTAGTAGAGGACTTACCTCGATCGACATGATCAGCGGCCCCCTACTTTACCGACCGTAGCGCTCAAATCCTGGATATGGCCGATTGCTTCCCGTCCCCGGAATCTGAATGCGGCAATTAAAGCCATTGCCAATTTCGCGGGAGCATAGAATAAAAAGAACGCAATTACAATCGATAAGGCCAGGATGAGAATCGCCAGGATAATACTCCCGTAATATATTAACTGGTCAACGAACCAGGACACGGCCCCGATGATATCCTGGCCGATCTTATAGACCCATGCCCCGAAATCCTTGATCTTGTCCCAAGCCCAATTTAATCCATCGGAAATCCAACCGTCCAGTGTCGGTAAATCCACGTATTTCGCAATCATGACCATGGCCATACCATATTCTGTAATCTTTTCCCCCCATGGCGGGATGACGTTAACGCCATGGTCCCCCATTACGATCAGGACATGACCGGCGACATAGAATGATTTTTCCAGCCAATCCATGTCCTCCCATTCTCGGCCAGGGCTTTCGTCCACCGGGGCCGGGGGAACGGTCATTTCCCAATAATAATTATTTTGCTGAATCACGTGCTGTATCTGCCAATGGCCAACGTCCCACTCGACCGAAGTATGATTATACATGAAATATTTCATGGGTTGCCAATTGAAATCGGGAATGTGAATATAATCCGCTTCGAGGAATATGGAATTTCCCCAGGAAATATTAAATCCCGTATCGTTCGACAGAACCATATCGGACATGAAAAACCTATATCGCGATTCGTTGTGAAATTGTATCCAGATATCCAACCAGCCATCCCAGAACGTAGTTTGGGGGGGACCGGCATCCTTCCAACCTGCGGGTAGATCGTCGTATATGGTGGACGTGGACGATAATAGGATAAAATCGTTCCATTCCGAAGTGTCATCTATGAACGTCCAGAATCCTCCGGTGGGATAATACACGAAAGATATCTCGACGGTAATAGAGGAATTCTTTTGGCTGGTCATAAAGGGAAACATGAACGAAATATAGGAATCTAAATTGACATCGCCAATATGGTGCAAGAAATGTATTCCATCGCCCGGATAAATGTATTTATTATATCCGCTCATCCCCTCCCCAACCCCTCGGATGAAATCGAAGGAATATCCAAAACTGATATTGAGGTTCGTTACCTCGAGGTCGTAGAGATCGGGCGCTTCCGAATTGTAGATTGCCACGGTCGAACGGTTCCAAGTTCCCATCGATAGAGAATCCGGCTGTAAAAAGATATCAACGTATTTATCGGATTCATACTTGATATGTGTGACAACCAGGTAGAACCGATTTGGATAAATGGGAGCATTTACGATTAGATATGTGCGGTTCGAGCGGGTCCAATGGTCGTTATTATCCGTCGGCGAAAGGTCATCGGGCGAAAACCATCGGGACCAGTAAACCAGATAATGGTTCCCCCTGGTGAAATTAATCTTACAATCATTGTAAGCCTCCCCCAAATCGGAGCCGGGTGGGGTAATGTTTTGCTCGAACGTCCAATTTGAATCGGCGGAGATATCATATATCGAAACGTATCCTATCTGCCAATCCCCGGAATGGACCGGCAACCGCATAGTGAAATAAGAGGACCCGGACATGATGGAATCGGCCGTGAATGATACGACCGTTGCCAGTGATATGGAGAAATCATCATCGGGGACCGTGGAAACCGCAAGCCGGCTTTCCTTGGTGAACCCTCCGACATAAACACCTCGAGGGGCCGGGTCCCAGGTATTGAGGTTAGATTCGGTCGTTTCGTCTAGCCGGTTCTGGGTTTCGTTGTTGTCCCCGATCGCGGGATAATTGAAATCGACCTCATATTCTGCCAGGTTGCTCCCAACGACATATTGGGGGACGATCAGCATAGTTACGATCATGAGCGAGATCACGGCCAAGTATTCTTTTTTCATTTCATCCACCACGCGAAATTATATCCCGGTTTATTACCCTCGATTTCCTTGATTTCAAAGAGGCAACCATTAATATTATTTTGCTGGTTCTTCAGATAATCGAATATCATCCAGTTGATTTTAAGGATAAGGTTCTTGGAGAAATCGACCTCGATATTATGCTTTTCGACAAATTGTTTAATGTCCTGGGCCGACCCCTTCCCGCAAGTTAATCCAGATTGGACCCTAGAAAAGAGATATCGCTCAACCAAACGGTTGGACTTATGCCCCCTTTCCAATTCTTTCGCTAGGTCCCGAATCCGTATATCTTTTGACAAGTCTATCATTCGCCATAACCCCGTTAATCTTGTCCCGTCGGCCAGTCCAGTAACCGATCAGGTAGGCAACGATTATCGAGGACCCTTGCAGAATAAAAACCAAATAAGTCATGACCGTGATATCGATTGCCATATTTTGAATATTGACGACCCGGTTAAAAAAGTTATAGTATGAGATAAAATGCAATTAAAAGAGCTGCGGAGGCCAAAAGTAATTTGGCTGTGAATATCAACATCATGATGTCAATATGGTGAATTTTCACTTTATCACCTGGTAGACCATTCGCAAATGGTAAGGTCGGCCCAGGACCCGGGACACAATATCACCTAACCATCGGCCCAGATAACGCCTGGCGTGCCAATCTGTTATTCCCATGATGTCAAACCCATACCATGTTGGCCACTTCTTATCGGTATGGTCAACCCTTTTCAATGATAATTCCTCATGCATCCTAGCGGTTTGTAGGGCTCCATGATGGTATTTTACTACTAGGTGTTCAAATGTTATCGTGCCGACAAGCCTACAATGTCCACCCCGTTGGAGTTCAATAACTACATTCCTGGGATCGGGTCCATGGATTTCCCAATATCCACCTGGTTTCGTGATTCTGAATAATTCCGCAACCAACGTATACCAAAGTTCCCCCTGAATATCGGGGTGGTTTGGTGGTATATGTTCGAGGACGTTCGACATGAATAGATAATCGAAGTGGTTATTTGGAAATGGATATGGGAATTTACAAAGGTCCCATTGGAATATTCCATGTTCGATATCGGCAAATTGGTCAACATTAATCCATCCATGATCAGCACGAAATACCTTTGTCCCACAACCAAGATTCCCTTTCCGGAATTCGGGGTTAATTTCACGTTCATTATCAAGCCATGGCCACACTCGGCCGTATCTATTTTCCCCGAAAAACCAGGATTCCCAATCATACCATTCTAAAGTTATTCGGTATGCCCCCCATATTTCCCCTTGATGGACGTCACGTCCATAAACAGATCTACAAAATAAGACCGTTTTATCATTCGACCAATCGAATATTGACGAGCCAGTTTAAAAAGGGAATAGTATGCCTATTTTATATAAGGGCCATCCATGTTAATCCGACCAAACCTCGAGGTGCAAAACATGAAATCGAAGGCCGCAATTGTTCTCATCATGCTGATGGCTATCTTTGCCGTCATCATGGCCGGGGCCGTATCCGTCGCTGCGGATGTCCCCGTGGAAGCCGTGAATACGACCGGGATCACGGAGATGGCAGACACGATCGTAGCGCTCCTCATTGCGCTGATCCCGATCCTTCTAATCCTGGGTATCTGGGCCAGGATGAAGGGCGTAATCGCGTTACTTCCGGTTCTGGCCGTGAACACGACCGGAATCACCGAGATGGCGGACACGATCGTAGCGCTTCTCATCGCTCTGATCCCGATCCTTCTCATCCTGGGTATCTGGGCCAGGATGAAGGGAGTAGTCTAGGCCGGCCACGTCCGAACTCGAGGGGGCCGAACCTCCCGGCCCCCTCCCCTCTTATTTTTATACTTGATATCCCTATATTTTTAATGGTGAAATAATGGCCAAGAGGACCCGAGGAACCCGGATGCGGAGGACCAAGGCAATGGCAAAATCGACCAAGGGCGGGAAGGGCCTAATCTCGGAGCGACCCACCGGCAAGCGTGTAATGAAAACATAATTCCCCTCGGAGGGGATCGCATAAGAATTCTTCAAACCGAAGCCAGCATCGCATTTTGGATGATATTTGTCGTTACCCTGGTCGGTTCTATTGTCATCATGGCAATGGATGGGAAGGCCGACACGTTCCCGATCGGGACGGGGACGTTGATAGAGGACCAGTCGAATGTCGGGTATCCTAGTTCGGCCATGGCCGCCGGTGTTCGTCAATTGAACGGGACCCTTTGGCATTTTTCCATAGAATATACCGATGCGACCCATCGAGCAATTCTGGCGAATTATTCCAACGATAATGGTGATACCTGGGATGGTTTCGAGGTAATGGACGAAACCGAAACAGAATTCGGAGGGGTGGGATATCCCAGGGCGGTTCAGGATGCTGTCGTTATGTCCAATAATTCGATAATTATCCTGGTGAACCTAGTAGCATACGACACGACCAATAAAATAGAATTGCATTTATTATGTCATTGGAATAATTCGGATTTTGACCAATGGGAGCAAATAACGATTTATTCTCACACGACATATTCCGTCGATTGGGATTTCGCTAGTATGTGCATAAATTCAACCGATATCGTTCTGGTCGCATATGAAAGAACAGCTGATGGTTATCTCCATCATGATAAATTCAATCCAACCACCAGGGTAGTTACGCACGCTTCCCAATCTGCGGTTAGTTGCACTGAGAGATGGGGTCCTTGGGCATTGGTGAATTCATCGGATGAATTCATTATCGCATATCCTAAAAATCCTGGGACCGGCCTGAGATTATATTTCAAAAAGGAATCGGATTGGTCGGCCATTGGTGATTTAAGTTTCGGTTCTGGTTACGGTCCAACCGATGTTATAATATCATTAGATGATACTTTTATTTACACTTATTGTGGCTATCCCGGGTCTGGTTGGTTTTATGTTGGTCATTGGAACCTCACTGGTTCTGGGATCAGAAAGTTATCATCAATCGCTATGTATGATTCCGCCCGGTTAGGCTTGTCCAATCAATCAGATAGATGGATTCTAGTATCTAATTATGACCATACCAACGATAGAATGTTGTTATGGTCGGCGAATTACTCAGCATCGGAAACGCATTGGCAATCTACCCAGACAATTTATTTCGATGAAACCTCGGACGTCATCGATTACACGTCATGGATGCCCCACGCCCTATTTCCCATTCTCAAGGATTATCAAACCGGGGTTGAAAACCATACCCAGATACCATTGGGTGGGGCATTTCTTTATTTCGTTGATACTGACGACCCCGAGTTCTATGATTTTTACAATTGGAAAACAACAATCATGACATGGCCGGGTGTCGCTTACTGGACCTATGACCCGGATTGGGAACCACCGGAGGAACCGGAACCGGAGCCCGAACCGGGGGCGCTAATCGATATCCCTTGTTTCACTTCCGGCCTTATCATTTTGGTGATCGGGATATTCCTCATAAGCATAATCATCGTGGCCCTAGATGTCATCTGAAATGCTATTGGGTGACATGCGCCGGCGCGGCCGTGGAGCTCCAGGACCTGACGCATCCGGACACGGATAGCCAGGATATATATCTCTCAGAACAAATGGAAATTAGGTTATGGTGTCTTCAAAATCGGCAAAAACAAGGCCTATATTAATGTTGGGTGATAATCATCGGTTGTAACCCTGCGGGAGGGTATTTATATAATGGGGGACAATTAGGTGGTCGGCGATTGAATGACTAGAGGCAAACCATGGTTCGACCGGGACGGGGACTTTTTCGAATGGGCGCTCACAACGGGCGGATGCTCCAAACGCAAGGGAACCCCGGATACGGGAATGGCCCTATCGACCGTCGAGGACTATCATTGGCGGGTCCTCAAGGTGCTATCGATGACCGACCCTCCATACCTCGAGGCGTCCTACATATCACTGAGGAATGGCACAAAGGGCCAGGTTGTGAAAGAACAGCTCAGGGGCGATAGCGTCCAATACAAGATCGTGAGGGACATCAATAAGATAACCCCCGAGGAATTGACCGGAGGCCTCCGTTCGTGCTGTCCCCAGGGGATAGGCAAGACCGCGCCGGCCAATTACCGGCATTATCAACAGGGGTGCATACTTTTCCTTAGATGGCTGATATACGGCAAAAAGGATCACGGCAAGCCGATCCTCAAGCCGGACGACCTCGAGGCCTTCCGGGAATTATGCCCCTCGGTCCAACCAGGGGAACCGGATTTTAAGATCATCGAACCGGAGATAATCGACGATTTCCTGGTTTGGCTCAAGCC
>Ga0307377_10006498_pt1 | contig 12230 bp, 6 predicted proteins | sample TR3MG_FD_202535 | JGI IMG/M metagenome (GOLD analysis project Ga0307377, IMG submission 202535) | Soil microbial communities from Risofladan, Vaasa, Finland - TR-3 | ecosystem: Environmental > Terrestrial > Soil > Coastal area > Acid sulfate soil | place: Finland: Risofladan, Vaasa | collected...
TACCTACAGCGCAAACGATTCGAACTGTTGAGTTATGACAGTTTGCAATTAGACCGGTAAGTATAACTTAAGAACCCTGGCCGACACAGGAAGCTAACCGAGGGCATTCCCCGGAGTGGCTCTATTCCTGCTTGTCCAATTTACAGTGGTTTTCTTCTGCGTGGCTGAATTAAGTACGCCTGAGTGAGGTAAACAGTCCAACGCCATTTCCCAAGAGACCGGAAACCACAAGGACTGAGGCTATTGAGGTTAAGGTGTCATTAAAGACGACCAGACCGATTGCCTGCAAGAGAACGATGGCTAAGAGTGCATATACAAATTTTGGATCATCTAATGATAAGGCATAGTTTAGCCATACATATACTCCGGCAAACAATGTTGTCGCCAACCCGATCAAGCCAAGAAGAATTCCAGGATCTCTGTACGCGTCAGAAAAAACCGTCTGAACAATCAATCCCGGAAACAATAAATACAGAAAAGTTATCACAAATCCGGGCGTAAGCGTCACCAATAGCGCGGCGAGAAGGATAGACGTGCCCGGCCGGCCGGTTGCTCGCCGTTGGACAACCTTGGGAAATAAGACCAGACCGGTGCTCATAGCCAGAAAAAGGTTGATCTTACCCAGTGTAACTACGGGCCCATAATTACCGGCGACATCTGGTTCAAAAAATCGTTTTACGACCAACACATCGATGTTTATCAAAAGTGCGAAGGCCAGGAAACCAACTAATGTTCTGGTCGAGTACTGCCCGCTGACCGCCTGAGTTGATAAGGAGCCAGGCCTTGCTCTGAAATAGGACCGCAAATACCAACGCGCAACCAATAATGTGACGGCACTGGCCAAAGGTAGGGCGAATATCGCGCCGGCCGCTTGCCAACCAAGCATTAAAAATATGATGGCTAACCCGAAACGCAGGATAGCCTGGATGATTTGAACCGAGCCCAACTTAATAAATTGCTGAATCCCCTGGAGCGCACCGTCTGTTACTGGACGCAAAAAAAGCAGCAGTAAAAGCAGGCTACCTGCCCAGATAGGCACGGCCGAATCCATTTTCAGGAATTGGGCGACCAATGGCGCTGCCAGAAACAGTAACAACGTGGCCAACAATCCCCAGCGCCAGGCCCATCGCCATCGGTTCTGCAAAAATGCTGTGATCTGCAAAAAGGAATCCTGCTGAGCCATCAATTCGGCAGTATAGTAGGCCACGACATTTCGGATGACATTGGTCAGGTACACCATCACCTGAAGCAACGCAGCGACCGCTATAAAAACGCCGAATTCAGCCGGTACTAATATCCGGCCAACCATGACATTGGTAAGATAATCAAAGGCGCCGGCAATGAAGATTGCCGATACCATGATCAGGCCATCCCGTGCTCCAGCCGAATGGGTTAATGATTTTATGGCCGATCTTCCGGACGCAGCTATTGACTCCTTTTCGTCCCCAATCATGATCCGGTAACGTTCACATAATAAGTGGCTCTCTCCGATGGATCCATGGAGGCTAATGCTTGCTCGCCAGATCGTTCGGCCGATTGTCTGAGCATCAGCCGCTGCTCCGGTTCAGATGGCAATGGCCCGAAATCTACCAACGCACGAGACGGAGTCACCTTATAAGACCGATAAACATCTCCCTTATCTGGCAGGCGTCCGTTTTCATCGATGAATTGAATAACAGCACAATGATCATCCTCAGAACCTTGCCATGATTGGAGGATTAAACCCCATAAAACGCGTTTTAATACCATGATGATCAGGAGCCATATTCGTTCTGCTGATTGCCCTATTCGAGCATGATTGTACAGAAACATGTTTCGGAGACCAATTATCGATTGCTCAGCGGATACGAGACTGGCTCGCCAAGACGCTCCAGGCTCGAGCCATCGTACAAGCCGATAGACAGAGTAACCGCTTCGGCCCACTCTGCTGAATCAAGTTCATGGCTCTGAATAAACAGATCGCCTGGTAGCAATTTGTCGGGGGCCACGTCCAGGCCATCCCATTGGCCCAGGATGTTCCCATCAGCATCCAGAAGATGCACGAAGATCTTTATGGGGCGATCGCCAGGCTGCTGGGCACGCCAGGCAGTTAACAAGGAGATGGTATCACCCGCTTCACCAACAACTTGCTGACCAAGAAAGCTAAATATGCCGCCGAAATCAACCTGCTCTTCAGCCCCAAAAAGCTCTGGTGGCGCTGGCAAGCGATATAGTTCCTGTTCCCCGACCGTGGCAATCGGTTCATCAGGCCAAAGGGCTGCAAGGGGCGGGTTGGTGGGTTTTTGCGAGGTTGTAGTAACCAGCCAACCGCCTTCGGCCGGCCAAATAAAAGTGGTGGCGCCATCGATCCAGCGGACCCGCACATCATTTGTGTTCAATTTATCATGAAGCGCCGGAGCCAAATCGGCCGGACGTAATCCAGAAAAAGCCACGTCGGCTGGAGCGCCTCGCGCCGGCACGTGATAGACAAAGATGCTGCCCCCGATCCGGTCAGTAGGAGTTTGTTCCCGAAAGGTGGCGTAGGCCTCACGCTCTTGGCCCAGGACAACGCCATGCAGGTTGGTAACGCTGAGGGCATAGGCTCCCGGAGCAGGATCGGCCGGGTTGTAGCTCTGCAACGACGGTGGGAGCTGTTCTGGACCAGGTGACCAGGTCGGCAATGGCTCAAAAGAGAGACCATAAGCGCTGGGGTGGGCCGTGCCAAAGTAACTGAGCTTCAAGGGTTCCTGGTTGGCTTGCTGCCAGGCCGCCAGGGCCGGCAGATCCTGGCCCCAATCCACATTGCTGTCGGAGAGGCTGCGCCAACTATCGCGACCAGCCAGTACGTTAAAATAAGCCAAATAATCCGGCCATACCCAGAGGGCCAACAAAACGTATAACGCCGTCAATAATAATATATACTTGCCGGGTTTCTGGGAGATACGACTGGTCCTGCCCAATTCCACTCCGACCAGTAAAAAGATCAACGGCAGAACTGGAAGCAGATAACGGTAGCCGATATTCAGGGCCGAGATCATGCTGCCAATAAAGTATATTAACAAGGGCAAGAGAAGAAATAACCATACCTGTCTTGAACGATGTCGAATAGCCAGCCAGGTAGCTAAGACAAACAATACAAGGGTAATCAGCGGTGTTTTGAGTATAAAAGTCACGGGGAAGTAGTACCACCAGCCGGTCGGAGAAGATTCTCCAAATAGATAAACACCATGCTGGCTATATAGATAGCGCGATTGCCAGAACAGGTCTTCCCAAAACGCGCCACCGGGAAAGAATCCTCGCCACAAGCTGAAGCCATAGACGGCCCAGATGATGAACCAGGCGCAAAAACCTACCACCAGCAAGGCTAACAAGGGCCGGATATCGCCCCGACGCCAGGCCAATATCAAGGCCCACAAGCCCAAGATCGGCAACAATAAGGCAGCGTTGAATTTGGTGGCCGCGGCTAAGCCCAAGCCCAGCCCCGAAAGAAGCAGGTAGCCCGCTGACCGGTGACGGGGTAAAAGCAGCGCCGGCTGTGATTCGGCCCTGCGAGCTATCCGCCTATACTCCTTTACCCAGCGCCAATAGCCATATAGAGCCAAGACATAAAAAAGAACCAACGGAAGATCGCCAGTTATCAAACGGCCATTGGCCAGTACATTGGGATCCAATAACAGCAAAACGAAGGCCAGGAACCCGGCTACGGGTCCGGCCCATTCTCGCCCCCAGCGGTAAACCAGCGCCCCTAGCAGGAGCGTCAGCCAGATGACGGGTAGACGTCCTAAAAAAATGAGTCGCAACGGTCGCTCGTTGAGTTGCCAAAGGAACTTATCGCCACCGACCGACCAGTTACCCTCTTCCCAGGCGGGATCGTCCACTGGCAAACGTAGATTGGGCTCAGATAACAGCGGTAATGCCGAAAGAGCGCCTCCAAGGATGGGGTGGCCTAACAGAAACTGAGTTGCCCCGCTTTTCAGGTAAGCGACGCCTCGAAATAGATGGCTCTGTTCGTCCACGGTGGCACTTTTGCGCAAGGCGCTGCTCACCATCAAGGCAAAGGCCAGCCACAGAACCAACAGAGCTAAAAGGCGGATCGGTTGTTGCCTGTGCAGGGGGTACTTAGACTCACGAAGTGATATGGCTTTGAACTGTTTCTCTCCTCCACCTGCCACTTCTTGATGGTGTTGGGAGCCTTGTAACATCAAAAGGCTCGCACGATGCCCGGCGAATAATCCGGCGTGAAGTTCGTAATCATCACCTGGTTTTCCCCTGATGGACCAATTAAACGAATCTGTGGCTAATCGTGATCACGAATATTACAGGGCAGCGAGATCATTGGCATAGTTTTCGCTTCTTTCCATTTGAAATTCGCTCACGCGCGACAGATTCTAGTGGCGAAAGAGGCAATAGGCAACAGTAAAACAGCCTGCACCTCGTGTAAACGGGTGAGGGGTTAGGGGGGAGGTCCATCGAGATTATTAGGTGAGTGTGCTACAATCATCCCGGTGAGATGCAGAGGGCGTTTCTTCTTTGATTGGGGTGATGTGGCGGCTATCGGGGGATTGGCGGTGTTGGTGCTTATTTTGGTGGCGCCAGCTTTACTTCCCGGCCGAGTCCTGATCCCCTTCGACATCGTAACCGAAGCCTGGCCCCCCTGGCAACAGCCCAATCAGCCGGTTGAAGTTAATAATATGCTGCTGGCCGATGCGGTAAATTACATCGTGCCAGTCAAGAATTTGCTGGCCGACTCTGTACGCCAAGGACAACTGCCGCTTTGGAACCCTTACGTTTTGGGCGGTTATCCTCTCACCTATAACACGCAGGCCGGGGCATTTTACCCCCTGACCGCACTATACTATTTTCTGCCATTGCTGGCTGTTGTGGACCTGGTAATCATCTTGCAGATGATGCTGGGGGCGCTCTTCATGTACGCATTTTTACGGCAGATCAAGTTACAAAAAATAGCGGCTGTCGTTGGGGCCGCCATCTTCATTTTCAACGGTTTAATGATGATTTGGCTGGAGTGGCAGGCAGTCCATGCGGCGATCATCTGGCTACCCTTACAACTCTTGCTTGCGGAGCGAATGGTGATTAAAAGCGCCAGCGATGACCCGGCCGCAAGCCGCACCGTTTATATTCTGTCCATTCTATGCGGGGTGTCTTTGGCCATTCCCTGGTTGGGCGGTCATTGGAATTGGACCCTATATACCAGCATGACCCTGGCAGCCTATCTGCTTTGGCGGATGGGTCCACTGCTACGAGAGCGGCGGACATGGCAAGAGCGGCGGGCATTGTTGCAACCTACCGTGCTCATATTTCTTGTTGGTTTGGGCTTGGCTTTGGTCCAAGTGTTACCGGCTTTTGATTATTTGAGCCAGAGTCACCGCCAGCCGTCTACTTTTCCAGAAGCGAGGGAGCGCAGTTTGTTAAATCGTTTTGTCGTAATGCTCATCCCTAACTTTTTCGGTAGTCCGGTAGATGATAACTGGTGGGGCCCGCAAAACTTCGCTGAAACCACCTTCTTTGTCGGCCTGTTACCGCTCTTTTTGACCAACATAGCTGCCTTCACTCGGCGAGATCGGATCGCTACTTTTTTTATAAGTTGGGGGCTTCTCGGCTTGTTCTGGTCTCTCGGCGAGCCTGGTTACCGGATGCTACATATTTTGCCGATCTTCAATGGCTTTTTCCCCAGCCGGGCAGCCATAGTTCCCCTTTTTGCTGTCGCGGTTCTGTCAGCCATGGGCCTGGATTGTCTGATGAAGTCACAGTCGGAGGACCGAAAACGGTACAGAAGGATTGTCCTTGGGACTTTCGCCGTGCTGTTCATACTGGCAGGCGCCTATTTTCTCTACTATCGGGCCGATGTTGGCCGCACCTGGGAATACTTGCAGCGCTATACAATGCAAGCCGCTTTGTTCATGGCTCTGTCCTTAGCCCTGATCTGGCTCCGCCTGAGCGGCAGGCTCAGACCCGGCCCATTTGCCCTGCTTGCGCTGCTAGTCATCATCGCCGATCTGTTTTTATTCGGCTACCGGTACAATACTATCTCTTCCACCGCTGATTGGTTCCCTGAGAATGGCGTGACGTCCTTTCTACAGGCAGATGACGAGCCGAACCGAATTGTTACCACAGCGGCCGGCATCGTCTTCCCGCCCAATAGCTCGATGATCTTCGGTCTGCACAATATCAGTGGCTACGAACCGGGCATTTTACAACGGACGGTTGACTACATGAACACCGCAGAAGGAGAAAATGCGGTTCGAGCTGAACGGGTTCTCATGCCGAAAAAGGGACTGGACTCGGGCTTGTTGGATGCAGCCAACGTCAAATATATCGTTACTACCCATGATTTGTGGCAAGAAGAGCCAGTAGTTGGCCTAAACCAGGACATCGTTGACCAATGGCTGCCATTGTCCCCGGGATCAGCCATTGAGCAACGCTTCACCGTATATGATGCCGGTCTCCATAGACTGGATCTCAGGCTTCGGACATCAGGCACCGAGGAAGGTACGGTCACGGCCCGGATTCTAACCGCCGATGGGGTGTTGCCCCTGGCCCACGATGAAATATCCCTGGCAGAAATGGATCAAGGAGAGTGGCTATCCTTTTTCTTCAGCCCATTCTCGTCGGAGTGGGGGCGCTCATTCCTGTTACAGGTCGAATATAACGGTGACGGTCAGGTATTATTGGGCGCTTCTGGGGAAGATCTTCTCCCGGATACAGAGCTCTTGGTCGAGGGAGAGGCCAGGGGCGACCTGGCCTTCACCACTTATTATTTTCCAAGGCCCAACCTGGTCTTTGAAGAAGGGACAACACGAATTTATCTGAATGAGGATTATTTTGAACGGGCTTTTTTCGTTCCGGAAGCTATTATAGCTAAGACACCGGAAGAAGCTTTGGAAGGGTTAAAAACGCACCAAAATGAGTTAGATCAGCTGGCCATTCTGGAATTGGCCAACCAGCCGGAACCGCCGGATTTGGGATCCGGGCCGGAGAACAGCGGCACGATCAAGATTACAAGCTACGATCTTAACCGGGTCGAGCTTCATACTTCTAACGATGCAGCAGGATTTCTACTCCTGGCCGATACCTATTATCCTGGATGGCGGGCCAGGCTCGACGGCGAACCCACGCCGGTCTATCAGGCGGATTATCTATTCAGGGCAATCTATCTCCCTCCCGGGGATCACCTGGTGGAGTTCTCATTCCTCCCTCCTGATTTCGTAGCTGGGGCGGTGATCAGTGGAGCGACTCTCATTGCTTGCCTGGTGGGACTGGTTATCTTTTGGCAGAAAAGAGGGAAGAGAACAGAAAAAGAGTCAAGGGAAATGTTTGATGTCACTGAGAAAACATTCCGCCAGATAGAACCGTAATGTAATGCCTATTACCAGAAAACAGACGACTATCGGCCTGGTGGCCATCACATTGCTAACCTTTCTACTGCTTAGCCTATTCCTGATGACCGAGCTTCGTTGGACCGAGGGAGAGCTTGGCGTGCCCTTGGATGATGCCTGGATCCATTATCAATTTGCCCGAAATATTAGCCAGGGACAAGGGTTTAGCTTCAATCCCGGAGAGCCGACCCCGGGCTCTACGGCGCCATTGTGGACACTCCTGCTGGCCGGCCTGGCCACCGTTACCGAGCAGATGGTGGTTGGCTCCATCATGCTTAGCGCGCTTTTCCTGGTGTTAACAGTCCTACTAACCTTTGGGTTGACAAGTCATCTCAGTGACAGCAGGGGCTTCGGCTTGCTGGCCGCGTTGGGAGTAGCTCTTACCGGAAGATTATTATGGGCTGGCCTGGCTGGCATGGAAACCACCGCCTTCGCGGCCGTGAGTGTCACCGCTGTCTGGCTCTACGCAAAAAGGGGGTTGGGGCCGGCATCGGCCTTGTTATTTGGCCTGGCAAGCCAACTCCGGCCGGAAGGGCATGTTCTTTTTTTGTTGGCCTTACTTGATACGGGCTGGGTGTTTTTGCGCGAGGCCAGGCGATCTCATAAGAAAAGATTGGACTGGCTTGCTTTAGCCCGCCAATTTGGATTTCCTCTACTTATCTACCTGGTTGTCGCCCTACCCTATACCCTCTTTGGTCTGGCTACTACGGGCAAGCCCTTCCCGAACACTTTCTACGCGAAAGCAGGCACCGAACACTTTTTCAGCTTCCGCACTCTACAAGAATCCATCCGCTTGCATTGGCAGGATAATTATCTGGCTTTCCTCTTGTTGATCCCAGGTATTATCCCCACCTGGCGACGTTGCCGTTTAATCGTTGCCTGGTTATTCATGTTACTCATTCTAACCGCCTTCACGGTTGACTTTATCTGGCATCATGGTCGTTACACCTTGCCCCTGGCCCCATTTGTCGTGATCACCGCGGTGCTTGGCGGACAATGGATCTTACAACATCTGCCGGCCCGCTCACGGCCATGGGTTGGCGCGATAATAGTCATTCTCTTCGTGATAATGGCGGCCGTACGGCTGCCTCTTTGGGCTACCTATCTGGGGCAGAATAGCCGCGAAATTTTACTTATGGACGTCGCAATGGGCAATTGGCTGGCCCAAAACACACCTCCGGACGCCCTTATCGCCGTCGATGACATCGGGGCCATTGGCTATCTCTCCGGCCGGGAGATCTTCGATCTGAACGGCCTTATCTCCCCGGAGATGTGGCCGGTGATCAGGGATGAACCCCAGGGCTATCTAAAAAATGAGGCAGCGACCCGGATCTTATCCAGCGTTCAGGCTGATTACCTGGCGATCTTTCCGCTCTGGCACTGGGAACTGGCCAATAATTCCCAGGTGGCCAAACCAATTACACGCTTCCAGGTTGATTCAAGAACTATTATCGGTGATCAAGAAGCGGTCGTTTACAAGACGCAATGGCCCTATATAGAAGCAGCGGCTGTCCTAAGCCCACCTCTTGCCGTCCTTGGCGAGGACATTAGCCTGTTCGATTACCAATTCACCGCCCCGACTCATAAAGAAGATTTGTTAGAGTTGACGTTGTTTTGGCAAAACCAGCGGCCGGTGACAAATCGGTATGATGTTTTTGTCCACATTCTCAATCCAGACGGCGAGATCGTGGCCCAGTCGGATCATGAGCCGGTCCAAGGTTTAGCCCCGACCAACCGCTGGCAACCCGGTGACATCATTCGTGATGATCATTCGATCAATTGGTCCCAAGACCTTGCCGGGGGGACCTACTCTGTTCGGGTAGGCATGTATCTGCGTGACACAGGAGAACGTTTGCCGGCGAAAGCCGCTGTCGTTATCGATAATGCGGTAGAACTGACAACTTTTGAATGGCCGGCTGTTGCAGGGTCTACTGACCCGAAACAGGGTTCCTAAACAGGAGGCAGAGTAATCTGGACTGTAACTGGTTAGCGAGTTATCTGCGGGTCAGGAAGGGATGTGAATGGTGGTTAGCTTTATCATATCCTGCCCATTCACTGTTGGTAGCCGCCGGCCATTGGTCGCATCGTAAAGGCCGATGAGCAGTTGATAGGCACCTGGAGGCATATCTTCAGGAAGCTGAATGGCCAGCGGGTCGGTTATCTCCTCGCCGGGCAGCCAGCAAGTAGAAGGCCATTGACCCAGAACCGGCCAATTGTCTTGCTGGGCAGCCAGGTCGCCACTGGCATCGACAATGTGGGCAAAAACGGTGTAAGGGCGTGAGCTAGCACCCCCGCTCTGCCACAATAGCGTCAGGCCCAGCACATCACCCGGTTCCAGGGAATCGGAAGTTAAGGAAAAGCCGGCCAGGGTGATATTGTCTTCGAATTCTTTTAGCAGGGGCACGAGGCCGGCCGGTGGCGCTTCCATCTCCGGTCTCTGGGCGACGACGATCACCGCCTCTACAGGCCGCCAGGCCAGGCCCAAAGACAAGGCCAGGAGTAATTGCAACCCGACCAGGAGAACCACGGCGCGCCGGCCGGGCGCCCAAACGGCTAAAAAGGCGGCCGCCGAAATTGCCAGCAAGGGCATAAAAAACAGCCAGATACGCCCCACCTCACCCCGAGTTGAACCAGATATGAGGAGCAACAGGATGATCAGGGCCAGGGCCAGCGTCAGCCCCCCCATTGGCTGTAGGCGCCGCTTTGGGGTCTGTTTGATAGCCATGATAAGCGCGCCGGCAAAACCAAATATGACCGCCAGACCGCTGAATAAGATCAGATCTACCACATTGAAACCCAACCAGAGGCCATATGCTCGACGGCTGGTGACCAGCAAATAATGCTGGTCCAGGGCTGTCTGGGCGATCTGCCAGGGCGCTACGCCGGCAAAGAGCCAGTACAAGAGCCAGGGCAATAAGAAACCAGACAGAAAAGCGCCTGCCCAACGAATCCAACCAATCTGCCCCGTTTTAAAGCTGCCCGTTGACCAGACGATGGGCACAAACAAAATAGTGGCTATCGCGAGAAAAGCCAGGCTACCCAGGCTAATGAATGAAGCGACAGCCAGGATCAGGCCAGCGGCAAAAAACAGGCTCGTATGACGAGTGCGCATGGCCAGCATTAGCATGAAAATACCGGCCACGCCCAGGAAGGCCAAAACCTGGTCGGCCAGGGGCGTGAAGAGTAAAAGGGCGGGTAAAGTGGCGACCAAGGCAGCAGCCAGTCGCGCTGAACCTTCGTTCATTATTTCGTTCGCCAATAGATAGGCCATGGGGATCGTTAAGGCAGCCAGGAACAGCGGCAGAACAGCCGCCAGGCCTAGCCCGGCGACGACACTATCAGGCTTCTCCAATAACCAAAGATCGGTACAGCGCAAAGGGTGAATTCTACCGGCCGCGGCGGCGGACAAAGTCGGAAAGCGCTCCAAAGCACGAATGATGAGCCAATTGGCGATGACCAGCCCCGGCGGATGAGTCCGGAGATGTTCGGATTCAAATTGGGGCATGGCGGCCGGGTAGTTGGCCAATAAAACGCCCAGGTCATCACTATCGGCGGCGACGCGATAGTAACCGGTCGTTTGCTCGGCCAAAGTCCGGTCCACAAGTTCGGCTGCAACCGCCGGCCGGCCGGCATAAACAAGGCTCACTTGAAGAGATAAGCTGATTGCCACGAGGACCAGTAACGCAACCCAGTTCCAAATAGGCCGCGAAGGTCGATTCTTCAGCCACCAGGCGACGGCAGCAAGCATGAACAGTGAAAGTAACGCGGGTAGCCACCAATGTTGAAGAGGGCGCAAATCATAAGGCCAGGACCATTCGTCCGGAAGCCAAACAGGTCCGCGTAGGATGGATACCCAGTCGGTGAGTATGGTGATGCAAATGGCCAGGACAGTAATGGCCAGAAGAACCAGGGCAAGCCAGCGACGATTCATAAAAAGTGACCATAGCCGAGGGCCTGGCATCTGTCAACCATCTGCCTTCGGTTCAGAACAGAACGAAAGGATCTAAAGCCAAGCAACAACTACCCGCCATCAAACCTATCTATTTTAGGGGAAGATAAACTCTGTCAACACCGCCGGCTCCCCTACCCTTTCTTGTGTTGGCAGGTAGTAGAATCCCGTCTGCAGCGTATAGGAGCCCGGCGCCAAATCAGGGGGTAATGAAACCAAATAACGATCGACAACGAATTCGCCAGCCAGCCAATCACTAGTCGGATAGCCGGCCGGCGGCCGGTCGTGCTGGGCCACAAGCTGGCCGTTACTGTCTAAAACATGAACATAGGCCGTATATTCAAGATCCATGTCTCTGTTCGCCTGCCAGATCAGAGAAACCGCCAGTTGATCGTTGTCTTGCTTCATAGAGTAACCACGAAGCAATAGCTCGTCGGCAAAAGTAATAGAGACATCTTCCGCAGATGATAAGGTCGCGTCAGGAGGAGGCTGAAGACGCTCAGCGCCGGCCGGCACCCTGAAAGTAATAAGACCATCTGCTTCCTGACCCACCTGGCCATCGGGGAAATAGGCCGATAAAACAGCCAACAAATCGACCGCTAATCCTGCTTCATCAGGGCGGATCAGGTAAAGGGCTGGTTGTCCGGATATTCCGGCCGGGATGAGGCCGGGTAGCCCGGCAAAACTCTGCAATCGCTCTGGGTCGCCAAGAGCAAAATAGATGGTCGCCATCTCCTCCTGATTGGGAACCAGGTAAAGGGTTGTTTCAGGCCCCTGGGCCGCCCCTAGCCGGCCCAACTGCCAATCTGCTTGATAGAAATCTTGCGACAACTGGGGCTGCCGGGCATAACGGCAAAAGTAATCACCTACGGAGAGGAGGGCACTTAGCAACAACAATAAACCGATAA
>Ga0307377_10006499_pt1 | contig 12230 bp, 11 predicted proteins | sample TR3MG_FD_202535 | JGI IMG/M metagenome (GOLD analysis project Ga0307377, IMG submission 202535) | Soil microbial communities from Risofladan, Vaasa, Finland - TR-3 | ecosystem: Environmental > Terrestrial > Soil > Coastal area > Acid sulfate soil | place: Finland: Risofladan, Vaasa | collected...
TCCAGTTCTTCTCCTAAAAGCCTTTTGCGTTCCCCTCTGTCAGCAACTTCTTTTAAGGTGATAAGTTTTACTGTTTTAAAAAATCCTTTGTGGTAAAATTCAGGGTTTTCTCCTACGCGCCTACGAACACGCCTTAATCCAACAATGCAATCATTCTTGCTCCTTTCAGTGTCTACAAAAAGTAGTTTTTTAGATGGGTTTTCAAAAGTGAACCCAAGTGAATCGCAGTTAGGCGAAACCCATCCCGCACAAACGGCTTCACATATTTGCGACTTACCAATACCAGCCTTAGCCACCAAGGACATCATTTCTTGGCGGAACAGAACGTGCTTCCCCGCAAGTTTCATTAAGTAACGGTCATCATCAGGCTCTTCCAAAAGACTAATCTCTCTATTGATATTTCCGAAGCTCGTATAACTTCTGATACGGGACATGCTTTCTTCAACCGATCCTAATATTTCAAATACATCATCGGCATCATCATAACTCGAAGCAGTTGCTCGATTGGCTATATGAATGAGTTCCCTTCGCATGTATTTTTCCATTAATACACGCCCCAACTCTTCTAGCGCCTTTCCACTAACATAATTTTTTGTGAGTTTAGACACATAGTATGCGCCACCAGAAGTTCCTAAATTCCTGTGGGCCTTGAGCATATTCACCACCGAAAGAAGATTTATTTCTAGCCTCTCTTTATGAAGCGCCTTGATTGCAGAGAAAATATCTTCGTGGGCTTGCTTATAGAAATTCTTAGGGTGAAGAAAATGTACTGTTTCTATAGCATCTTTGTGGACTAGGCACGATCCCAATATTGCCTCTTCGACATCAACCGCGTGGGGCGGTATCTTTCCGAGGTTCTTAGTAATCGAGTCTGCCATATATTAAAGTCAAAAATCCCCCGCACCTCAAGCTCGGTGCTTAACATCGACCCATTACAGGTGAGGCAAGAAGTGGCAGGGGAAATAAGTTTGTATCATATTATAATGAGGGAAAAAGAATGTTAAGCGGTGGCAAATGTAATTTGAATAAATTAGCTATTGTCAAGTTTTGGGAACTTAATTTATGAACAAGCCTTGGTTGAAAAAAAAGCAAAAGTATTTTAATATGTTAGTGTGGCTATATTTGTTGCCATGGATTTAGCGAATGGCGTTCAAGACAGGTCCCATTATTTCTCAGGACTAGGTAATGCTCCTAAGAAAAAGCGCACAACAAAACAAGAAGAGTGGACGCTTCAAATGCAGTGCGTGAAAGAGTTTAATAGGCTATACCCTCACGCATGGAGGCTTTTGTATATGGTCAAGAATGATGGAGAGAAAAGGCAAATGATAAATTCAAAGGGCAAGAAGTTTTCTGGGTCTGGTCAGAGAGATAAGATGGCTGGACTGGTGCCTGGAGTAGCCGATCTGCATTTATCAATACCGAATTTCATATACCACAGCCTATACATAGAATGCAAGACAGAGAAAGGAAAGCAGAGTGTTGACCAAAAGGAATTTCAGGCTTCTGTAGAACATTTTAATCATAAGTATATTGTTGTGAGAAGTTTGAGTAATTTTATAGAACAAATTAATCAGTATTTAAAAGATGTCACAACTACCAAAATTCCGCAGGGGCGAGCCAGTCAAGGTGAAGAAGACCTCAGCTTTGGGTAAAGTAGAGAGTATTGACCCTACCACCGCAGGGTTATTTTATACTGTAAATGGGATTCCTTATGCAGAAGTAGAATTAGAAAAATTTAATCATAATCCAATAAAAAAATTTAGCAAAAATGGGAGCATTTAAACAAAGTTCAGACAAAAAAATCGAAAAAACAGAAGCTAAAGTTGAAAAAACAGAGGCTAAGGATACAACAAAAGTTGAGAAAGTTGAGAAAGTTGAAGCGAAGGCAGAAAAAAAGGCCGAGATAAAATCTTGGAAAAGTATGCTCGAAGCCGAGTACTCCAGACTTTATGATGACTCTAAAATAGAGTATGATCGTGGTGGCAATGCTATGCGCGAGTCTTTGGTAAATATTGGCAAACAGCCGTTACTGGCGAAATACTATCGTAAATATCAGGATGAAAAGTAAATAACTATGCCAGATAATAAAAAAAAGATACAGCGAAAGTATTACAACGAAGCTAACAAGGCGGCCAAAAAGGGCATGAAGGCTGAAAACAAAGCTGCCAAAAAAGCACCTAAAGTTATAAAAAAGGCAACCAAGGCGGCTGTTAAAAAAGTAACGAATAAGTTGGCTGGGAAAGATGTTGGCGTTAAAGACCGTTGGGGCAAAGGTAGTTTTGAGAGAAACTATACCCTAGGGAGGTCTCCTGCTAGAGCGCTTGACAAGGTTAAGAAAAAAGTGACTAAGAAAAAATAACCAAGCCAAAATAAAAAAGAAATGAAACCTAAAGCTAAAAGAATTACCAAAAGAACGGACATCACAAAAAGGGCAGATAGAACAGTTACCGAAAAAATAAAATACAACAATAAAAGTGGGAGGTTGCGTATAAAGGAAGAGGAAAAATACCCTAGCGGGAGGACTGTTAAGCAAAAGGCAGTCATTAAAAGAGGTGGGAAAACAACAATCAGTCGTGCCAGGGCAACATCTCCTTCTGGCAAAAAGAGTACTGTCGTAAAAAGGCGTGTTTATAAAAAATAACTAAAACCTAATATCATGAAAATAAATTTTAAAGCGAAAAGTTTGGCATTGACCGTTGCAGCAGTAGCCCTTACGGGACTTACTATTGCAGGCGGAGCAACGCAAGCGGCTTGGGTTCCGTTTATTGGGATTATCCTAGCGCTAGGAACAACTGTTTTGACTACATTTTTCCCATCAGGGACAGTGGTACAAGGCTGGAGTTCTTATATGTGGATTACCAATATAGGAGGAATTCTAATTCAAGGAGTGAATCTTTTAGGAGATTCTTATTTTCTCGATCCAATGACTGTTAATCAAGTGATTATAATATTGAACTTAATCATACAAACAGTAGCGAGAGAATATAGTAAGTGAAGAAACTAAGTACCAAAGACATCAGGGAGTTAAAGGCATTAGGGCAAATTCATCCAGCTTTTCTTCGCCTAGTGGATTGGTACGTTCTAATCACAGAGAATCCGGCATACGATAGTTTCGTTGCCAGGCAAAAATTATTAAAGTCGTGGAACGAAGAGATCATGTCCCCTGCTAATCAGAAGCACTTTAAGTTAAAAAGTGGAGACGAGAAAGCGAGTGCCAATGCTATGAAATTTATTGAGAAGCAAGTAAAGTATGTATTGGATACCAAAGAGTTGCAGGAACAACTGACAGCCGAAGAGCTTAATAAAGCAAACAAAGACCCAAGATTAAAAGCAGATACATCGTTGTCGTATCCAAGGGTATTTAAAAAACCTAATCTTGCCGAAGAGTTGCCCCCTGTTGATCCCGAAGAATTAGAGGTCTCTTTTAGCACAAGGCTGAAACGAAAAACAACGGAGGATTCTATACTGGACGAAGATTAAACACTTTAATATAGAGGGTATGTCTATCACGATAATCGACCACACTAAGCCGCCTTCCCCAAAATGGGTGTACGTGCCTGTGCCAGATTTTCGGAAAGAAATTGAGATGGTCCGATATTATCACAGGGAGCATCAGCGCTGGTGGGAGGGACATGCGGGACTTACAGGTAAACACTATTTTTATTTACAGGAAATATGGCTCAAGGATATTGACGGAGACCATATTCGCCCCAATTGGAGAGATGTAGATGAATTGGTATTTAATAAAATCGAAGACTGCGAAAGTGTTAACGAGGGGTTGTTGATTTACAAACGTAGAGAAGTAGGGATGTCCTCAATTTTTATGGGAGGTCTGCCGTTTTGGTATATGAGAATGTACCCTGGCACTACCGTAAATTTAACAGCAAAAGATAAGGTGGCGTATGAAAGATCGTTTAAGGATAAAATAATTATCGCCTACGAGCATATGTCTCATAGAATATTTTCTGGAGAGGCTGTTCGTAAGAACGATGCCCAGAAACACTACCTCCAGTTAGGAGCAAAAGTTTTAAATGAAGATGGGAGTGAAGAATACAGAACGAGTGAACTTAATTTACAAGAGACGTCAGAAAAGCCATCCTCTGTAACAAAATTTTCAGCATCAAGAGCCAGATACACTTTTATTGACGAGGCTCCGTTGCATCCTAGACGGGAACAACTTTTAGAATCTTTAGAAGCAACGCTTCGTAAAGGAACAGAGAGAAAAGGATTTTTAGCAATGGGAGGTTCGATTGAACCAAAATTAACCAACGAAGAGTTGTCTCAGTTCCAGAAATTGATCGAAAACTCTAAGCACTTAAAATTACAGACCTTATTTTTGCCAGGATGGATGGGTTTGGAGCAATTTGCTGTCAATGGGTGGAGTGATGAAAAGCGAGGGATGGATTGGCTGGAAGAAAATTATGCCAGACTAGACTTGATAGAAGATAAGCGCCCATTAATTGCCTTTAGAAAACAGTACCCGCGATACGAGTCTGATATTTTTGAATTGAGTAGGGGTGGTGAGTTTGAAGAAGATGTCACAGAGATATTGAAAGATCACCTGAATTTCTTAAAAGAAAAGGGCATAAAAAAAGACAAACGATACACGCTAGTACCTAGCGGAGACGGGATTGTTGGAAAACCCGATTCCGAAAAAGGAAAGTTTATAATCATCGAACATCCTAAAGATAATGTCCAGTATGATATAGTAATTGACGGAGTGGCTACATCAAAAGAAACAGGAAACGAAGATGGTAGTTTTATCGCGGCAATAGTTATGAAAAGGTTTGACCCTACGGGAGATAGCTACGTTCCTTGTGGGATATACTTTGAGCGTCCAGATATTTTGGAGCAATCTTATAGAAATATCGTTAAGCTCTTTAAATTTTATAACCTATACGGAGGAATGAATGTTATTGCGCCAGAATCAAATGCAGGATTCGTGGACCCGTTTGTAACATTCCTTAAAAAAGAAGGTTTATTGCCATATATAATGAGACGGAAAGATTTAACAGGGAGCAAAAGAACGCAGACCAACAAGTTCGGGCAATACAGAACCGATGACGTAAAGGTTTATCAGTTGATTCGAGCTAATCCGTTTCTTAGAAAATTTGCTAGAAATATTAAAAGTCAATTCTTTTTAGAACAGCTATTGCTTCCGGCTGGAGTCAATGCTGATATAAGGGATGCGTTTTATATGTTCATGATCTCTTGCCCTAATTGGGATGTTCCAATTAAAAAACAAACAGGCATAGAATTTAAAACATCTTATTCTTTAGTTAAGAATAATAAAGGGCAAATGGTGTGGGAGTCGATAAGGGTACCAATTACCAAGATGCCCAATTCAGAAAATACTAATACCGAATACGATGATATGTTATTATATTTAAAGAATAAATACGGCAATAATTATCAGGAGCATATGGATGTTCCTGAATCAGAAGAACTCCAGTCACTAGCTGGAGGGTTAGAACGCACACCAAATTATTAAGACATGGAAAAGGCAAAAGCAATCGTTGATTTACAAGCGGCAAAAACAATAGGAGAGGCAGCGATTTCACCGCCCTCTAACTACGGCATAACAGAGGAAGAGAAGTATGCCAATGGAGGGGCTTGGTTTGCTCAGTACGGCAGATGGATTGTAAGTAATTTTTACAACCAGAGAAGGGACTATGTTTTCAATGAAAGCGAGAATAATGTGAATGGGATTGCAGACAACGCTTATTTGAATTGGAGCTATGTGTTTGGTATGCAGCCTAATAACAGCTATAAGTACGCTGAAAGCACAATGGACTCACAAGCCATCCCTGCTCCTTGGATTCCTGGTCAAAAAATATCGTCATTAGTTAACCACTTGGAAGGCAGGCTATTGGAAGATATTAGCGACCTAAGAGTGACGGCTAGTAATTTAACAAGAGATGTTACTAGCAAACGGGCTGAGATGTATGAGAAAATGATTTTAAAATATGAAACTCAGTCGATAGCAAATAGTTTTCCGCCAGGAGCAGAATTTTCTCCTGTAGATGTTCCACGGGGAACAGAATTATCTTCGATGGAAGACATCAAGGATTTTACAACCAAGTGGCAGGATAAATATAGTATCATGGCTGAAAGAATTGCCAGGAGCCAATTGTCATCATCAAGTATGGCTGAGAAATTCAAAAAGTCTGGCGTTCAAACCTTTGTGAATAACTTAACTGGCATGTACACTTATGTAGATCATGGGAAAGTTCTCAACAAAGTGATTCCAGCTCACGAAGCAATTTGGGACAATAGGGTAGATAGCGACCACAACGATGAGGCTATGTTTGCAGGCTTTGTGAAACAATTGGTTCCTTATCAAGAGATTATCCGCAGATTTTCTAAAAATATGCGAGATGAAGATATTTTAGAGATCGAAAATTTAGCTAAGGAAGAGAACCTGTCAAATTCAACGGAATGGTATGGCGCTCTAAATTTTTTAGGGAACAGCAGGTGCAACGGGTTTGATTGGTGGAGCAATGTAGGCACACAAAGGATGGCACTGAGTTATGCTAAAATATTTTTTATTGCCCCAAGAGATTTTAGATACAAAAAGGGCAACAACAGTTTTGGACAGCCCCGTGTTTATAAAATAAACGAAAACACCGCTTATCGAAAAATGACTGACGGGGAAAAGTATTCTATTGACGGCTCTAGTATGCAGGGCGATTATAAAGGGATGGATTTATACAGCGTAACTGTTGTGGGGAATAAATATATGGTGGACTATGGATTAGTTAACAATGTATTAAGAGATTATGACGATGTATCTCGGCCAATACTACCTATTAAATACTACTGCCCAGGAATGGAATTAGGATTTGGACGCAGCATTGTTGATAGATTGCGGTTGCATCAAGATAATTTGGATTATATTCAAAATAAAATTATTGACAAGTTCAGCAAAGACTACGGCAAGGTCACTTTTATTAACGGCAATAAGTTAGATGAGACCTCTCAAAAATTATTGGCAGATATAAAGATCGCTGGGCTTCATGTGATGAAAGGCAATAGTGGAGAAGCAGACGACCCTAGCTCAAGAATGTCTCCAATTGAGACGGTGGATATTTCGTTGGATTCATCTGTTCAAACCTATTTGGCATTAAAACAAGAAGAAGAACGGGTGATGGAGGAAGCGGTCAATTTATCAAGAGTAGCGCTGGGACAACAAAGCAGCACTATCGGAAAAGGAGTACAGGCGAACACTATTGCACAAAATAGCTACGGGACGGCTCCTATATTTTGGGGACTGATGAAGCATTTTGAAAAAGTACTCCAATACAATTTAGATAAAAAACAGTTGCTTTATACGCTAGATGATACTATTGAGGAATCTCTGACTATTGGGGACGAAGGGACGGTTCTTTTAAAAATACTCGATCCCAAAGAGTTTGGTACTCAGCAGTTTAAATTAAGTATTGAACTCAATAACGCATTGTCGGAACAGGAGCGCCAAGAAATAAAAGCCATTGCACAGGCAGCAGCACAAAACAGAGAACTTACACTATTGGATTATGTGAAACATATTGTTAGGAAGCAAACTCCAACGGAAATGATTCGAGGACTGGAGTTGAGTATGACTAAAGCAAAACAAGAGGCGGCTAAAATTGAACAAGCTGCATCGGATCGCGAATTGCAAATGACAATGCAAGTAAAAGAGATGGAACAAAAGTATCAAGTGATGTACCAGCAGTTAAAAGATGACAATGCAAGTTTCAGAACCGTTATCCAGAAGCTAGAAGGATTGCCTGAAATTATGCAGATGATACAAGACATGATGCCGCCACAAAGCCCGTTGCAGTTAGTAAATTCTGAGGGAATGCAACAGGGGCAACAGCAAATGGCTGAGGCTCAACAGGCCCAACAAGCGCAAGAGTAAAACATAATAATTAAATATATATATTTGTAACCTATGACAATAAAATCAACTGGTACTGATCTTGCAATGGAATTGGCATTAAAAAACCAAGGAAAGCAAACATCAGCAGAGAACCATGAGGTAGCCGCAGATCAAGGATCGCCAGCCGCTACTCAGGAGACATCCCAGGCTCAGGCAACAACGCAAGAAACTGCCACTGAGAAACCTGTAATTAAGGAACCGCAAGCTAATGGAGAAGCTACTGCCGAAAAAAAGGTAGAGACCCAAGCAGCCACTACGGGAACCCAAGCTACAGAAAAGGAAAAAGGTGCAACGAAGGAAGGTGAAGATTGGTTTTTAGGCGAGGCTGATAAACCAGCTCCCGACACCAATACTGAAAGTTCTTCATCTGCCGATCCCCTTTATTCTCAATGGAAGGAGAATTATTCTCATCTAGCCGAAGACCCTGAGTTCAAACTTTTTGTTGACATGAAAAAGCAAGGTAAATCCCTTGCTGATGTAGCATCAAAATTGTCCATTACCGATTATAATAAATTAGGTGGGGTGGAGCTTATTGAAAGTTTAGCTAAAATTGAAGGCTGGACCGATGAAGAAAAAGAAGCCGAACTCGATCAATTTAATAGCATCGAAACGCCAAGACAAAGAAAGAAGGCAGAAGCAGAATTTAGGGCTGATCTAAATAACAGACAAAAAAGTGAAGTCAACAAACTCACTTATGTTGATCCTGAATTAGAAAAGCGCAATGCTTACATCCAAGACAAGGCAATTGCTGATCTGGATGCTGTAGCCTCTGAAATGAAAACTGGCAGAAATTTTTTAGGGTATGTCTTCAATGAAGAATCAGACCCTCAGAGTTTCAAGGACTTTGTAATGAATTTTGACTCCCAATTTAAAAATCAAGACGGGACTGTAAATATGAGAACCATGAGAAATATGTGGTTCGGGGCTAATAACCTTCAAAAATTACATAAAATTTTATCGCAAACAGCTACCTCTGCTGGCAAGGATTCGGTTCTAAACGAACTTTCCCGTGTAAGCAAAGAGGAAGTAGTTACACAGCAAAGGGGGAATTCTATTACCGAAGCTAAATCAGGTCAAGAAAAAGCGGATCAGCTAAAAGATTGGAAGAAATCTAAGGACTTTTATAGTTCTCCGAAACCCGCCAACGCCTAGCCTCTGAATATAGTTCGTGCCAGTTGAGAATTAATTTTTTAACTCTTTAAAAAGAAATTCTTAATTATGCCATCTCCTAGTAGTTTAAACCCGCAATATCAATCTCTGAATGCAGGCATCTTCAATTATAACAATTGGGGTAGTTATGTCGCAGACTTAAATAGAGATTGGGGGGCGATGCCAGCTCTTCTTGACAACTTGAACGGCAATTCGTCTCATGCTATATCTGATCCACAGGGTCAATATATCAAAATGGTAAAGCCCCGCCAGGCAGCAACAGCTATTGTAGCTTCCGTTGCACAGGCAGGTGCTAACCTAAACCTCACTTTTACTGATGTTGCTTTCACAGGCGCAAGAGTAAAAGACACTATCCGTGATGCCAATTATAATTACGGACAGGTAATTTCAGTTTCTCCAGGTGCGGTTACAATTCAACCAACCCTACAGCCTTTGGCGTTGGTAGCAGCAAGCCACTTCCTAGTGAATGCTTATATAGACGTTCTATATGATTCTTCTGGAAATCATAATTCAACAGGAAAAACAAACCTGTATGAAGAGAAGGTTCCCCGTTACAACTATTCAGCAGTTAACAGAGCTTCACACCAAATGAGCCGTAGAGAGAAATTCAACTCTCGCATGGGTCCAGATGGTATAGCTTACTACTGGAACGAAGGCGAAGACTTCATGATTCGTGACTTTACCAAAAAATATTCTAAGAAAGTATTCTTTGGTGTAGGTGGTCAATTCAACGGTGTTGAAGGTCAGACTAACGATACAGAAGGAGTAAGAGCAGCAATCAGAAATCAAGGTGGCTGGTTTGTATCTTCTACTTCACAACTGGTTCAGGCCCAGTGGAACGATATGTTGAACTGGACTTCTACCAAGTATTCTAAATCAAGACAAGAAAAGTTATTCTTCATGGGTCGTGACGCATGGACTAACATTTCTTCTTTCTACGCAAACGACATAAACTTTACCGTTTCTAATAGCACAGACGATGGACAGCAATTAAACTTTGATGTAATTTCTGTTGTTATCGGTGGTATAAAGGCGAAGATTATGGTCGAGAGCTTCTTCAATGATCCTATTGAATACCCATCACTTTCTACTATCCCTGGAGTTACTGGAACAAGGATGAGCAACACCATCTGTATGATGGATATTGCCCCAATCCCTGCTGATAACGAAAAAGGCTTCATGCCTGCAATGGAAAAGTTTCACTTCTCTAATGACAGAGGCGGAATGGAAACCATCTACAAAATCATCGGTGGTATGACAGGCGGTGGTCCTGGTAATGGCACTGGTCCTTCTGAATATAACAACTATCAACTCACTTCAAACCCTGTAGATGGGTGTCAATTTGAGATGTTGTCAGATGGCGGATGTGACTGTCAGGCAGATTCATGGGCATGGTTTGAATTAGCTGCATAATTGTAAATTAATAATCTAAAAAACAAAAATTATAATGGCTAGATTCACTCCCCGTCCGATGTATTCATACGAAGTGTATGAAACAATCCAAGCTGTTGCTGCTGATGTTAGCGTTGCTAACTCAGCAATAAGCACAGGCAATCCACTAGAGTTCTTATTAAAATATGTTGAACTCACCACTGACAGCGATTCTATTACTGCTGTAGCAGGTACTTCTCAAATTACTACGCTAACTGTTGGCGCAGGCGTAGCAGTTGACTTGATATATGGTGTAACAATTCAATGGTACGACAGAACGCAACAACAGACATTCCAACGTCCGTATGTGCATGTAGCCACGGCAACCGATACAGTAACTACTGTTTCAAATGGTATCAGAAATCAGATCAATGCCGATCCACTGGTTCCTGTTGTTGTAACTGGAACTACAACTATTATCATGACTGCCGATCCTGCTAACTTCCCAGGCGTTAGGAGCTTTATTAGTACGCTCACTAGCTTAGGTGGCGGATTCACTTCGGCTCCAACTGCTGCTGGAGTTCAAGAGCAGGGTACAAAAGTTGCATTAGTTAACGAAGGTTTGGCTGCGGCTAATTTCGTTGATGCTGCTGTGTACACTAGAGTTCGTTTGACGTATTATCGCGAGGCTCAGGCTAACAACACGCTCAAACAGAATCAATACCGCATTCATGATGTGTTTATGAATGAGGGGTCTGCCAACTTTGCTGCTTTAGCTGCAAGATGGGTAGAGATTCTAAGTACGTTTGCTTCTGGTGGTGCAGTTGTTGATCCAGAATTGTTAGCAGTAGACTAATTGATTTAGGTCACTTACTCTCATGCTTTACATTCAGTGACTTATCGGGGGCGGTCCGTAAACCGCCCCCATTTTAAAATAAACATTTATAAAAGGTATTAATCAGTCACACCAAAGGGTGTCACATAAAATACAGGAAAAAATGAAAGATATATTAGAAGTATTAACAATTAGACCCAAGCAAAGTGGCATTACCACTGTGTTAAGCGGTCAGACTAGAATAGGCAACAAATGGTTTGCCCTTACTAAAAACTTTTTAATTTTAACTCTTGACGAGTTGCGTTCTCCAGAATATGTGGGAGAAGAAAAATTGGACATTCAGTTCAATGGAAGCGGTAAAAAAACTTACCGACTAGCATTTTACCCCAACAGAAAGTATGAAATCCCGAAGAATGGGACTAATGAGCAAAAAAAACGGGTTGAATTAGAGGCTCTTGAAAACGAAAGAAAGCAAAGAGCGGCTACAGAATTTTTTGCGTTGCATATGCAGATCAAACCAGAAGGACAAGAGAATCCGTATTTGACATCGGAAGATTTTCTAATGGAATTCCAAAATCAAAAGAGCATTAACAATTCACTTGACAACGATCAGAAATTCCTTGCTTACACGAAAATAAAGAAAATGAATAAGCAAGAGCGCTACAATGTGGCTTTGTATTATAAGCCAGACCTTGTGGTATCAAGACACAGCGAAGTGATGGTACAGCTTGCCGATTACAATACAGGCATACTTATGAACGGCCCACTTAGAGATGATTTCTTAAATGACTACGATAACAACCCTTTGGTGACAATCCAGACCTATGTGAACAAAGCTGTTCAATTAGGTATTTTAAGAGACGATAAAGACCTTGGAATATTTCACGGATCATCATTTATAGGGGCTAATCCAAAAGAAGCTGCTCTGGTATA
>Ga0307377_10006502_pt1 | contig 12225 bp, 8 predicted proteins | sample TR3MG_FD_202535 | JGI IMG/M metagenome (GOLD analysis project Ga0307377, IMG submission 202535) | Soil microbial communities from Risofladan, Vaasa, Finland - TR-3 | ecosystem: Environmental > Terrestrial > Soil > Coastal area > Acid sulfate soil | place: Finland: Risofladan, Vaasa | collected...
TACCCACTGGCGTTCGGTAATCAGACCGTCCATCTCCCTTTGAAGATGCTGGACCTCGCTTTCCAGCCGACTGTAGTCCTCGCGTAGGTTGGCTAACTTGGCTGTGATCGCTTGTTGCACCAGCATCGGATTGCTGCAAACTCGTTTCACGAAGTCCCATACGAAATCATCCACCTTTTTGGATCCGGTATCAGTGACACAATCCGCCGGTCGGGATTCCGGCTTGGTACTATACCTCTGGCAAACATATGCGCCAGAGACAGAAGTATAGCCTCGGTATCGGTTCGATCGGACGGTCCTCACATTACACTTCCAACCACAAGTGCAATAGGTGATGCCAAGGCACAGATAATCTCGCTTGACGTTTCGAGGTTTCACCCTGTTCTTGTCGCGGACTTGCTGCGACTTGCGCCAGGTATCCATCGATATGATGGGTGGGCAGGGTATGTGGAAAACCTCATCCTCCAAAGTGGTAGGGCTATTACCAGTGGCATAGAATTCGCCGGCCAAGATGCTGCATATGGTTGCCTTTGACCATAACTTGCTTCTTCTCGGCATTTTCCCAGAGGCATTTAGCCTTTTTCGGAAGGTCATGTTTGTCTCGCCAGAGACATACCAGTCGAACATCTGGCGAACGATAGCTGCCTCCTCCTCATCGATTTCTAATCGCTTCTTGACCTTGCTGTATCCGTATCTAACCTGATTTCCTCGCGGCACTTCGCCCCGCTCAAGCCTTGCCCGCCGCCCCATCAGCATCCTCTCGCGGATATTGTCAACCTCAATCTTGCCCATTGCTGCTTTGATACCCAGCATCTTGTGATCGAAGGTTTCGCGAACCAACTCGACTCTCAAGGATTTGCCCTTTTCGTCAAGTAACTCCGACAATGGCATGGCAGGATACATGCCCCGATACAGGCGGTCTTCCTTCCAGGCCACAATGACGTCAATCTCATAGGCCGCAGCCGCCCTTAGCATTGACTGGTAAGCCGGTCGATCCTTTCGCTGGCCTGACGACTGTACCAGTTTGCCGCGTGATCGGTACTTCTCCTTATCTACGTATCGTTCAACTATCACATATCCCTTGTCTTTGCAGTACGCTTCACAGTCGGACAGTTGCATATCGATCGATACCCGATCTTCACCGGCTTGGCGTTCGCTGGACACTCTGGCGTAAATGGATGCTCTTGTTTTCATTCCGTAATTCTCCAAAATAAAACGCTTGCCCAAATTGGTGTGGCAAGCGTTCGATAGGATACAATCCTCATATCCTCCCGAACTGCTAGTCCCAGCTTGGGCGGTAGGGTTACTGGGGTGATACCGCACCCCGGTAGCCCGTCTTCGATTAGGCGTTGGTCGTGTTTTGCTGTTTATCGGCCGATCAATCACCCCCTGTCCCGTTCTTGAATCTCGGCACTATCAATATACCGCACGGCCATGGTTGGCGAAGTCCAACCAAACCAGTCCATCAAATCCTTGACGCTATAGCCGCGCCTTGCCATATCGGTTGCCGTGTAATGGCGGCAATCGTGGGCAGAAAGCTTCTCAATGCCCAGACTCTTGCCAAACCGGGTTACCGTTCGCGATAACGTGATGCGGGTAAGTGTAGCCTCGGTAAGAGACCCTCCTCGACGGGAACCGCACATGATTGGGCCAGACTCGGGCATGAAGGATAGATAATCTTGGACAGCCTGTGAGGTATTCTTTGTCAAACGATGAGTGGTCCATTCATCAGTTTTCAGCCGGTAAAACCTTAACGTTCCCTCTTCCAGACCGAAATTGGCTTTTTCCAGTTTCACAACCTCGCTGGCCCGCAGGCCATGATCCAACAATAAGGCCATCATCAGGGCATTCCGCCGACCGCTGGGCGTATCATCGTGCATGTCCTTCAGTTCGGCCGCCTGTCTGTCGCTGATTTTCACAGCTTCCACCTTCTTGTCGCTGATCCGCGTCACATCCCGTTTCTCGTCGGCGTTGCGAGCCTCGCGACGACCGAAACCGCTAACCGTTTGGATGAGCGCACCTTCACGTGTATCGATTGCCCCGGCCTTAGTTGCCAATCGGGCATAGGTTCTGACAGTCGATAGCCTGACGTTGACCGATCAGACGGCATAGCCTTGGCCTACCATCCAGGCAGAGAACCCTTCAACGATTCCCCAGGTGACGCCTTGCCAGCACTCTGGCTTATTCTGAAAGTCGCTGCAATCTAGCTGGACACCGGCTTCTCCGAGGTAGGTCACAAACAAGGCCAAATCATAAGCCTGGCGTTTGAGTGTGTTTTCAGCCTTGCTGCGCATGTAACGCTGGAATACATTCTGTGAGGCGACCATATTGGCTATTTTACCAACATTCTTTAACTGACGGTTGAATGGAATGAACGGTACTTGATGTTGAGGGTAGGTCGTTGTTAAGGTTGTCATGTTCTATCCTAATAAGTGTACATTTAATAGATAAAAGTCCATTTGGGAATCAATGGCCAGAAGATTAGCCCAAACGCATAACAGCCACGAGCTATGCCGCTCGGGGGCTCGGGCTTCGCTCCTTCATTCTATGGGAAGAAGGCTGGCCATGGACGTCTGCGTTCTCGCACGCCAGCCGGGTCGGCTTCCGCGAGTTGTTAGGCGGAGCTCGACTTCAGATCCATTGGTTTTCGGAACCAGGAATCTTTGCTAAAGGTTTGAAAACCCATCTTCCTGTAAAACTCATCCGCTCCGCTTTCATTTTCCGAATCGACACCTAATTCCGCCTCTTTCATACCTTGCGCTTTGAGAGTTCGCAAGCTTTGCGCAATCAGTGCACTGGCCAGGCCACGTTGCCGCCAAGCACGGCGAACAAAGATGTGCTCTGTGTAGCCTTTCTTGCGTTCCCGCGCCCTGTTTTCCGCTTCGTCAATGCGGTTGAGCACCATTCCGGCCACTTGATCACCATCCCAGGCCACTTGCCATAGTTGAGGGGTATGTGATGGATTTGCCAGCCAGGCTTCGTACTTTTCCTCAGTCCAATTCTCTGCTACTGTCTCAAAGAGTTCCTGGTTCACTTCCTTTTGTGCATCCCAAATGATCCGCTTGTGTTCTGGTTTTACTGGGCGAATTTGCAGTCCAGCGGGCATTACTCGCTCCGGGATATCGTTAAGTCGGTGAAGCATGTTATTGAATTGCCGCACAACTTGGAAACCTTCACTTTCCAGCACAGAAATCCATTGCTCTTGGGTATCCGACGCCCATGCTTGGAAGAAGCACCGGGGAGTGGTTGGAAGAGTGGCCGCAATCTCTCGCAATCGTCGCTCGTTTTGCTTCACCATCGCCGGCCAATAACCCCGATCTCTCCAATCTGAAAGCAGGTAGCTGTTCTGAAAATAGATCCGGGTGTCCCTATTTACCGTATACCAGCTGACGCGGCTGAAACCGATTATTGAGGAGTTCCCATCTTCACTATTTCTCAAAGCAAACAAGATATCCTGGAAGGGATCAAAACGATTGGAAGGAGCACACCACTGCCTAATATCATCAAGCGACGCTATTTCGACGATCTGATCTGCCCTATTGCTTTCGATCAAGATCGACCAAACTGTTGGAAAATCGATCTCCCCCTGAAAGCCACGGAAAGCTAATTCGGGAGGTTCCGGCTCTTGGCCGTCATCATTCGCAAGCTTCTTTTCAGACATTTGTCCCCAATGAAATACAAACTTGATATATCTAGTCAGCCCCCCAATTCCTCCGGCTCCAGCGTCACCCGCCATTTGGCTTCATTTATGTACTCCAGCGACTGGTGACGAAAGTAGGTATTGTACAGTTCGGCATAGTGACCGCTCTGAGTAATGAGCGAATCGTGATCGCCTTCTTCGATGATTCGCCCATCTTTCATCACGATGATCCGGTCGGCATTCTTGACTGTGGAAAGCCGGTGAGCAATTACGATGGCTGTCCGCTCGGTCATTATTGTATCCAGTCCTTCCTGGATCAAAGTCTCGGTGAAAGGATCAACGCTGGCGGTGGCCTCGTCGAGGACGAAGATTCTCGGGTCTTTCAACAATACCCGGGCCAGAGCGACCAGTTGTCGTTCACCCATGGACAGGTTAGCCCCGCGCTCACCGACGTTCGTATCCAGGCCATTGGGTAAATTTTCCAGCCAATCTCCCCGCCCGATATGCATGGCCGCATCCACTACTTCTTGGTCGCTTGATTCAGGTAAACTGTAGCGGATATTATCGCGCACAGTTCCTGTAAAAAGAAAAGGTTCCTGGGGCACAATCCCCACAAAACGACGGTAGGCTTTTAAATCCAATTCGCGAATATCCCGGCCGTCAATCAGCAATTGGCCTCCTTGAAACTCATAAAAACGGCTAACCAGCTTGGCCACACTACTTTTGCCGGCCCCGGTATGGCCTACCAGCGCAACCGTCTCACCCGGTTCGATGGTGAGGGAGAAGTCGGGTAATACGATTTCCGTACCGGTATAGGACAGTATCAGGTGTTTAAATTCAATACGTCCGCTAAGCCCAGTCACCGTCTCCTGAGCCTGCTGGGTAACTTTGGGTTCTCGATCTACCAAAGCAAAAACGCGCTCTGAAGCCGAGAGCCCATCCTGAAATTGACTCCAGAATGATGCAATACCCATCATCGGGAACCAGAAGAAGCCTACGGCCTGCATAAAAAGGTACCATTCACCGGCCGTAATGCCCAGCGGTCCTCGTGTCGCCAAACCGCCGGCATAAATCAGAACACCCATGCCCAGCCCTGAGGCCAAGCCCATGATCGGGAAAATGGTCACCAGCGTCAACCCACGCCGGACACCGACCTCATACCCCTGGCGGTTGTTAGCATCAAAAGTAGTGTAAATGGCCTGTTCCTGGCGAAAACTCTTGGCCACGGTAATGCCACTGATCGATTCCTGAATTTGGGCATTAATTTTGGCGGTCACTCGCCTGGCCCTTTGGGTAACTCTGCGGGCCACTTTACGAAAGCTCAGGGCAACAATGACCGCCACGGGCATAAAGGCCAGCATGATCAGAGTTAGCGGAACGCTAATGGTAAACAATACAATGACCAGGATAAACACTAGTAATACCTGGCTCATCAGGTTCAGGACCAGGTTAACCGTTTCGGAGAAGTCCTGGGTGTCCGAGGTGATCCGGCTGACGATCTTGCCCGACGGATGCGAGTCAAAAAAGGACAAATCGTGTTGGACCGTTGCTGAAAAAGCATCTTCCCGAAGCTGAAGGACAACATCCCCGGTCACCCGCGCCGAATGCCACTGACGGATGTAGTTGAAAAGCCAGGCAGCGACGCCAAGCAGCAAGATTCCGAAAGACAAAAGAACCATTACTTGAGTGGTGGGATCTTCGGCCATTATGTCAATAGATTTGGAGATCAGAATCGGACCTCCGGTTCCGGCCAGCGAGTTTAAGGCAATCATCACCACTACCAAAACCATTTGCCGTCCATACGGTCGGAAATAGCTAGTAATTCGGGCTAAGAGCTCTTTGTCTTCATATTGGCGGTCATAATCTTCTGATTCCAATCCGCCCAGAATGAATCCCATCTACTTCATCCTTCGTTGTCTAATCATAGCGGGCAAAAATCCTCTGATAGGCCTCGCTCCGTCCCAGGAGTTGTTCATGGGTACCTCGATCCACCAGCCGGCCTTGTTTTAGGACAAGAATCTGGTCGGCCCAGCGAATCTGACTGAGGCGGTGAGTGATCAAGAAAGTTGTGCGCTGGCTGCTGATCAGGCGCATGGCCTTCTGAATTTGGTCTTCGGTCGCGCTATCGATGGCGCTGGTGCTATCATCAAGAATTAAGATTTGGGGATTGGTCAAAAAGGCTCGGGCAATGGCCACCCGTTGTCGTTGCCCCCCGGAAAGCGTAACACCCCGCTCGCCAACTTCGGTAGCGTAGCCATCTTCAAAGCTCATAATGAAATCGTGAGCTTGTGCTTCGATGGCCGCCTGTTCAATTTCCTCTTGTGTGGCATCTGGGCAGCCAAAAGCGATATTCTCGGCGATGCTCCTTGAAAACAGAAAGACATCCTGTTCGATAGTGGAGATCTGCGAACGGAGCGATTCCATATTCCAATCGCGCACGTCAACGCCATCAACAACCACACGGCCGGTGTCTACCTCAAATATTCTGTTTATTAGGCGGGTCAGAGTTGTTTTTCCAGACCCGGTTTGGCCCACGATGGCTATTGTCTGTCCGGGGCGGGCCGTAAAGCTGATATCATCTAATATAGCCGATCCGTTGTAACCAAAGTTAACGTGTTCAAATTTGACTTCGCCAGTGATAAGCCGGCTGAGTCCGGCCTCATTTTCATCTAGCTCAGTTTCGGTATTGATTGTCTGTAATATCCGTTTTGCACTTGCCAGGCCCAATTGCACCAGATTGAAAGAGAATATGGAAATAAAGGTTGGAAACCTTAAGACATTCAGTAGCCCCATATAGGCCACTACTTGCCCAAGAGTGATGACATCACTTTGCCACAACAGAAGGGCATGAAGAAAACCCAGGGCCATAACGACACTCAGCACTAATAACGGCAAGTAGCGGGCCTGGATTTCACCCTGGCGAACGTAATAATCGCGGAAGATTCTGGCGTCTTTGGCAAACTCGCTTTTTTCCTTTGCTTCTTGAACGTTGCCTTTCACCACATCGATACCGGCAATTGTCTCGGCCAATTCCGAGTTCATAATCCCGAATTGCTCTCGTTGGGCGGCGCTAACCGGGTTCAGCTGTCGAATATATCCTCGCAGGGTCAACCAAAAGAAGAACAAAAACAGGAATGGCGCCAATAACAACTGGGGTTCGACATTGGCGATGAGAATAATGGGTATAACAACCCCAATGGCCGCATCCATGATCAGCATTAGCCCGGGACTGAACATGAAGTTTAGTTGGCGCACATCATTGGTTGCCCGGGCCATGATATCGCCAATCCGCTGCCGGCCATGAAAAGTCTGGCTCTTTCCTAACAGGCTGACGTAAAGTTCATCCCGGCTGTCGCGTTCGATGCGCTGTGCGATAAACTCAGTGGCATAGTTGCGGGCTAAACCCATGGATCCCTGGAACACAGCCGCCAGAAAGACCGAAAATGCCAGACTCAGGAGGGCGGTGGTGGCCCACACAGGAGAGGTAATTAAATCAAAAGCCCGGCCGATAAATACCGGGATCATGCTGGCGGCAAAATTATTGATAACGGCCGCGCCAATGGCTATGAGCGGTAAATAGGGATAGCGCCGTAGATGGGAGATTATCCACCGTCCCGGTCCAGATCGATTATATGGATATTCCTGGTCGAGTCGGAACTCGCGCTTGCTGACCATACGAGCCTCAACAAAAGATAATAACAGACGGCAAAGCGCCTGGAGATGCGCTATTATAACCGACGCTTTACGCAAACCATAAGTGTAGTCGACAATTGAAATACGGCCGCTAAATAGTTTACATTTTGTTGACAATGGGGATTCAAACTGTTATGATGCCGCTCATCATGTCTAAGAAACGGTTTGCCTTTGTTTTCTTCTTTAGTGGACCCGCCGACGCCGTACCGGCTAGGGAGGTTTGTTAAGCCTGGGAAGCTAGGGCAACGAGACCAACTTCTAGAAGACGCGGCGTCCGGGCCGGGTCTTTTTTTATTTATTGGCGCCCCTGTTTGGCTATGATATCCTAGCAACTTTGTCCGGGCCGAGAGTAACAATATCGAATTGAGTCACCACAGAGAAAAGAATTATGCTAGAAGAAATCAACCTCATTTATGCTCGATCACTAGATGCCTTGGAAGCGGCGAAAAGCATGGAGGCGCTGGAGAGTTGGTACAGAGATACGCTGAGTCGAAAGAGCCGTATCACTTTGATGACCCGCCAGGTGGGGCATCTCAGCCTTGAGGAACGGCCGGTTTTCGGCCAACGTATCAACCAGATAAAAAAGGCGCTGGAAGGTGCTTACCAGGAACGCCAAAGTAGCGTTCGAGCGGCCGAGTTGCAGTCCCAAATGGTGGATGAAAGTTTTGACGTCACCTTGCCTGGCCGGCGCCAGTTTCGGGGCCGCTTACACCCGGCAACCCAGACCTTGCGCGAAATCAACCGTATTTGGGGCGATATGGGTTTCCAGGTATACCGCAGCCGCGATGTTGAGAGCGACGAATACAACTTCGAATTGCTTAATATCCCTGAAGATCATCCGGCCCGAGATATGTGGGACACCTTCCACACCACAGAGCCAGGGTTGATCTTGCGCACCCATACGAGTCCAGGTCAGATCCACGCTATGCGCGAATATTATCCGGAACCAATTCGCGTGATTTTGCCCGGTATGTGTTACCGCTATGAGCAAATTACTGCCAGGAGCGAGATCCAATTCTACCAGGTGGAGGGGTTGGCCGTTGGCAAGAATATCACGATGGCTGATCTGAAGGGTACATTGTCTGATTTTGCCCGGCGCATCTTTGGCGCTGACCGGAAAATTCGCTTCCGAGCCAATTATTTTCCTTTCACAGAACCCAGCGCTGAATTAGATGTGGAATGTATTCTCTGCGACGGCGATGGGTGCCAGGTGTGTAAATACACAAGTTGGCTGGAGATATTGGGTTGTGGCATGGTTCACCCAACTGTCCTGCGAAACGGCGGCTACGATCCGGCCGTCTACTCCGGATTCGCTTTCGGTATGGGCCCAGAACGTATTGCCATGCTCAAATTCGGTATTGAAGACATTCGACATTTTTGGGCCAATGATCTGCGATTCCTGGAACAATTTGGATAACCAGTTCTTAATTTGATTTTTTTGTTTGATAATAGGTGAAATTATGCGGGTACCGATATCCTGGCTGCGTGAATATGTAGACATCACCCTGTCTATTGAAGCGCTTGCTGAGAAACTAACAATTGCCGGCCTGGAAGTGACCGAAATCGATTATATCGGGATTCCGGGTGGCAATGACGACAGCCGGCTACTGTGGGATTCCGAATTGTTGATTGTCGGTCACATTCAAGAAGTAAGTCGCCATCCTGATGCCGAACGCCTGGTCTTGGCTCGGGTAGAATACGGCGCAGATGAACAGGAAGTGGTGGTCACCGGTGCCCCCAATCTGTATCCGTACCTGGATCAAGGAGACATTAGCGACCTAAATCTCTATTCACCTTTTGCCTTGGAAGGGGCAACTCTTTACGATGGTCACAAAAACGGCCGGGTTAAAATGAAGTTGAAGGGTCGGGAGTTACGCGGCATTTACAACCGCTGTATGTTGTGTTCAGAAAAAGAGCTGGGCATTAGTGATGAACACGAGGGCATTTTAATTCTCCAGGGCGATTATACCCCCGGAACCCCGGTCCAGGATGTGCTCGGCGATGCCGTTCTTGAAATTGATATTATTCCTAATATTGCCCGCTGCGCTTCAATTGTTGGGGTAGCCCGAGAAGTGGCCGCCTTAACCGGCCAGACTCTGCGAGAACCGGATTATGATGTCAGGCAGGATGGGCCACCGGTTGAACAGTTGGTCCGAATTACCACCGACGATCCAGAATTGAATCCCAGGTTTGTTGCCCTGGTAATTCAAGGTGTAGAACAAAAACCAAGCCCGGATTGGATGCAACGCCGCTTGCGCCTGGCCGGACAACGGCCGATTAATGTTGTTGTCGATATCAGCAACTATGTCATGCTCGAAGTTGGCCAGCCCAATCATACTTTCGATTATGATTTTCTGCGCCAACGAGCCGACAGTTATGACCCGGATGGGCCTATCCATATCCACACCCGGCTGCCGCACGAAGACGAGACATTGACCACCCTTGACGGGGTGACTCATACGCTTCCCCCCTACACTATCCTGGTCACTGATCCGGCCGGATCACTGAGTATCGGGGGGATTATGGGCGGCGCTACTAGCGAGATTGGCGACGAAACCACCAGCGTGCTGCTTGAAGCAGCGGCCTGGAACTTTATGAATATCCGCCGCAGCACCAGCAACCTGAAGATCACCAGCGAAGCCGGCTTCCGCTTCAGCCGGGGCGTTCACCCCAGCCAGGCCGCTTTGGGAGCCAGGCGAGCGGCCGAGCTGCTGCGCCAGCTCGCCGGAGGAACAGTAGCTAAAGGCATCATCGATTATTATCCCAACCCGCCAAAAGCGAATCCAATCATGCTAACCGCGGCCGAAGTCAAGCGGATTGGGGGTATCGACTTGAGTCGCCAGGAGGTGGCTGGCTATCTGCGAGCGCTTGAATTCGATGTCGTAGATACGGGCAACCAGCTACTGGTTCTCGCGCCTGACCATCGTCTGGATATTGAAGGTAGCCACGATCTCGTTGAGGAAGTCTGCCGGATGTATGGCTACGACCGTATTCCTACTACAGAGATGAGTGATACGCTGCCGCCCCAACGCAGTAATATTGACCTGGACAATGAGGAGCGAATAAAAGATATTTTAGTCCAGTTAGGTCTGCAGGAGATAATCTCCTATCGCTTGACCACCCCTGAGCGAGAAGCCCGATTATTAATACCTGGAATGAGCCGGCCTGATGACCGCCCATATGTTACTTTGAGCAATCCTATCACAGTCGATCGGCTGGCCATGCGCCACAGTCTATTGGCTTCAATGCTGGAGATCGTCTCGGCTAACAGCCGTTTCCAGGAGCGGATCGCGCTCTTTGAAATAGGCCAAATATACCTGGCCGGCGAGGACGGTATCTTCCCCGATGAACTACGCCGACTAACCTTGGCAATGAGCGGGCCTTCAGACCGCCGCAATTGGAATGCCACCAATGGAAAAGGTCCGTTGGATTTCTATGATCTGAAGGGGGTCCTGGAAAACCTTTTCGCCGCTCTACACATTGAGGATCTGGCGGCCGAATCAGGCAGCCAGGCCACGTTTTGGCCCGGTCGCTGTGCTCGTTTGCTTGTCGGGGAGCGACAAATAGGTTGGCTGGGCGAAGTTCACCCATTGGTGATTGAAGCTTTTGATATTCGCGGCGAATGGCCGGTGCTGGCGGCCGAGCTAGATCTTGAACTCATCCTGAACCTCATCCCGGAAAGACACGCAATTCTGTCCACCTCACCATTTCCGGCCGTACTCGAAGATATCGCGGTCATCGTTGATATGTCCGTCCCGGCCGGTGGCGTCGCTCAAACCATCAAGCAGGCCGGCGGGGCACTGCTCCAAAAAGCAGAGCTATTTGACGTGTACACCGGCGCCCAAATTCCGGCTGGCAAAAAAAGCCTGGCTTATCACCTGACATTCCAATCAAGTGGAAAAACGCTGACCGACAAGGTTGTGCGCAGGAACCGGCAGCAAATTGTCAGTGAACTTAGCCGCCAATTCGGCGCCTCATTGCGGGATTCCTGATCCGCTTGGTATCTTATCCCATCCGTTTACAAAATTCTTGACATTCAAAAAGATTGGTGCTAATCTTCACAATCAGATGGTTGACATATCAACTATTGAGTACGCAACTATTGCGGCCGCACCTACTTTGGAAGTTGAATGTCGCCTGAAAAAAACGATGAGTGATTCACAAACGCTGTATAGCCTGATAAACGAGATATACCTCATTTTGGATGATGGTGACCGTCGTTTGCTAAATGAATTTAATTTGTCCTCTTCCCGTTTCTATGCCCTGGTGCATATTGGAGAAAGGCCGGGGATATCACTCAGTGATTTGAGCCAGCTCCTCATATGTGACAAAAGCAATGCCACCCGAATCGTTAAAGGGTTGGAGGCTGATGCACTGGTTTATCGCCAGCCACATGAGAGCGACGGACGGACGCTGCGGCTATTTCTAACAGAAAAGGGAATAGCTCTGCGAAATAGATCGATTTCCGCTCATCAGAGGTATAACAATTTGCGTTTTGTAAAGTTGCCCGCAACTGAACAAGAAGCTCTTACCGAGAGATTGCTAGAACTAAGAGAGAGCCTCAATGGGCAATTACAAAAGAATGCCCATGTTTAGGGAAATTGACCTTGACTGATAACCAAAACTACTCCGATTATTACCTGCAGGTGGAGTAGGAATTCGCACTATTTGGAGCAAAGAGTCGACATTAATAGTTTAATAGTGCTCAAGTACATATCAATGGCCCAGCGCTATAATTTATTTATGGAATTATCTGTCGTCCGCGTTTTACTACATAAGGGAGGTGTTGCTTAAGATCTTTACTAAATCTGATAATGATGATTACGCCGTTTTTGGCACCGTACAAAGTTGATATAAAGAATTTTTTTTTGGAGGAGAAACGTACAAATGTT
>Ga0307377_10006504_pt1 | contig 12221 bp, 11 predicted proteins | sample TR3MG_FD_202535 | JGI IMG/M metagenome (GOLD analysis project Ga0307377, IMG submission 202535) | Soil microbial communities from Risofladan, Vaasa, Finland - TR-3 | ecosystem: Environmental > Terrestrial > Soil > Coastal area > Acid sulfate soil | place: Finland: Risofladan, Vaasa | collected...
GACAGGGCCGGCTTTGCTGTCGAGAAGATTGTGGTCCATGAAAACGGTGTTGTCAGAAGCATTCGTGTTACCGAAGACGACAAAGTCATCGTGACACTCGGGTCTATGACCGAAGGATCGAATCTGGGTTCAATGGACTCGGCCGCCGCCTTACTTGGAAAAACAGACGGCGGTTCATGGGCTCTTTGGGAGAAAATCGCAGCTGGCCAGACGCAATTCGGGCATCCTTCGAACTTTGCCGATCACGTTGAACAATCCAAGTGGATGTCCTTTACGACCACGCTTAACGACCCCACGTTCTTCGAATTAATCCGGGACTTGACGGGGAACGTACCTGGAGAAGGCGGCCTCATAACTTTTCCGGAGTCAAGTTGGCTGGCTTCAATCGTGCTGCCTCATCAGCCGCATTTCATTGGGCAGCCAGAGGAAGTGCAGGTGTTCTGGGGGTATGGGCTGTTTGTTGATGTACCGGGAAATTTCGTAAAGAAGCCCATATCCGCATGCACGGGGCGCGAAATCATGACGGAGATCCTGGGCCATCTGCGCCTCCAAGCGCAATCTGCAGGCATTCTCGATGAGTGTACTTGCATTCCGTGCATGATGCCCTTCATCACCAGCCAGTTTCTCCCTCGTAGCAAGGGCGATCGAGCTATGATCAGGCCGGACGGTTCAAAGAATCTGGCCTTCGTTGGACAGTACTGCGAAATTCCCGACGACGTGGTGTTCACAGTTGAATATTCCATCCGCTCTGCGCAGATGGCGGTTTACTCGTTACTTGGCTTGGAGCGTGAACCGCCGCCCGTCTACAAGGGACAATTCAATCCCCGCGTTTTGTTAGAAGCCTTTGTAGCCTTGCATGAAATGAACGCCTAGTAACGGCATTCAGTCGCCGCAAATCTGGAAACTGTAGCGTTTCCATCATTCATATGTTTCAGATCATCAACCCAACAGAACATGCATTTTGAAGGACTCATTCTCATGGTTTCTCTGTTAGACCCCATCCAGATCGGCGGCCTTCATCTGCCGAATCGAGTTATTATGTCTCCTCTTACTCGCTTGCGTGGCACACACGAGTACATTCCTACACAACTCATGGCCGAATACTATGCACAGCGTGCCAGTGCTGGCTTGATCATCTCTGAAGGCATCCCAGTAATACCGCAGGGTGTCGGTTACGCGAATGTACCAGGGATTTGGTCGCTGCAACAAATCGAAGCCTGGAAACTGGTCACGAAGGCAGTGCACCAGGCCGGGGGTCGCATTTTCGCACAACTCTGGCATGTGGGACGCATTTCAGATCCGCGCTTTCTCGACGGTAGACTTCCGGTTGCTCCCAGCGCGGTCCGGCCTGCCGGCCACGTGAGCCTTGTACGTCCAGTGACTGAATATGTGACGCCACGCGCACTCGAGACGTCCGAAATTCCGGGTATCGTTGAGGGCTTCCGTAAAGGTGCCGAGAACGCGAAACAGGCTGGCTTTGACGGCGTCGAAATCCACGGTGCCAATGGCTACCTGCTCGATCAGTTCTTGCAGAACGGATCCAATCATCGTACCGACGAATATGGCGGATCAATTGAAAACCGAGCGCGCCTCATGCTTCAAGTTGCCGATGCGGTGGTCTCCGTCTGGGGCGCCAAGCGCGTGGGTATGCATCTGGCGCCGCGTGGCGACTCTCAGGATATGCATGATTCAAACCCGCCGGCAACATTCGGCTATGTGGCGCGTGAGCTAGGCAGACGCGGGCTCGGCTTCCTGCTTGCTCGCGAATACTTCGGACCCGACCGATTAGGTCCGCAACTCAAGAAACAATTCGGCGGCGTATACATCGCGAATGAAAAATACACGCTGGCGCAAGCGAATCAGGTCATCGGGGACGGTGAGGCGGATGCAGTGGCTTTCGGCCAGCTCTTTATTGCCAACCCCGATCTGCCGGCTCGGTTTGCAAGCAATGCATCGCTCAATGTGCCGGACGGAGGCACATTCTTCACACCCGGGCCACATGGATACACAGACTACCCCGCGCTGAGTGCGTAACGAAGGAATCAATGCAGTCGTTGTCATCGAGATTGAATGAGCAAAGAAAGCGATAATCGACCTTCCGGCGTCTTGCGTGGAGAACAATGATCGCAGCCCACCACGATGATGCGTTACTCGGCTCTCGCCAGCGCGCCGCTGTTGTCGTCGCTCATCCAGACGACGAGACACTCTGGTGCGGCGGCTACATTCTGGCCCATCCGGAATTTGATTGGAGGATTGTGACTCTTTGCAGAGGATCCGATCCGGACCGTGCACCAAAGTTTCGACGCGCTCTAGAGCAATTGGGGGCGGTGGGCGAGATGGCGGATCTGGATGATGAGCCCGACCAGGTGCCGCTGCCAATCGAACAGATTCAAGAAACCATTATCAGTTTATTGGCTGGGTACAGTTACAGCCTGATTCTCACCCATGGCCCAATGGGCGAGTACACACGTCACCGACGGCATGAGGAGGGCTGCAGAAGCGTAGTTGAACTGTGGCGATCGGGCAGCATCGCCACAAACCGTCTGTGGCTCTTTGCTTACGAAGATGGAGGGCATGCGTACTTGCCTCGAGTTCGAGGCGACGCTGATCGAAGGGACATGTTGCCAGAGAACATCTGGCTTGAAAAGCGCCGGCTGATTACGGACGTATACGGGTATGGACCAGAAAGCTGGGAAGCACTGGCAACTCCGCGGGAAGAAGGATTCTGGTGCTTTGACTCCGCCCTGGCAGCGGCAAAGCGAACGGCATTCAGGGAGCAACAATCTTGAAAGTACTCGTCTTGAGCGAATATCCGGCGCCGGCGGCAGGCTTGGCCTTGCAAGGCGAGCTTTTGTGCAGGGGCTTGTCCGAGATGGGCGTGGACGTTCACCCGGTTCACCTGGAATCGGACTTGGAGAAGGAGTGGTACTATCGCTGGTTTCAGCCGGATATCGTGGTGGGCGTGGGGTTCTGGGGCCATCTTCCGAATCTGGTCTTGCACCCGCAACAGTTTGGAATGAAGGCCGTGCCATGGCTCGTGGCCGATGGCTATATCGCGGAACACCGTGAACTGCTGAATTCTCTGCCGCTGATTCTGGTCACCTCCAACTGGGTGAAGGAAGTCTATATCCGGGACGGCATCAAGGGAGACAACATTGTGGTGCTTCCCGTTGGTTGTGGCACGGACCGCTACACGCCGCACAGCCGCGAAGACTTCAAAGTGCAGGCGATTCGCAAGGCATTGGGAATATCAGAAAGTCAATTGATGATTCTGACCGCCGGCGGCGATGGCGCCTCAAAGGGCGCTCAGGAGGTGATGCAGGCATTAGCGCTGATCGATAACGAGGTCCCCGACTGGAGATATGTTTGCAAGGTTTGGCCTCAACCCCGCACTGCTCAACAAAACCTGATCGACCTGAAATTGGCGGAAGACCTAGGAATCGGCAAGAAGGTCATCGTCTCGACGAATGTTGTCTCTCAGAATCTCATGCCCTATTTATTGTCTGCCTGCGACATCTACGCTGCGCCTTCGCGGCTGGAGGGTTTTGGCATGATTCAGGTTGAGGCGAATGCGTGCGAAAAGCCCGTGATCGCAATCGATGCCATGGCATTTCGCGACACGATGGTCCATGGCGAGACCGCATTCCTGGCGAAAGTCGCAGAGGAGAGAAGAATCACCGAAGCAACTTATGGCGAAGGTCACGACTACGAAAGAGGTCATCGTATTGTATTTCCAAATCCGCGAACGGTCGAATACCGCGCCAGCGTGCCAGAAATCGCCAAATACCTTCTTCTGCTCATGAAGGACAGCGCTCTGCGGCAACGCATGGGAGAGGCGGGGCGAAAGCGCGTGGTCGATCTATTCGACTATCGCCAGGTCGCCAAGCGGTTCGTGGAGATTATTTCCGACCGATTGGGTATCCAGTAGAAAGCAACGAGGCGCGAGTGCTCGCCCCAGCCCAGCACTCGATCGAGGAGTCTATGTCTTTGGACGAAAAGTCGTTAGCTTCTGTTGAGCTGGCCAAAGAGGCGGCTCTCCAAATCCTGTTGCATAACGCAGAGGGACCGTTTCATGGACTCCCTCGAACCGCGGGTTGGGGATACCCGGAACCGTACACCCGAGACCTGATGATTTCATCGCTTGGTTTTTTGGCCACTGGCAACCAGCAGCTTGCGGACGCTTTGGAACGTACATTAATCGCGCTTGCCGACAATCAGACGGTGCGGGGTCACATCCCATCGCTCGCGCACGATCCAGCCAACCGAGGTTCCAGTGACTCGACGCCTCTTTTCCTCTTCGGGCTGGCTCTCTACAGAATATCCAGGAACCAGCCGGAGTTCCTTCTTGAAGCAGCCGAGAAGGCCCGAAAGTGGTTACAGTACCAGAGTCCCGATGACCGGGTGATGGTGGCCCAGTTACCCACCAGCGATTGGCGTGATGAACAGTACGTGATGGGCTATGGGCTGTACGTGAATATGATCGTCTATGCGTATCTTCGTCTTTATGGTGAACACGAGTCTGCCGAGCAGCTGCGCGGGTTGATGAGCCGCTTGGAAGTTAGTGGGGAACCGAAGAAGAGCTATGAGCAGGAGGCTCTAGTCGAGCCGACCGCGCCGTATTACGGACTGTATTCGTACAAAGTCATGAGCAGTGACCGCTTCGACCTGTTTGGCAACAGTCTGGCGATTCTGACCGGGATTGCTTCGCCTCAATGGGCAACCGACCTGCTGATGTGGATTGAAGCCGAGTGCGAGGCCATGCGGGGCCGCGGAGAACTTGCTGTCGATTTGCCGCCCTGTCTGTTTCCTTACATTCTGCCCCATCATGCGGATTGGCTGCCTCGATATGAGCGCTATAACCGGCCAGGAGACTATCACAACGGTGGAGTGTGGCCTTTCATTTGCGGCTTCTATGTCGCTGCATGTGTAGCCGCAGGGCAGATGGATCTGGCAGAGCGCAAACTATTGGCGCTGACAGAACTAGTGAAACCGTGGCATGAAAACGCGGCGGAGTGGGGATTCAACGAATGGATTCACGCGCAAACCGGCAAACCAAGCGGCAGGGATTGGCAAACCTGGTCGGCCGCAATGTACCTGTACGCTGCTGAGTGTGTGTTGCAGCGGGGCACACCGTTCTTCGACGTCATACGCGGGGGCAACCTGAGCGCAGCTCTGTAGATCTGAAAAGTACTATCCTGAGTAGGTGACTTCAGCACAATGCAAGTGTGCCAATCGCAGTTTGTCTCAATAGAGGGGTTCACCCCCCGGCATCATGTTCGGCGGCAAGAAGACGTGGTTGCCGGGGAAGGCTCTCGCGAAGTTCATCACTGCTAACTTCGGCATCCCCGACCGAGAGCAGAAGCTGATCGTCGAGAGAATCAGCGACGCGATTGCAGATACCGCACCCGCAGTTCGCGAATTGATGGCGAGCCTCGAGGGCTTCAATGACACCGGAAAGCGGATGCTGGCGACCTGGAGCGACGGAGTAAATTATCTGCGAGACTCTCGAATGTACGGTCTGAGCCCATGGAAGTCGAGCAAAGCCTTCGAGGGGATTTCCGACCCGCCGAGGCTTGAGAATTCAAAGACCGTCATTGGGCGTTCCGCGCTACTCGCAAGACCCAGGAAGCACGACTAGCCTTCCAGAGTCGGCCAAGCCAGCCATCCCTGATCTTGCGATCAGCAGGCGCGGTAATCACGACCGGCAACAGTTCCTGCTGCGTCCAGTAGACCGCATTTCCCAGTGAGCCGGACGAAGAATCCACCTGCTCAAGGGCGGGCCAGATACGTTCCATCAAGCTGACGACGCCGTCGCCAGCGGTGATAGGATCGGCTTTGGCAACTTTCCTGATCTCTGTAACAGCTTCCTTCAGACGCTGGCAGGCAAGATTCGAGCCCTTCCATCCAAAGGCCCGGGTGCGGAAACGAGCTTTGAAACTCCACTTGTGTTGATCCGCCATAAACTATTGTCATTTTGGCATGCAGGGCGGAGCCATCATAGGAAAATGGGGAAGAATATCCTGGGAGCAAAATGAGCAGGCAAAGCGCAGAATTACGACCTTCATGGAGTACAGTGAAGGCCAAACTTGCTGATCTGGACAAGCAGGCACTTGTCGGTCTTGTTCAGGACCTCTATGCCGCAGACAAGAACAATCAGGTCTTTCTTCTGTCTGGCGTCAACTAATCTTTCCGGCCGGTACTTCCAATTGTCGCCCGTCAATCACGCAATCCGTCCCTGAAGGACAGCTGAGCCAAGAAGCCGCGGTGCCTATCGAACTGTTAGAAGCACCGCAACTTCGACTTGGACTTGGATAGAGATTTGGCGAGGGACAAGCGCTCGTTTAATCCCAAAACAAATTCTGGCCGATGCTATCAACGCACCGGTCCATTTGCACAGGGTGTCAATCAACTTCTTACGGACAGGTACAACCGGTAATGACATCAGAGTCCAACGTCACCGCGCCATTCCGCGCCAGTGCCCTGCCCTCCAGATTTACACCAGTCGTGATTGTGATGGATGTGAGCGCCAGGATGTTTCCCTTGAATTCAGAATTCGTTCCCAGCGTCGCTGAACTGCCGACCTGCCAGAAGACGTTGCAGGCTTTGGCCCCATTGGCTAGAATCACGTGGCTACCGCTCCCCGTTGTCAGCGTCGATCCGATCTGGAAAACGAAAACTGCGTTCGGATTGCCCTGAGCGTCGAGAGTGACGTCACCAGATACTGCAAGCGACGATGTAGATGTATAGACGCCTGCGGTGAGTGTCCGCCCGACTAAATCTCCTGACACCGAAGTGCCGCCTAGTCGTCCGGCAGCATCGATATACCCAGCGGTCAAGGCAGCTTGCGCCTGCGCGGCGGCGCTGTCTGCACTGTGAATCGCCCCGCTCGCAAGGCCCGGCGGAAATCCTGTTATGGCCGTACCCGGACTGACTCCAACATCTCCTGAGACCGCGGTGGAGCCGGTATTCGTCACGGTGGATCCAGCCAGCACCGAGAAGCCCCCGATAAAGGGGCAAAGAGCCACAATCTGAACTCCGGTCTGACAAGGACCGGTAGTAAAAGTCTGAGAATATGGAGTAGCCAAGGGCACTCCAGCCATGTCCTCGGCTCCAGTGGTGACCATGATGGTGTAGTTGGTATTCTGCGCCAGGTTGGTCGTAGGCGTGAAAGTGGCGATTTGATTTACTACGTCATAGGTCACGCTGCCAGCCACGCCTGTAATGAACACGGTGTTGGGATTGATCGTGAGTGAATCCATTTGCTCATCAAATGTGACCGCGATCTTCTGGCCCACTGGCACGCAAGTCGCACCTCCGGCAACATTGATTGCGAAAACATCCGGTGGAGATTTATCTGTGGTGGCGCGGGTAGTGAAGGAGAAAGTGAAGGGCGCGGCAAGGGGAGTTCCGCTTGTGTCCTTTGCCCCAGTGGTAATGGTTGCGCTGTACGTAGTATTGACGGCGTAGACCGCAGTCGATTTAAAGGCGGCTATCTGGTTGACTGTGTCATAAGTGACCGTGCCAGCCACGCCTGCAACCGAAAAGGTGCTGGTATTAATGCTTGCCGGAGCCATGGGCTTGCTGAAGACCACCGCAATCTCGCGATTAGTGCCTACTCCGCTGGTTTGGGGGACCACCATCGTCACCGTGGGAGCATTGGAGGCGGGCATAGCTGGCGGGTTGCTGACAACACCGGTGCAGCTAGCCAGAAAAAGCGCTGCAAGAAGGGCGATTGAACTCTTGGACAGAGTACGGATTGGCATAAGATTCCTTTCGCATGACCTTTTGTGACTCGGAACGAGCAGACGCGAGGCGTCGAGGGTCACGCTTGCTTGAGTTCGATTGTGACGAGCGCAGCGAAGTGAGAAAGTTCCCAGGCTCTCACGTCAGCTAAACATAGAGATCATCGACCTCGCAGTCAAAGCCGTCTGTCTAAAATTGCTCAGCCTCGCAACCAGTCGTATCTCAGCCCTAAAGTGGTAGCCGCTAAGAACATGCTCAGGCTTCTTGAGATTCTGGTAGCTGTAGTTGGCTTCGTCAATATGCGGTAGCTCATGTAGAGGAAGGTCATTCGAATAATCTGACCCTCAATGTTATTCGGCTCGGTCGGGTCGAGGACTGGCGCGGTGTTCCGAAGGTCCGGCCTATCTGTTTCTCCCCGTTCCCTCTGGGAGTGCCTCAATAGCCAAACCGTGAATCCGTTTCCAGCCCCCGCCACATCGCACCCACCTGCGCTACAAGCTCAGCTTCCGCGATCTGGTCGAGATGATGTCTGAGCGCAGATTGCATCTTGCTCATACCACCATCTTGCGTTGGGTGCAGCGGTATGTGCCGGAGTTCGTCAAACGCTGGGATCGCTTTGGCCGAACCGCTGGTCGTTCCTAGCGAGTCGATGAGACCTATATCAAGGTGCGCGGCCAATGGACCTGCCTCTATCGAGCGGTAGACAAGTGTGGACAGACAATTGACTTCAGGCTCAGTAGGACACGCGATGTATCCTCAGCCAAGGCCTTCTTCAAGAAGGCAATCCAGCATGAGGGCAGCCGCCACTTACAATCACTCTCGACGGCTATGCGGCATAGCATCGCGCTGTTGGCGAAATGCGAACGGAAAGTCTGTTACCCAAGCAAGCGAAGCTACGCTGTTCAAAGTATTTGAACAACCTGATCGAGCAGGATCACCGCGGCATCAAGTCCAGAACCCAACCTATGCTCGGCTTCAAGAACTTCCAATCGGCCGCTATCACGATCGCTGGAGTGGAACTACTCCGTCGCATTCACAAAGATCAATTCGCCTTGAAGAAACTGAGGATCAAAAGCCAAGCGGCGCCCGTGATCTGGAATGCTGTGCTTGCCGCGTAAAAAACAGAATGTCCGGCGTCAATCACTTTTTCCGATCGGTACTTATGATTGTCGCCGGACAAACAGAACATCAATTTACAGCATTATCGCCCTGCATTCGGACTGAAGTGGCGATTTGCACCAGAGCCAGTTAGCTTTCTATGGCAAGGTTCAGCTTTGGCTGCCGACTCCAGGCCGAGTCACTCACCAACCCCCGGGCAGCTATGCCGAGAGATGCGGCGAACGAAGGACATAATCGCCGCAGCATATGCGTAGATTATGTCCTTGTAGTTGCGGCGAATGTGCGTTATATTCTCTGCAAATGGTGCGGAGAATAAAGCACGGTGCCTACATCCACGAACGGTCGGCATGGCCGGCTTTTAGCTGGGATTCCGAGCGAATTTCACAGCGACTCGTTGAGGTGCGGCACCGGCAAGGACGACTGATCGGCCGCATGGAGGGGCTTGGATTCCAGCTTCGAACAGAAGCCGTGTTGGATACGTTAACCGAGGATGTCCTCAAATCGAGCGAGATTGAGGGAGAGAAGCTCGATAGAGATCAGGTGCGTTCTTCGATTGCACGCCGTCTGGGAATCGACATCGGCGGGCTGACACCTGCGGACCGCAACGTCGAGGGTGTAGTCGAAATGATGCTGGACGCAACGCAGCACTACGACCAGCCGCTGACCGCACAACGCTTGTTCGATTGGCACGCAGCATTGTTTCCGACCGGCCGCAGCGGAATGTCGAGGATCAATGTAGGCGCCTGGCGAGATGACAAAAGGGGTCCGATGCAGGTTGTCTCCGGCCCAATTGGGAAGGAGCGGGTTCATTATGAAGCTCCAGTCGCCGCCCGCCTCCGCGGAGAAATGAAGAAGTTCCTCGACTGGTTTGAAAAAGAGAGGTCGACCGACCTCGTGCTCAAGGCGGGCGTGGCGCACCTGTGGTTCGTGACCATCCACCCGTTCGACGATGGCAATGGACGCATTGCGCGCGCCATCGCTGACTTGGCTTTGGCGCGTTCAGAACGAAGCTCACAGCGCTTCTACAGCATGTCAGCGCAGATTCAACAGGAACGGAAATCTTATTACGAGATCCTCGAAGTGACGCAGAAAGGCGAGCTCGACGTTACACGCTGGCTCGAATGGTTTCTCGTGTGTCTGGGGCGCGCCTTTGACCGGGCGGAAACCATACTTGCCGCCGTGCTCACCAAGGTCCGCTTCTGGGATCGTTTCGCTGCGACTGAACTCAACGAGCGGCAACGGAGCATGATCAACCGGCTGCTGAATGGCTTTGAAGGCAAGCTGACTTCTTCGAAATGGGCGAAGCTCGAGAAGTGCTCGCAGGACACCGCGCTGCGCGACATTGAGGACCTGATCAGGAAGGGCGTTTTGGCGAAGGATTCGTCCGGGGGGCGTAGTACGTCCTATTCACTTGCAGAGATCAAATGAGCGATTCAACCGGAGAGGCTTGATGCCGCAATTTGAGCGCTACATCGGCGTGGACTATTCCGGTGCTGAGACTGCTGAGTCGAGCCTTAAGGGGCTTCGCGTCTATGAGGTGAAGCAAGACGAAGAACCCCATGAAGTTCCCCCACAAGTTCATTCGTCGCTTGGCCATCGAAAGTATTGGACTCGGAGAGGAATCGCAGAATGGGTTGCGGCCGAGCTTTCCGCCGGGCCGCCTGCATTGATCGGCATCGATTACGCCTTCTCATTTCCGCGTGAGTATTTTGAAACGCATACCGTGCCGCTCGATTGGACCACCTTTCTTGATGATTTCCAGCGCCATTGGCCGACAGACGAAGAGAATATCTACGTCGATTTTGTGCGCGATGGTCTTCGCGGAAGTGGGGCGTTGCGATCCGGAAGGGCAACCTGGCGTCGAGTCACTGAAAAACGTTGTCGGGCAAAGTCAGTTTTCCATTTCGACGTGCAAGGCTCCGTGGCAAAGTTAACCCACAGTGGAATTCCGTGGTTGCGGTTCATTCGAACCCGCACTGGGAAGCTGGTTCACGTTTGGCCTTTCGATGGCTGGCATATTCCAGAAGGAAAGTCGGCCATCGTCGAGGTCTACCCCACTTTGTGGAGCAGATCATTCCATCCAGAAGCTCGCGACCCGCATCAACACGATGCCTATTCTATTGCTGCATGGCTCCGACGAGCCGATAGGGAAGGAAGCCTCGGTCGTTTCCTCTCCCCATGCTTGAACGATGAGGAACGCGCGATTGCGGAATTTGAGGGATGGATTTTGGGCGTGCCTTAGGGTGCGATGCTTCTCGCTCCACTACGGCGTCCTTTGGTGAAGCAGGAAATGCGGCACCAGTACCGTGACATCGAACACGTTGTGCAGACCGGAACAGCAGGTCCTGCCTAAGTATGAATCTGGTGAAGCCTTTGTCTTGCAGCGGGAAACGCTACACGAGATAGTGCGACAGGTTGCGATGTTTCGCCATCAGCGAGACAATTTTCAATTTGTGAACAGAGCAAAGAACTCACCGACAGCAGGTTACGCGTGCTCTTCAGAATTACTCCCCGAACGCCCATGTCTTGACCGATTTAGGTCTGAGAATCGGGACTTCTCAGACGGAAGCTAAAGGCTGGCCGACTTCAAGTCGCTGTATCAGAAGCGCCCACCAAGAGCATGCGACTCCGCACGACTGGGTCGCGGGCGCTCCAGATACAGCACTAAGACATATGAGTACTAATCCCGGAGAGCTTCATCAGCGTCCAGCCACGCACCAAATATTCCAAACCGCAGCGGTGTGGGTTCTGGCTCCGCTGCCGGGCACAACCCAGATCATCATGGGATCACCATCGTTTCACCGTCGGCGAGTCGGCACACCATTCCGAAGCCGTGTGCTTCCTCGTCCCACTTCGCGCCGTGCACTGGCACAACCACTTTCGGCCGGATCGCCGCTGCGAATTCGCGAAGATCGGATGGAGAGGCGTGGCCACTCGTATGAATGTAGGCAATCTCCGCGCCGGCGGCTTGCATCCAGTCAAACGGGGCTGAGTAATACGGGCCAAAGGGATCGGAGAGGTATCCGCGCCACATCGAGAAGTTGTAAGCATCATCTGCGGTCGGCACGACTCCTGCCCGCTGATAGTCGGCGAGCAACCCGCTGCGCAGCATAATGATATGGCAGCCGCCTTCGAGTCTCTTCGCGGAGATGCCATGCCCGGCCTGTGTGATCCGCTCAATGAACTCCTCGCGTCCCTGATTTCTGTAATTAGATCCGAGCCTTCTCGTGACGACGACCTTCAGGTTCGGGAAGCCCGGGCGGGGGAGCTGGCTCCCTTCCGAGATCCGATCGAGGACGTCAGCGGTATACAAGTCTATCGCGAGCGTTCGGCCCGTTTGCAAGGCGGCCCGATAGATG
>Ga0307377_10006505_pt1 | contig 12220 bp, 7 predicted proteins | sample TR3MG_FD_202535 | JGI IMG/M metagenome (GOLD analysis project Ga0307377, IMG submission 202535) | Soil microbial communities from Risofladan, Vaasa, Finland - TR-3 | ecosystem: Environmental > Terrestrial > Soil > Coastal area > Acid sulfate soil | place: Finland: Risofladan, Vaasa | collected...
ATATTTATTGGTGGCGGAACAAGTAATAGAGTAAGCTCAAATAGAGGCTCTATTGTTGGAGGACAATATAATGTTGTTACCGGAAATTTCTCAACAATAGCAGGAGGACACAGTAACACAGCTTCTGGTCTTTATTCATCTGTTGGGGGTGGCCAATTCAATCAAGCTAGTGGTAATCATTCAAATATAACAGGTGGACAATTTAATACAGCCACATCTATATATTCAGCAGTTATTGGTGGTTTTAAAACATCAATATCTGGAGTAAGTCACTTTTCTTTTATAGGTGGTGGTCAACAAAATACATCAAATGCTCTTAATACAGGTATTGTTGGAGGATTTAACAATTCAACAAGAGGAGCTGGCTCTTTTGTTGGTGGAGGAAATAATAATATAGCATCAGGAATTCGCTCAACAGTTATTGGAGGTCAGACAAATACAGTTTCAAATTCATATTCAGGAATATTTGCTGGAAGAAACAACGCTGCAACAAGCCCTCACAGTGTTGTACTTGGAGGTTTTTATAACACAGTAGGAGGTTCGCAATCAGCAACAATAGGAGGAAGAGGAAATGGAGCTATCCATGCAAATTGCGTAGTTATGGGCGGAGGAGGAAGAACGAGTGGACCATACCAACTTGTAATTGGAGGAGTAGGAACATTAACATCAAGCTTAGTAAACAATAGATTTAGAGTAGATGCTAGAGATTCATTTGCTAACGGAGCTTGTTATGCTAATGGTGGATTTTTTGCTTTTGGAGCAGATTATGGAGAATTTTTTGAATGGTTTGATGGTAATCCAAACAATGAAGATAGAACAGGATATTTTGTTTCATTAATTGATGGTAAAATAGAAATAGGAAACTCTAATATAGTTGGAATAATTTCAAATAACCCATCTGCAGTAGGTGATTCTGCTGATTTTTATTGGACAGATATGTATTTAAAAGATGATTTTGGAAATATGTTAAAAGAGGAATATACAAAACATGAATGGATAGAATATATGATTGAAAAGGTCGCTTTTACAAATAGTGTCGGAAACAAATTTAAAGAATATCCAAATCCATCAAACAAAAATGGTGTACCTTTTACAGGAAACATATCAACTAGTGCAACTACTTCAACAATAAGCGTTCCAAAAATAAATATTGATTATGACCAAGCTTCAACTTATGTACCACGTTCAAAAAGAAAAGAGTGGTCTGTTGTTGGGTTGTTAGGTAAGTTATATGTCAGAACAGCGGAACTAATAACTGCTAATTGTATAGACGTAAATTCTGATGGTATGGCGATAAATGGAACTACATATAAAATATTAGAAAATAAAAGACCTCATACAGAAAATCAATATGGAATTGTAAGAGTTTTCTTTAAATAATTAATTTCTAAATTTTTCAAATAAAACCATCCTGGTCACAATAGGAATATAGGGTGGATTAAAATGTATATTACCATCTGAGCATTTTACAGTAGTACATCTATGGTCAATGTATATAATCCAACCTTTTTTATAACCATCAAAATAATCAATAAAAGTAATTGTATTTCCTATTTCCATGAGCAAATATAACAAAAATCCCGACACTTAGCCGGGATTTTGCTGTATTTTAATAATGTTAATTTTATTTATTTACTACAAATCTTGATGTGGATTTAAATTCATTAGATACAATTTCTAAAATATATATTCCAGATTGGAAATTAAAAACATTTATATTTGTTTTGTTGCCATTTAATTGTACTTTGTCTGTTGACACTTTTTTCCCATCAACTGAATATATGTTAATTAAAACTTCTGAGTTATCGTTAATGTTACTTAATTCAATATTTACATTATCATTAGCTGGAACTGGATAAACTTTAGAAGTCACAGATTTAATATTTGAATTTTCAACGCCCGTACATATACTTACGTTTTGCATAATTCCACTAATACCAACACAGCCATTTAAATTTGTTCCTGAAACATTATACACTGTATTTGTCGTTGGACTAACTAAAAACGTATTTGTATTTGGTCCACCACTCCAAGAATATGTATTTGCACCAGAAACTGTTAGGGTTGCAGATTGTCCAACACAAAGCAGTGGATTAGATGTTACCACATTTAAAACAGGTGATGGAATTTTATTTTGCACAACAGTTGCCGTATTAACACATCCTGTTGTATTATCTTTTCCTAAAACTGTGTATGTTGTATTTGATGGAGGGTTAACTGCTATTGATGCTGTTGTTAATACTGGAGGATACCACGTATAAGTATTGGCTCCTGATGCGGTTAATGTAGATGATACACCCACACAAACCAAACTAGATGAAGTAACAGCACTTACTATTGGCAATGGATTAACAACCACTGTTATTGTATTTGAAATTGCAGTACTACATGCATTGGTCGCTGTTGCATAATATGAAGCCGCGTTTGAAACTGTAATTGAGTTACCGGTTTGTGCATTACTCCAAGTAATGTTGGTGTAATTAATTGCAGAACTGTTAAGCGTTAAACTCTGGCCTACACAAATTGAATTGGAACCAATTGAAGTAATTGAGATACTTGGATTAAAAATTACATTAACAGTAGTTCCAGCAGAAGTAGAGATGCCACACTGATTACTTGTAGAAACTGTATAAACTGTATTAGCAGTTGGTGTAACAGAAATAGAAGCTGTGTTTGCGCCATTAGACCATGTATATGTAGAGGCGGCACTTGATGTTAATTGCACCGAACTTCCTACACAAACAGATAATGAACCAGAAGGGGTAATCACTGGAGCTGCCGGTGCGTTTTTAGCATAAATCTTATGTGGCGTAACTGGACTTGCATTATTTATTGGAGTATTAAAAGTGTTGTACATCCTAACTCTTATGTCGTATAATCCATCAGGAACAGAAGGTATGGAAGCAACTACTGTAAAATTTCCAGTCGTTGATGAAGCTGGAATAGTGATTGTAACAGGTGCAGTTGTTCCAATTATTGTTGGAGTTACCATATTGTTAAATTGAACCTTAAAAGTTACTCCAGTCCAAGTTAATGGGGAAGCCGATGTATTTGTAATATTATACACTACATTTACAGTACCTCCAACACAAGTTGTAAGAGAAGCTGGAGCAATAGGTAAAGTATTTACCGTTATTGGTGATTGTCCAAAAATGCTAGTTAAAGCGAATACACTTAAAAAAGCTATTAAAATTGATTTTTTCATAATTATTGTTTTGGTTTATAGTATTTAAACGGAAAACAAATCTAAATGTTACATATTTCTATATATTTATCTATAAATGAATGGAATAGACTTTAATAATGTACAAGGCTCGAACCTTGGAGACCCAAAATTTGGTCAGGATGCTGTTAATTTAAGAACTGCAAAAAACTTAATATCTAATTCATTAAGTAATCCAACAGGAGAAATAACAGCAAATACTATCTCAGTATATTCAGCGTCAATAAACACAATAACAGCAACGACTATTTATCCTGCATTTATACAGCTTGCGCCACTAGACAACATTCCAGACCCAAGTCCAGGACTTATGTTTTATGATGGTTTCATAAATAAATTATGCATATTTTCAGGAGCTACCTTTGCTGACTTAGTAATACTGTATTAAGTAGCTAAACCCTGACTCACTGAAGTGAAATCTTGATTAAGATTTATAATACTTCTTTGTTCGCGTATATCAATATTACCATTTCCAAATTTCTTCTTAGTTGTATAAAGATTATATTGTCTGTATATACGATTTTTGTCGTCAAAATAAGAAAGAATACTAGTTTCCAAATCTCTTGTAGAGTTTCCGAAAATACCTATTCCAAGAGTTTTTATGGTCATATCTGTCATTTCAACCTCAATAGAAATTGGGTCAAAATAAGTATTTGAAACAAGGATTGTTTGTCCTCTTTGTCCAATATCAACAGCTGCATTACTTGATATAAGGCTTGGTTCATCTGGTGTAACTGTTAAAAATAAATTAGTTCCAGCCTCATCTAAAGTATATGAACTTGCCCCTTGATTAATTGTATTATTATTTGTAGAAATAGAAACTAATTGTGAAGATGTTACTATTTTATGAAGATTTTTTATCTTAACATTATTTTTATCAAAATATTCAATTTGATATCCTACTATGCTTCCAGCTTTTTGAAATTGAGATGATGGTATAACTATTCCTTTTTTAGATATTTTTATGTTATTATCATCACTCGAAACCACATAAGAACAATCTTGAATAACTGTTTCTATAGTTTTTGGTTTAATTAAAACAGAATAAAATCCTAATTGATTAAACTTATCGGCCGGTAATCTTAATTTATAAACCCCATCAGCTCCAAGCATTTTTCTAAGGTCAGCGTCAGTTATTGACGTAAACAAAGGTTGAAACGCGTTATCTCCAATATCTTCTCTACTTGCACTAAATGCATAAAGGATATCAACATCATCTATTGTGATATCAGCTAATTTCTTTGTTCCAAATATTCCTATACTCATCTCTTATTATTTAAATAGTTTATTTTATTAATTCAATATTGTTAAAAATCTGGTCCGGTTCTAAAAAAATTAATCAAAAGCTCTGTAATTCTGTTTGTTTCACTGATATCATTGACATCAAATGTTATTGAGTTATATCCAAGAACCCTAAACTCTATTGGCTTTATCTTTTCGTTAAATCCTCTAAATCTGAAAAACTTAAACCTAACTTCTGGCCCATCCCCATTAAGTGTAACTATAGAACCTCCAATGCCAAGTCTTTTTTCTAAAACATAACCAAAACTTATCATTCTATTATATAAAGAATTTTTAGTAAGGTCAACTGGATTAACAGTTGGATTATGTGGTGTTGGCGCCGGCGGAACAGGTGGTAGAGAAGGCGGCGGTGCAACAAACAATCCTGGTATTACATTTGGATTTGTTGTAGATTCATTTCTGTAAAATTCAGATTCACTATCATTAAAATTAAGGTCAACAAAAGATTGTAACAAATACTGAGGTCTTGTTTTAATTGATTCTTTTACATAATCATAAGAAATGTCATTTTGAAGTTGTGTCTCTAATGGTTTTGTTGTTTGTATTATAAATGGTTTATTAGAAACTGTATAGCTATTTAATAAATAATTTCCCAAACTAAATAATTGCACACTTATTTCTAAATTTGGATTTGAAAGCAAATTTGAATCTTTCAAAACCAAAGTAGCAGTAACAGCACTTTGTCCATTTATTATACTAAAATTTTGAGCTATTCTATTGTCATTGCCGCTTCCATCATCTATTTTTACCTTATATAAAGGAGCTCCTTTAATAGAATCTACCCTAACCTGGAATGACTGTCCTGAAAATGGGGGTATTGTATCAAATACAACATTAATAGGAATTCTTACATTTTGACTATTATTTGGTATTACATATTTATCCTTTTCAAATTGTATTCTCAACAAAGGTGGATTTATTGGTGAAAGTAAATTTGCAGTATAATCACCAAAAGAATTAACCTTAACATCATTTATGTTAGGGGTTTTAACAACATCACCCTTTACTTGAGCATATCTAAACCATTCGGCATACAAATATTGTTGAGGCCCTCCTAAAGAATTTTTTTTGTACTTATCATAATTTGAATCATCTAATATATTATAAGAACTACTTATTGGCACACTTATATAATAACTATCACCTGTATTGTATCCAACAACAGCAGTTATTTTTTGAATACTTCTTTTGTCATAATTTACAAAATTTGTATTTGTATAAGTTACTGCAGTTGTTGCTGTTAATTGTAGGTTGGCAACAGTTTTTGTAGGCGCTACATTTTCAATTATTGTTTTATTATAATAATCATTAAGTGTATTGGAGAGCTTTATATTGTTATAATAAAGTTCATTAAATTCTGGTTGCGAATAATTTGACTGAAGATAGTTAAAAAAATCTGTTGCAATTTGTTCATTATTTTGATTATCTAAAAAATCCCTAACAGTAAATTCATCAACAAGATTTCCGCCAAAAGATGAAGAATATACCCAATATCCGCCCTTAAACTGCAAATCGCTTTGAGTAACTCCAGTTGTCTGACCGCTGAATTGTGGTATTTTACGTATTTCTATCAACTTGTTATTTATTTATATCTATATTATAAACTTTTGATTTTGTTTTTATAAACAAATCAGAACCAACATTTTCAGTACTTGAAGAAAATGATTTTATTGTTTCAAAAAAACCATAATCCATAAAATAAGGATTAACCAATTGTCTTTCCATTGTTGTTTTAAATGGGTCTAAATATATTTGTATGTAATCATTAATTATTTTATTTTCTGTAACGAAAGGAATTATAATATACCAATCTTTATTGTTCTTTTTACCATAAGAACCATCAGGTTGTAAAATACCCAATTCTCTCTTATCTAAAAATAAACTTATCTTATGTGTCGAATCTTTCATTTATATTAAATATCATAATGTATTTTTATTAACCTATCTGTTCAAATGATATTCTTGAACTTACTGAGCTTTGACATGTATAATTAAATTGTTTATTAACCTCGACAAAATATCCTCTCTTAAATGAGCTTTTTGAATTTGGGAACAACACTCCTTTTATTGCTAAATTTATTAATTTACCAGTAAATAGAAATTCATCTGAATTACAGTCTATAGGATTTGTTTGTGTATTTATGCTTCCAAGTTGTCTTTGAGTTGGGACGTACACATCCTTATATTCAGTAATAATATTATATTTAGGAGTTGCGCTTAATGGTCCAGAAACTAAATTATTTGTAGGCTCAAATTTAAACGAAACTGGACTTCCACTAACTAAGCCATTTGTTGAAAAATAAGAAATATTTTCAAAAGATACTATATAATTAGCCACAGTAAATGTTGAAGAAGATAGTATTAAAGATTCGTTCGTTGGTAAATTTATGTACACCTTACTTAAATCATTATAAACTCCTTTTATGTATAATTTTTCTCCAGGATTTACAATTGCTCTATTATCAGGTGCAGAAAATGATTCCGAATTAGTAGAGGTTAAAGAAAATGGAGATGATACATTTCCTAAAGAGAATCCACCAGAAATTTCAGTAGAAACTTCTCCATTATTAAGAATTGATATTATCATAGACTCCTTTGTGTTTTTTGGAGAATTGCTCCATTTCAAAAAACCCCTTTTAGAAGAATTTGAAGTATCTAGTCTTAAAAAATTAAACAAATCTGGTATTGGAGTTGTTGATTGCGTATAAAGTTCTCCTATATTCAACTCTATATATTTAAATTTATACGGAGGTGAGGGTAGTTTTCCAAAACCAAACGGTATTTGCTGAGAACATTGTATGGCTATTTTTGTGTCCTCAAATGTAACTTCTGATTTACTATCAAGCAACGATGCACTCGGAGAGTTTGTGTTTTGTACTGGATAACCTAAAAATACAAGATTGTTAGTATAGACAGTATTGATTTTTTCATAAACTCCATCAATAGTACATGCACTTAAATTTTTATTATAATTTAAAATAAAATTTTGAAGTTTTGTTGTTAAGTAGTAAATTTTTGAATTTGATATTCCTGCGTCTTTTTCTGTACTTATTTTTATTGGAATATACTCTCTTTGAGTAAATGCATTATTATTACCGAATCCTTGTTGATTTGCTATAAATCTTTCATTTGACTTAATGGTGAAATTGTATTTTGATTTTTTATATTTTTTATTTGGCTTATCATACACAGAATTTGAAGGTAGTTCAATGTTTATGTTTTCAACCTGAGTTTCTGATATAGTAAAGGCTGTTAATATATTATTTGTTTTTATTAATTTTCCACCATAAACAACATTTGCTCCATTATTAGATATAGATATTTCATAATTTATTGTTGATATAAATCCATTCTTGAAGTCGTTGTTCCAAAAATAATAATTTGCATATTTTCCATCAAAATTACTAGGAACCGGACTTGCAAAAGCTCTTACTGCCCCTATTTTTTTATCATTATTATTAACTAAAGAAAAAGAACTATATTGAGTAACTATACTATCCTGTATTGTTATTCTAACAACTTGTCCAGAATCAGGTATGATTCCAACATTACTAATTTCAATATTTTGAGTTGGATTTCTAAGTCCAATTTCTATTATTTTATCTAAATCATATACATCATTATCTAAAATTTGGATAGTTGTAGAACCTGAAGTTTCTCCTTCTAAAAAATTTAATTTTAAACTTGTAGCTGTTGGATTTTTACTATCTAATATAAAATCAGTTCCTAAAACAGCATTTGTATTAGAGGTAATATATAACTCTATGTTTTGATTTGGAACCTCCAATGGCTTATCAAATACATAAGTAAATGTTGTAAGGTTTACATTACTTTTAACTGAAATATTGTTATTGAAAAATCTAATTTTAGAAGGAGTGTCGTTATCATTTATTGTTAGTGTCATAACAGATGAATTAGAATCCTTTGGTAAACAAGATTTAAAATTAACAAATCCAAAAGAAACAGTTTCAGCGCTCTCAACATATTTATCATCAATAATATCTATTGTTATATTTTTAAATTGTTCTCCAGCTCCCCACTTAACTAATGTAGGATTAAATATAAAATCTAAATTAGGATTTCTAATTGTTTTATCATCTTTAACCACAACAGTTACCTCTTCTAATCCATATGGACTAGGTTGGTCAATAGAAACATTTAATGAAATAGTTCCAGCAGATAACCCGACACCTATTTGTTTTTCCAAAGCTGTACTTTCCGATGTTCCTGTTTGTGTATTTGGAAAATAAACAAAAGAAGGCGCCGCTAAATCAAAATACTGTTTTATCCAGTGTCTATCGTAAAGAAAATGAAAATCATTATTTATTTCTATTACATTTCCGGAATCATCTATGTCAGAAGTTTGGTTTCCAAAATCAACCCTGTTGCCATCTAAATCATAAAATAAATAAGGCACTTCTTTAGAGAAAAAAACCTTTCTATCTTCATCAAATATTGTAAAATTTATAGTCCTAGTTCTAGGAGTAACTTTATTTTCTCTCCAATTTTCATCGTTTGAATCTAGTTCATCTTTGCTTATTTCAAATAAAAATGAATATGCTGATTTGTTGTTATCATATATATTTTTTGACATTCCTGAATTTCTGGTCAACTCAAATGTTTTTATATGAAGAGTTTTTCCAGTAATTGAATCACGAGATATTTTTGGGGTACTTAATGTTAATCCATTAGATTCCTTAATTTCAATTATTATATTTTCAGTATTAATAAAACGAGATTCAACAAGTCCAAAAATACAAAACTTTAAAGAATTTTGTCTTTCTGTATTATATTGTTGATTTATATTAAATACGTTATCAATCTTTTCATTTTTAATATCTGAAATAGTTCGACTTAACTGAATAGATATAAATGTATCTTCATCATCAGCTAAAGCAAATGAACTTTTTGGTAATAATATATTTTTTTTAATTTCCATTTTTTTTATTATCCGCAATCAACATAATATCCATGATTATCTGACAAATCGTCTCCATATTGTTCATAAAACATACCAACAACCGGATTTTTATCAGATGCGTTATATGTCTGACCTTTATCATCGCCGCCTTTAAATTTAAAATCTCTACTAATACCATCAGAAACTACACCACACTCACTTCCGTTGTGAGATGTTCTTACCCAATATGTTGGTATTCCTGTTGATGCTCCTGCTGAAAAATTGAATTCAAAACTACCGCTCCCTTGAACTGGCGTATCCTTATATGATGCTCTAAAGTTGTAATTAGATACAGTGTATTGATTTGTTTCTGTATTATAACTTGAGTTACCAGGCAATGTCAAAGAAGCGCCATATAATATTCCACTAACATTTGAACTAGAGAAATCTCCTTCGCCATTTAAAAACATAAACTTTCCTGGATATAAATTAATTATTTCCCACTGTTCAGCTGGTTTAATTTCACTATTTTTATCATAATAATAAACCCTTCCACCAAATCTATTTTTTATCTTCACCATAATTTCGCCAGTATTAGTTAAAGAAAAAGAATACGCCAAAGGTGACCTGTTTATTTTTAATCTACAATATGTTGGTATAACGAAATTTGTTAATGGTAAAATGTTTTTAATTCCAGATTCTACAATTCTATAAATATCAATTGACCCCTGTTTTATTCTGGCTCCATTTAATGCTAATGCCAAATTTTGTCCGCCTAAATTATAAACATCGTTAAACCATTTTTTTGGAGAATACATTGAGCCTACTAAACCTCTTGGTGTTTCCGTTGGTGTTCTAATGTACTGCGTTGGAATATCAACGCCCCATTGAGCCCTGACGTATCTAGGCCAGCCTTGTGGCTTCATAAAATATCCATATCCACATTCTAATCTTTGAAATCTTTCTCCGCCTTTAACTTTTGACCAACCAGCAAACGGATTATCAGGTGTTGGCGTATTCCAAAAAGGCTCATATCCACTCGCATATGTTTCGTTCCACGCAACATCTTTTTCATATTTATACATGAAATTTTTTGTAGCAACTTGAGATATTCTGTTAGGGAAAAAAGTACCTGGACCATCTCCTGCTGGGTCTGGTATGTATTGCAAACCAAATCCTCCGGTACCTACATCGTTATCTTCTAATCCAACCAAATCGCCATCCTCATATGCCGGCTCTTCCATATAAAAAGTTCCATTAGAATATGGAACTCTGTGAGTTCCATAAACAAATCTTTGAATAACTGGCTTTGATGCAATAGAATATTTTGATGGGTAATTTATTGACCAAGGTTTTTCATATGGATATGACCCAATTAAATCTGAAGCGTTTTTTGGATTGTCGACACCATTTTCAGGAGTATAATTTAAATCAAAATGACTAATGTATAAAAATCCAGAATTTGGCGTCCAATAACTATAACCCCCCGTTGTTCTTAAAGCGATTCCAGCATCTATGTATTCTTTAAATTGATACGATGTTAACCAAACACCTTTTTCTTTAGTTGGAACACCATCGCTATTTGTTCTATAACCTTCCGGGTCATATAGATTAGCTGGCATCTTAATAACATAACAAGAAAAATCAGAATACTCTACAGTTCTTCTGTTTTCTGTAAATTCATTATACCAAATATATTGAGAATTTTCATCCCTATCTATGTCGTTATCTATTTTAACTAATGAAAGTGTTTTTTTAGGAAAAAGTTCTCCACTGGCACTTTTAGTAGTCATGTCTCTTATTTCAATCTTTAATTTCCTACTTGCATTTCTTGCGACAGTGTTTTCTAATTTCTCATCTCCAAATGCAACTGGTGGAAATATATACGTTGTCCACTTTCTTAAATCTATTGGAACCGTTATATTCAATTGTGTATAACCACTTTGCAAGTCACCCCAAGAAGGAACTACGTTTATTGTGAACTGTCTAAAAAATAAATGAGGTACACTATCAACATTTGGATTTTCAGTAGTTTGATAAGGGAAATTATTTAAGGCCACCTCATCTTTAGTTAAACCCTGTTTTAGAAGGTCTATTTCAAGCATAAAAGTTTGAGCACCTACCGGAACATCATAAATAATAAACTCCCCTTTTTCATTTGTTAAAGCCGTATATCTATATTTTTCAGGAACATTTTTTATTTGTTCAGTTGATGTTAGAAATTGTTGCGCGAATTCATAAGTTTCATTATTAAAATATTCACTCTCTTTAGAATTTTCTTTTAAATTTAAAACAATTCTATTGCCATCCTCATCAGTTGAAGAAATGTCTGGAAATTCTTCTGTGGTTTTAAAAATTGCCACAGGGACATTAGCTAAGGGTATCCTAAGTTTATTTCCATTTTCATCATTTATTTTTTGTATTGATTCTAATTTTCCAAATAAAACTCCAGTAGGAGATTCTTTCAAAACAGGTTCACCCTCAATAGTGTTTAAAACACTTAACGTATTTAATGTGTTATATGATTTTATAAATGAAACATTTGCATACATATCATTTACTGAAACGCCGCTAAATTGAGACCAATAAGTATTGTTTTGTCCATAAGCTGCTTTGTTTATATCTATAAAATTTTGCAACCTCAAACCTTTTTGCTCTTCGGTTAATTGATAATTAAGTGTTTGTGTAGAAGTTCTTCCTGTTATATGCTTCATAGAAGAATCGTATGTAAAAGAATTTGTTGGAAGTCTTTTAAAATTTAAATCAAAATCATTTTCTACAATTCTAATAGGTTT
>Ga0307377_10006508_pt1 | contig 12215 bp, 8 predicted proteins | sample TR3MG_FD_202535 | JGI IMG/M metagenome (GOLD analysis project Ga0307377, IMG submission 202535) | Soil microbial communities from Risofladan, Vaasa, Finland - TR-3 | ecosystem: Environmental > Terrestrial > Soil > Coastal area > Acid sulfate soil | place: Finland: Risofladan, Vaasa | collected...
GTTGTGTTCTTAAAGAAACATAAATTGTATAAAAGATGAATTCAACAGAAGTAAAATTAAAAATAATTGATGCAGGGTATATTGCTGTAGAGCAACTAATAAAGGTTGCTAAGGAGCAGATTATAAAGCACGACCCCGAAGATGATGATATATCGGCAGATAGGTTGAAGAACGCTGCAGCAACTAAGAAATTGGCAATATTTGATGCATTTGAAATACTGAATAGGATTGATGCGGAGAAGGAAGCCATAGATTCAATAGGGATTGGTCCAAGTAAGGTAGATACAAAACAAGGTTTTGCAGAAAGAAGGTCAAAATAACATATACAAGGTACTTGAGGAGTACATACCCAAGGGCGTACTATCCAATAAGAATAGAGCCAAGAGTTGGAAGTATGGCTATGACGATACATATGACTTAATTGTAATATCAAGGGATGGAACTTTAGGTGAAGTTGTTGAAATTCAGAATTTAAAGATAGGGCTGCCACTTGCCCCAATTAAATGTGAGCAGCGTCATATTAATAAAGACAAACAGTATTGGGAGCGAAGGGAACTTCCAAAAGAACTTACAAAGATACAATCTATTTTTCAATGGAATGATATGCCTAGGGAGTTTAAAAGTAGATGGGTAGACTTAATTGAAAGTGAGTTTGATTTTAGGGAGGAGGGGTATTGGTTTATGAACAATGGAAGCCCAACATATGTAACGGGGTCTCACTATATGTATCTTCAGTGGGCATCTATTGACGTTGGATACCCTGAGTACAGAGAAGCCAATAGGTACTTACATATATTTTGGGAGGCTTGCAAGGCTGACAAGCGTAGTTTTGGTATGGTATACTTGAAGATTAGGCGTTCAGGATTTTCATTTATGTCATCTTCGGAGTGTGTCAATACTGCAACACTAGCAAAAGATGCGAGAATTGGGATACTATCTAAGACGGGTAGTGATGCAAAGAAAATGTTTACAGACAAGGTTGTACCCATAAACAGCAAGCTGCCATTCTTCTTCAAGCCTATCATGGATGGGATGGACAAGCCAAAGACTGAGTTGGCGTATCGTGTACCTGCTTCTAAGATTACGAAGAAGAACATGTTTGACTCTGACAATAACATTATAGAGGGATTGGATACTACAATTGATTGGAAGAACACGGATGATAATAGCTATGATGGTGAAAAACTTTTACTTTTAGTACATGACGAGAGTGGTAAATGGATAAAGCCAAACAATATACTTAACAATTGGCGTGTAACTAAAACGTGTCTAAGGTTGGGTAGCAAGATTATAGGCAAGTGTATGATGGGTTCTACGTCTAATGCCCTGTCTAAGGGTGGTAGCAACTTTAAGAAGCACTACGAGGATTCTGATGTACAACACAGGAGTGCTAACGGACAGACTAGAAGTGGATTGTATTCTCTTTTCATACCAATGGAATGGAACATGGAGGGATTTATTGACAGATATGGGATGCCTGTGTTTAAAAATCCTGAAAAAGCATTATTGGGGATAGACAACGAACTTATACACCAAGGGGCTATTGACTATTGGGAGGCTGAGGTTGATTCACTAAAGAATGATGCTGATGCATTAAATGAATTCTACAGGCAGTTTCCTAGGACTGAGTCTCATGCATTTAGAGACGAGAGTAAGCAGTCTATATTCAACTTAACTAAAATATATCAACAGATAGACTATAACGATTCTTTGATACGAGAGCATCACGTAACACGTGGGTCTTTCCATTGGAGGGACGGTATAAAGGATACTAAGGTTATATTCTCTCCAAACAATAGTGGCAGGTTCTATGTAAGTTGGACACCTAGTGCGAAGATAAGCACTACTCCTATAAACAAGAATGGTTCTATGTATCCACCTAACGAGCACCTTGGGGCTTTTGGTTGTGACTCTTATGACATATCGGGGGTTGTTGGGGGAGGAGGTTCAAATGGAGCACTTCATGGACTGACTAAGTTTAACATGGACGACGCACCAAGCAATGAGTTCTTCTTGGAGTATGTTGCTAGACCTCAAACTGCTGAAATATTTTACGAAGACGTACTGATGGCTTGTGTATTTTATGGAATGCCGATACTAATTGAGAACAATAAGCCTCGCCTACTTTACCACTTCAAGAATAGGGGGTATCGTGGGTATTGCGTAAACAGACCCGACAAGCACTATACGAAGCTGTCTAAGACAGAAAAAGAGCTAGGGGGTATACCGAACACAAGTGAGGATGTTAAGCAAGCACACGCATCAGCAATAGAGTCTTACATAGAAAAGTATGTGGGAATAGATTTTGATGGTTCATACAGACAATCCGACGAGTTTGGTTCTATGATTTTTACAAGGACTTTAGAGGATTGGGCAAAGTTTGATATAAGCAACAGAACTAATTTTGATGCGTCTATAAGTTCCGGGTTAGCTATTATGGCTTGTCAAAAACATCTTTATCAACCGGAGAAAAAACAATCAAAAATAAATATTAACTTTGCAAGATATAATAACAAGGGGACAACAAGTCAAATTATTACATGAAAGATGTTAAAGTAGATATTTCAGCGGCAGGTTTTCCTAGTCAATTTGTTTCTGATGCAGAAAAGGCAACAGAAACTTTCGGTTTACAAATCGGGCAAGCTATTCAATATGAGTGGTTTAAAAAGGACGGGAATCAATGTAGATTTTACAATCAATGGAGAGACTTTCATAAGTTTCGCTTATATGCTCGTGGAGAGCAGTCGGTTGCTAAATACAAGAATGAGTTGGCTATCAATGGAGACCTATCTTATTTAAACTTAGATTGGACACCCGTTCCCATAATACCAAAGTTTGTAGACATAGTTGTTAACGGGATGTCTGACAGGCTGTTTAAGGTTAAGGCGTATGCTCAGGATGCAGTCTCTCAATCAAAGAGGAGCAAGTATCAGAATATGATACAAGGTCAGATGGAAGCAAAGCCCATATTGGACATTATACAAAGTAAAGCGGGGGTTAACCCATATACTGTAGACCCCGATACACTTCCCGCAACCGATGAGGAGTTATCCTTATACATGCAGATTAACTACAAGCCGGCTATAGAGATAGCTGAAGAGGAAGCTATAAATACTATGCTTGATGAAAACAAGTATATTGATTTAAGAAAGAGGCTTGACTATGACCTTACGGTATTGGGAATATCAACTTGTAAGCACGAGTTTCTTCCGGGGTCAGGTGTTGAGATTAAATACGTAGACCCTGCTAATGTCATATATAGCTATACTGAAGACCCACACTTTACGGATTGTTTCTATTGGGGTGAAGTCAAAACAGTTCCTATAACTGAGTTAATTAAGATTGACCCTAAGCTTACTACTCAAGACTTAGAAGAAATTTCTAAAAGTGGGCAGAGTTGGTATGACTACTATAACACTGCACAGTATTATGATAATAATATTTTCCACAGGGATACTGTAACCTTGATGTACTTTAACTACAAGACCACGAAAAAAATGGTCTATAAGAAGAAGATAAATGAAGAAACGGGGTCTACTAAGGTTATAGAGAAGGATGACCAATTCAATCCTCCACAGGAGATGATGGATGAGGGTAGCTTTGAAAGGATTTCTAAGACCATTGATGTTTGGTATGATGGGGTAATGGTTATGGGAACTAACTACATATTGAAGTGGGAACTTGCTGAGAATATGGTTCGACCTAAGTCAACAAGTCAGCACGCACTACCAAACTATGTTGCAGTTGCACCTAGAATGTATAAGGGTGTTATTGAGTCATTAGTAAGACGAATGATTCCTTTTACTGACCTTATTCAGATTACACACTTGAAGCTTCAACAGGTTATATCAAAAGTTGTTCCTGACGGGGTATTTATTGATGCAGATGGGCTGAACGAAGTCGACCTTGGAACGGGTAACGCATACAACCCTGAGGATGCATTAAGGTTATACTTCCAAACAGGTAGTGTTATCGGCAGGTCTTACACGGGAGATGGAGAGTTTAATAATGCTAGAGTTCCGATACAGCAATTGACTTCAAATTCGGGTGCTGCTAAGACTCAAATGCTTATAGGGAACTACAACCATTACATGGGTATGATACGTGACGTAACGGGATTAAATGAAGCTAGAGACGGGAGTATGCCTGACCCTAACTCATTAGTTGGATTACAGAAGTTGGCTGCATTAAATTCAAACACAGCTACTCGTCACATACTCAATGCAAGTTTGTATATGTTTAGAACAATATCTGAGGCATTAACGTATCGCATTAGTGATATACTAGAGTACTCGGATTTCAAGGACGACTTTATAAATAAGATTGGTAAGTATAATGTTTCTATACTCGATGACATCAAGGACCTTTACATATATGACTTCGGTATTTTTATTGAGGTTGCTCCGGATGAGGAAGAAAAGGCACAGCTTGAGCAGAATATTCAGATGGCTCTTTCTAAGGGGGACATTAATCTAGAGGATGCTATAGATATTAGGGAGATTAAGAATATAAAATTAGCTAACCAATTACTAAAGGTTAAACGTAAAGCCAAGCAGGATAGAGAGGAGAAGATGGCTATGCAATCACAAGCAATGCAAGCACAGCAACAATTGCAGTCTCAACAGATGGCAGCTCAGGTTGCGATGCAAAGGATTCAGATGGAATCTCAATCTAAAATGCAAATAAATGATGCTGAAATGCAGTCTAAACTAAACCAACAAAACCAAGAGGCTCAATTGAAGTTGATGCTTATGGAGAGGGAATTTGAAATGAACCTTCAGTTAAGGGGAATGGAAACATCTCAGTTAACAAGTCGAGAAGAAAGTAGAGAGGCTGCTAAGTCAAAAAGAATTAGTCAGCAAAATACAGAACAGAGTAAACTAATAAATCAACGCAAGAATAATCTTCCACCACTAAACTTTGAATCTAACGAGGATAGCTTAGATGGATTTGACTTGGCAGAGTTTTCTCCACGGTAGCATTAAAATATATAAATAATTTTTATTAATTTTGTAAATCAAATATAATTACATGGAATTTAAAGTAAAAGCCATTGACGGCATAGAACAGAAGTCTATTCAAGAAGTAGAAAGCAAGCTATTGGAATCACATGAAGAGAAATTCACGGATTCACCAATTGCTGAAAAGGTAGAGAGTATTGATGTTATTAATGAATCTCCTGAGTTAAGAGAGGAGGACGTTATTTCATTTATTAAGAATAAGTACAATAAGGAGATTACATCTGTTGATGATTTGTTTCAAGCTCGTGAAGAGAGTGAACCACTTCCCGAAGATGTTTCTGCTTATTTAAAATATAAGAAGGATACAGGAAGGGGTTTTGAAGACTTCTCTAAGTTAAATAGAGATTTTGAAAGCATTGACCCTGACAAACTCCTTAAAGATTATCTAACTGCAACTGAAAAGGGGCTTGACGAAGAGGACATAGACGCATTGATGGAGGACTACTCTTTTGATGAGGATTATGATGATGAGACTACTGTTAAAAAAGTTAGATTACAAAAAAAGAAAGCAATTGCTAAAGCCAAAGATTACTTTGAGTCTCAGAAAGAAAAGTACAGGATTCCTCTTGAGTCAAGTGGGAGTTCTATTTCAGATGATGATAAGAAGTCATTGGAGGATTATAGGCAATATGTTCTAGATGCGACGACCTACGAGGAGGAAACAAAGCGTAAATCAGATTGGTTTATGAAAAAGACAGACGAAGTATTCGGAGGGGAGTTCAAAGGTTTTGAGTTCTCTGTTGATGTAGACAAGAAAGTCATTTATGCTCCCGGAGATTCAAAGGAACTATTAAGTGTTCAAAAAAATCCATCAACTTTTATTCAAAAGTTTTTAGATGACGATGGGCTTTTAAAAGATGCCGTTGGATACCATAGGTCATTATCCATCGCAATGAATCCTGAAAAGTTTGCTAAGTTCTTTTATGAGCAAGGCAAGTCGATTGCGACTGAGGATGTTATGCGTAAGACAAAAAATATAAACATGACTACACGCAGTGCACCTGAGATTACAAACAATGGAGGGATTCAAGTTAAAGCCGTAAACCCTTCATCGGGAAGAGGCTTAAAAATACAAAGTAGAAAGTAAAAAATTAAAAAACCAAAAAATTAAAAATTAGAAAAAATGGCAGGACAAGTTAATACTACTCCGGGATTCGCTCTACAACCAAGTTCAGAGCAAGTACCATTAGCGAGTAATTATATTACGAATTTCGATTTCTTAAATCAGTATCTTCCGGATACATACGAGAAAGAATTTGAAAGATACGGCAATCGTACCATCTCATCATTCTTAAGAATGGTAGGGGCGGAAATGCCGTCAAACTCAGACCTTATTAAATGGGCTGAACAAGGACGACTACATACTAAATATGTAAATTGTGCAACAGATGTAGCGGCAGGTGTTGCGAATGCAACTATTACTGTAAATGATACATTAGTACCGGGCACGGGTGGTATTGCAGTACGTGCAGGTCAGACAGTTATGATTTCTGACATTGCAGGAGCAGGGTCTAACAAGGCTATTGTTACTGCTGTAGATACTGCAGCTAATACTATTGATGTATCTTACTATGAAGCAGCAGGACAAACTTTTGGAATTGGTGCTACAGTAAGTATATTCATTTATGGCTCTGAATTTAGAAAAGGAACTACAGGAATGCAAGGTTCTTTAGAATCTGAAGATTTCATCTTTGAGAACTCTCCAATTATCATTAAAGATAAGTATGCAGTATCAGGTTCTGATATGGCTCAAATTGGGTGGGTTGAAGTAACAACTGAGAATGGTGCAAGCGGATACCTTTGGTATTTGAAATCTGAGCACGAAACAAGATTGCGTTTTGACGACTATCTTGAGACTGCAATGATTGAAGCAGTACCTGCAGAGGCAGCTTCCGGTGCAGCTACACAAGCAGCTAACACGAATGTTGGTAACAAAGGCTCTGAAGGTGTATTCTACGTAGTAGAAAACAGAGGTAATGTATGGGGCGGTGGATTCCCTACAACTCTTGCTGAGTTTGATACAATTGTTTCTCGATTAGATAAGCAAGGTGCTATTGAAGAGAATGTATTGTTTGTTGATAGAGAATTCTCTTTCGGTATTGACGATATGTTAGCTTCTCAAAACTCCTATGGTGCGGGCGGTACTTCTTATGGATTGTTTGACAATGACAAAGACATGGCTCTTAACTTAGGATTCACAGGATTTAGAAGAGGTTACGATTTCTACAAGTCTGATTGGAAATACTTAAACGATGTAACTATGCGTGGCGATATGTCAGGTGTAGCAGGTTCAGGCAGAGTTAGTGGACTATTAGTTCCTGCAGGTTCAACATCTGTTTATGACCAAATCTTAGGGAAAAATGCTAAGAGACCTTTCTTACATGTTCGTTACAGAGCTTCAGAAACTGAAGATAGACGTTACAAAACATGGATTACAGGTTCAGCAGGTGGTGCAATGACAAGCGACCTTGATGCAATGGAAGTACACTTCCTTTCTGAAAGAGCTGTATGTACACTAGGTGCTAACAACTTCTTCTTATTCGCTGAGTAAGAAGTATTTTTATCAGGGAGTGTGCTTTTAAAGGCACACTCCTTTTTTTTTAATCTAATAATATCTAATTATGAAAAGTACAGTAACAATCGTAGACAAGGTCTATAAACTAACAAGAAATGCAGCCCCTTTATCTTATACGCTGCCAACACGTAATTCAAGAGTATTCCCTTTAATGTACTTCGATGAAAGTAAAAATACAAATAGGGCATTGCGTTACGCTAGAAATCAAAAAAGTCCATTTGAGGACGAGCAGGATGGAAATTCTATTCTAGACCCCGTTATTTTTATTGATGGGATGCTAAGAGTTGCAAGGACTAACCCTGTACTACAAGAGTTTTTACACTACCACCCTTATAATGGTAAAAAATTCATTGAGGTAAATAAAGAAAAAGATGCAGCAAAAGATATTGAAAACCTAAATGAGGAGGTTGACGCTTTGATAGCGGCAAGAAGCCTTGAGATTGATATGGTTGAAAGTATATCTAGAGTTTTATTCGGGACTGATATTTCAAAAGTATCTACTGCAGAGTTAAAGAGAGATATATTGGTTTTTGCTAGAACAGAGCCGAAAGAGTTTCTTAATGTCCTAAACGACCCTATGTTGAAACTTCAGGCTAAGATACATTTATTTTTTGACGAGGGATTGCTTTCGTTGAGAAAGAATAAGAAAGAGGTTTGGTTTAGCACTAAGTCTAACAAGAATAGAATGCTTGTTGTACCTTACGGAGAAGACCCGTACTTTATGGTTGCATCATTCTTAACGAGTGACGATGGGATTGAATCATTGAAAATGCTTGAGAGTATACTAGAGGGATAATCTTAAGTATAAGTTTACAAGGAAGGGTGTCTGTTTTCAGACACCTTTTTTTTTTGCTTATCTTTGTCAAAAGTTTCACGATGATAAATACGGTTAGAAATACAGTTTTGTCTGTTCTTAATAAGAACAATTATGGATACCTTTCTCCATCTGACTTTAATTTGTTTGCGAAGCAGGCTCAGTTAGATTTGTTTGAGAGTTACTTCTATGAATATAACTATCAAGTAAATAAAGAGAATTCTAGAACTTCAGGCACGGGGTATGCAGATATTACAAAGGGCATAGAAGAGGAGTTAGATGTTTTTTCAGAGACAAAGGGATTAATTAACCAAGTTGGAAGCAAGTACTTTACTCCATCTACTATAACTACAGGAAGTGACTACTACCTTTTAAATAAGGTATTGGTATACAAAGAAGTATCCGCTGAGGGAACTACTACATCTACTGTAGTTGGAAATAATCAGGTTATTGATACATCAGCAACATTCACATTGACGGTTAGCGTTGGAGACATAGTAGCTGTAGAAAATGGTGGCGTTCAGTACGTTACTGTAACTGCCGTCAACTCAGACACCGACATTACCGTTACAGGAGCTTTTTTTAATGTAGCACCAAAAAAATACGCAGTATACAAGAAGGGTACTCAGATGAATGAGGCTGAGAAGGTTACTCATAGTAAGATTACTATTCTTAACAATTCAACGCTTATAAGCCCAAGCATTTTGTTTCCTGCTTATACAACCGAGAGTGCTTCATTAAACGTATACCCTGACACATTAGACTCTGTTGGTCGGATAGTATCTCAGTATATAAGATACCCTAAAGACCCTAAGTGGACTTTTATTACGCTTACCAATGGTGAGCCTTCGTTTGACGCATCGCAAACTGACTACCAAGACTTTGAGTTGGCATTAGATTCTGAAACTAATTTAACATTAAAAATACTTCAGTATGCAGGCGTGTCTATTAGGGAATCAGATGTTTATAGTTTTGCACAAACGAAAGAAAGTTTAAATAATCAAGAACAAGCATAATGGCATATATATCAGAATATCAGTATTACGAGAATAATGGACTAGCACCTGAAGATGTGAATTGGGGGTCGTATCAATACGTCTCACTATATGACATCGTTAACAATTTTATGTTGATGTACGCAGGGAATCATAGCCTCGTAAACAATGAGGAGAGGTTTAAGGTTTTGTTTCACGCCAAGCGTGCTATACAAGAATTAAACTACGATGCGTTCAAGGAAATAAAAGTTTTAGAACTTAATGTTAACGAGTACCTGAGGTATGTGTTACCTCCGGATTATGTTAATTGGGTTAGAGTATCTGTGTACAAGGATGGTGTTCTTTTTCCACTCACAGAAAACTTTCAGACTCAAACATCTAACGCTTACCTTCAAGACAACACGGGGAATATACTTTTTGATGTTGACGGAAACATACTAAGACCTCAATTCTCTAATATAGACTATGATAGGATTATGGGGACAAAGAAGAGTGTTTACCTAGACCAAAACAATGCTCAGTTTAACGGGATGTCCGGATACAATGTAGACGGGTCTTGGTACTTTGGGGCTGATATAGGAGCAAGATTTGGATTAAACACTGAAACGGCTAATGCTAACCCTACTTTTACTATTGACAAAAAATCAGGTGTTATAAACTTCAGCTCAAGCATAAAAGATAATTTGGTTATACTTGAGTACATATCTGACGGAATGGAAAATGGTGATGACTCAAGAGTTTCTGTAAACAAACTATTTGAAGACTACGTGTACGCTGCTATTGAGTATGCTATACTAGGCTCAAAGCTTAATGTACAGGAGTACATAGTAGCTAGGGTTAGAAAAAGAAGAGGTGCTTTATTGAGAAATGCTAAAATAAGAATTAGCAACATACATCCCGGTAGACTTTTACAAACTTTAAGAGGACAAGATAAGTGGCTTAAATAATATGGCAAACATAACAAGAAATTTTATTAAGGGTAAGATGAATAAAATGGTTGATGAACGAATCGTTCCAAACGGTGAGTATATTGACGCATTGAATATTCGTATGGGGTCTAGTGAAGGCTCTGAAATAGGTGTTATTGAAAACACTAAGGGCAACATCATACTAACAAACTTAAGATACGATGGGACTGACTTAAGTCTCAGGGCACGTTGTATTGGGGCATTCGATGATGGGGCTAATGAGACGTTGTATTGGTTTGTACACGACCCTGACTTTGGACCTTCTTTGACCGGGAAATTAGACTTGATTGTTTCCTATAACACAAAAACAAGTATAATCATTTACCATGTAATATCTGTTAATGATGGGGGAGGTATTAATACGACGCTTAACTTTAATAGCAAGTACTTGATAACGGGGGTAAATAAAATTGAAGACTTGTTATTCTTTACTGACAACTATAATGCACCAAGGCGTATAAACGTAAAAACTAATTACCCTAATCCTTTATCAGGAGTAGATGGATTCACAGACGAAGCAATACTTGTAATCAAGAAGCCACCAATAAACTCACCACAGGTTATCCCACTTACAACAAGTTCAGAGGATAACTTTTTGGAGGACAGGTTCATATCCTTTGCTTACAGGTACAGGTACAGCAACAATGAGTACTCTGCTACCTCTCAGTTTTCAGCACCAAATTTCTTGCCGGGAGTATTCAACTATGACATTTCTACGGCTTTAAATGCGGGTATGTTGAACACCACTAATCAGTGTGAGATTATTTACAACACAGGAAGTCATTTAGTTAAGTCAATAGAGCTGTTATTTAAGGATATGAACTCTTCTATTATAAAGGTTATTGAGGAATTAGATAAGGATTTGCTAGGTCTTTCTAATGATAGTATTGAGACATACGTCTTTACAAATAGTAAGATTTTTACAATACTTCCTGATTCTGAGATACTTAGACTTTACGACAACGTGCCTCGTCTTGCACAAGCACAAACACTTATGGGGAATAGGTTGTTCTACGGCAACTATTTAGAGGACTATAAACTAATAGACTTAAACAACAATCCATTAAGACTTGAGTACATTACAACATTATCTAGTGAAGAGATAGGCTTGGAGGAGTTAATTACATCAACGGTGGGGATAATTACTTATTACATTGATGTGCCTAGCCACTTTGTGAACGACTCATCATTTATTCTTAACTTAGCAGGGGTTGATTTAGTCTCAGGGGCATTGCTTAGTATCACTATAAGGTTTAAGCATGCAGATTGGACGGGAGCTACCCCACCCGTAGAAACAACACAAGAACAAATAATAACATTCGACTATAGACTTCAACAAGACTTTAGTAGTGTGTCCGCACTTGCATCTGACCCTGACTTTATAGATAAGGTTGGTACTGCACTTCCTTCGGGAAATATTAAGCCTGTAGTAAATGCCTGTAATGGTGCTACATTTACTGATGCATTTAACTGTACCATACCAAACCAACTCGCAGGGACTCCAACACTATATAAATACAAGAGTGGTATCCTTCAGGTAGATGAGCCAATTAGAATGGTGGGAGCGGGAACGGGTATACTTTTCACATTACCTGCTATGGCTTTCGTTGATGTAGCGTCACCATTTACGGGGATAACTCATACAAGCTATGAGTATTACGAAATAACAAGTGTGGATGCTGTCTATCAAAAGATAGGAAGCCCATCTAGTCTACATAGCAATAGGGGGTATGAGGTTGGAATCATATACATGGATGATTATGGTAGGAGTACGACTGCTTTAGTTAGTCCACAGAATAATTTATATGTTCCTTGTAGTGCTTCAGAATTTAATAACACAAT